>Ga0209367_1006569_pt1 | contig 16071 bp, 7 predicted proteins | sample WorMetLIZISLAND2_FD_187412 | JGI IMG/M metagenome (GOLD analysis project Ga0209367, IMG submission 187412) | Marine gutless worms symbiont microbial communities from Max Planck institute for Marine Microbiology, Germany - Olavius geniculatus... ... | reverse complement strand
CCCCACCCGCACACACAGAGAGAGAAAAATATCGTTGTGTTGTCGCGGTTTTTGTGACATAGCGGCCGAACGTCCCAGACATTGCATAAACAAATTGGCTGCTTCATTTTATCAAGCGTCAGAGAAAAAAACGGAACTAAAAGTCCACTAAAATTTCATAAAAGAGAGTATTAGGCTATGTAGCGTGCTATATTGCTATGTTTACGCTATTGACCTACCGCACGACGTGGTGGGTGGTAGGCTATGGCGTGTTTTCGTTGAATAAACTGAAAACCTCAAACTGCGTGAGTTGCCCAGCTCTGCGCAAGCTGCGTTCTCTTATACCCCGTTTACACGATAAAGCTGGCTCGACGAGCTGGCTCGTCCAGCTAACATATATAATTGCTCGATGTTTGCTCGATCATGTAAGCGGGGTATTAGTTTGTGACTGCCGCGGCTAGTGAACGTGTGGAAGGGTCAAATTGGTCGACGGAAGCGACGGATCAGAAAGCGGTATCCGTCAGCAAACGTCGATCACCTCAACAGGCGCGTTGTCTGTTCAATCTACAGCACCATCGCTACAGTTATGCGTACGCGCTAACGCAGCTTTTGATAGTTAAAATGGGATAAAAAAAATATGTGACATAGTACCAGAATACTGTGAGTTTGATGACAGGACTTTTAGCTATTGTCGCTCCAACCAGTACGACATTTCAGCTTTTTTACTTACTAGTATGTGCATACGGTGATATTATTTAATATCAAGCACATCTTATGGCGCTGTTCTAATTTCTGTAACAAATGTTTTTAAGCATTTTATAATAGTAGTTGATATTATGGAAACGCAACTCATTACATTCTATTACCGTTGATTTTCAATGACTGCTTACCATTATGATGATTAACATATTTTTTGTTCTCTACATATGAAAACAGCTAGAATTATCGTTTGCAATTGTTAAGTACAGAAACAAGTACTGTACCTGACAAACAATAATTGACTATCTTTGAACAGACTCATAGGTTAAAACGTAGCCTAGTAAGTTAAAATAAATTCATCAAATTACAACTTTTTATTATTGTTTTTGTTGACGTTTCGGCAACCGCTGCTGCCTTCGTCGGAACGATTGTCCGCCAGTAAGTAGTCATAGATGTGTGGAAGTTGGTAGGACCCCGCAGCTACACGTGGCGGACAGTTGTTCCGATGAAGGCAGCAGCGGTTGCGAAACATCAACAAAAACAATAATAAAAGACTGTAATTAATTTGATGCATTTATTATAACTTATTAAATAATTGACTAGTTTAACATAGTGCAGTTAGTGTGAGTGACATGAATAAAGACGCGCGAATAGCCTATGTATCTTGCAGAGGTTTCACGGTCCACAGTGATGGACCATTTGACAAGAGCTATTCGTTTTTATTCGCTCACCCGTCACCCCTATAGCCGGCTGGCTACAAAATGCCAAAGATCTGCGTGAATTAATATCGCAATAAATATCAGTAGGTGGTGACGTAAAAGCTGACGTATCAGGTACGGTTAATAGCGTATACACGACGTGCTAATATATCATAGCAAAACTACTTGCGAACAGCGTGAAATTGCGTAATGCTATAGCCAACGAGTCAACGAGCGTAGCCTAAGTCAAAATGCCGCTGTCGGTGCAGCAAGCCATCATCAATTCTTCTAGGATTTCAGCTGTCAACCAACTGCACGCCCGTCTTCGTTACGCCGATGTTTACCGTGTGTGCGTTGCGCATGGTCTGGCCACCCGACTGACAGGCATAGAACCATTACGTGTAGCCTATACGAATGGAGCGAGAAACAGCTGACAAAATGCCGTCAAGTTGCCATCAAAGACAGAATGCAGAGACTGACAAGCTCTGCTTCTGACAACTGCCGATATAAATTAATGCAGGCTATAAGCTGTGCGCCATAAAAAGAGTCCCGCTATCATTTTAGATGAACGATGGAAAATGTCGACCATCAAATTTTATTACCTTAAAGACCAGTTTAAAGATAAAATGCGAAAAAATAAACTTACAATATTGTTTTTCTATAGCCTTTTAATCTGCTACTGCAACACTCCATAAAATCCTAGTTTTTATTCGTGCATCAGGCTGCACCTTTACGGCTAGTTCAGTATTTAAAAGTTCATTTTTAGTATTTTTTCACAGTAAATGTGTGTCATAAATGTCAATTGCTTGTTCCATGTATACGTAGATTACAATTTTTGCATGTGTTCAAAATCCGTTTTCAGAACGCATATTAGGCCTATACGCGCTTTAAGTCGTTCACGGAATCAGTGGTGGATACCAGTAATGAGATCGTCAATGCTTCGCCTTTCGTCTAATAGACGCTGTCGCAGAATATACTATTGACGAACACTTTAAACAAATGCTATAAGTTAATTAGATTATTCTCAGTAATACGAACGGTAAGTTGCGGCAACAGATTCAAAGCGATGTGATTCACTGCAGTTTATCTATTTTGACAAGACAATTTACGACAATTTTTCCCAGTTTATTTAAAAAAGTAAACTATAATTATTGTTAAAACCGGTCCGCATTTGCCTAAGTTATCACAAAAGCGCACCCTTTTATTGTTTTATAGCTCACCGTGTACATAATGCCGCTAATTAATAAGAAATACAAACACACAAGTTGATGGCATGAGATTTCAATCATTTGTCTTCTTTTCTGTCCGTCAACGTGTCAGAGCAAAGCGCATTTTGATAGAGCTATTCTCTGCGGCCTATCTCCATCACCGCATTGCTGCTACAATGATGGTAAACAAACTGATACAGACCTACAGTTACATACGTGGTTTGGGTTGTGTTGGGCGGAGACCCATGTCCATGTCCATAGATTGGGAATTCGAATTTATTAAGTTTACAAAACCAAAAACGTTTACGAATGTTTACGAGTTTTAAACGTTCTGGTGACAAGTCATGTGCGAAAATGCTTTCAACGAATTTAAAATTTAAAAAATCCGCGATTTGTTTATGAATTCCAAAAGAATTAAGTCACGCGAGTTCTCAATCTAAGTCAATGTCTGAATCATTGGCACACAGGGATTAGTGACTCACGTGTGTTGGCGACGACTCTATCGTTGGATGACGTCATCATGGCTTCTGCGCACGGTGCTGATGACGTCACAGCTAGTGCACGACATCGGTGAAGAGATCCTAGACGCCGCGACTGCACCAGCAGTAACCACTTGAACCACCGCAGTACGAACGTCATCGTTTACATGGTCACATTGGTCGTCATCCGTCGACTGTGTGGCGTTTCCTTCATCACGATGGCGTCACGAAATGAAGGTCTGCATCGGCGACAGGCGAGCGGGATGTCGATGCTTGGTAGGCGGATCTGAATCACTGAAACGTGTTGTCGCGTGGCGTGGCAAATAAATTTAAAGCGACAACAAATGTCGCCACGTGTTTGAGCCAGTTTTGTCTGCACGGCAAAACGCGTTCGATTCCGCCTCTCATGCAGTGACCGTCGCCGCGTTGAGCGAAAATCACGAACACGAAACTTTCATTCTGACTCAGCACAGAAAGGTGCTGCATCCTCATCCTCATTCTGTTTGAATGTTATGGTTGTTACGCCACAAGATCTGAAACCCACATTTTGTCGCAGCAGCTCGCTGACGACCTAGAACAAAATGCTGAGCGACGCCGTTAGAACCGCTATCTGCTCAGACAGTGATGACTTCGCTGTATTTCAGCAACAGCAGCAGCAGCTCAGCGCAGAACCAGTGCTGCTGCTGCGTCTGGTGAGTTGCTTATCACGTCGACATCAAATCCACTTCTGTTGTTGTGGATGTCTGTTTACAAAAGCGCCGTTAGAGTCGCTCCGCCTACATTTCGTATGTCCGCCACCGAGTTTACTGAGTTTTTGTCATTAGTTCATCAAATATTAACCAATTTCTGATTTTTTTCGCTATCGTGCAAAAGTGGTGACTAGATATTCTACAGGATGCGGCAGAAGGAAAGTGGACCCTTAAATTTGTTCGCCGTTTTCTCAGCAACCGTTTGGGATTTTAATATAAAATGTTACAGCTTTATTTACTGAAATTTTCTACATCTAACTGCCAAGTAAAATGATTCTGTTGAAAAACGACGACGTTATAGACTTTTTAACATGACCGCCTACCGATTTTTCAGCATTCAAAAATGTTCAGAAGAAAAATGTCAGAAGAACTTTGCCGACTGTGTAATGGTAAAGTTTGAATTATTTACCCATTTTTTCCACAGTTCCAAAAATGAAACATTCATATTGATTGTAAATCACAAAATAATTCGAGCAAAAATGGCTTAAATTGTGATTTGTGCTGTTTTATATCTACAACCACAACGTCACCCTTACACTGTAGCCTATATAAACTGAACAGTTTTTCACATAAATTTTAATAACGTCATCGCTTTCGCTATCGTGATTCCATTACCAGATCATTGGGATCAACTCATCTTCACAACCGACGAGATAACGATGTTTCTATGGCGGAAAAACCTTGCTTTTGTTTCCATCCGCGTCTATAAAACCCTGATATTTACTGGATCCTAATAAAATATTGGTGCAATTTTTTTCTGCTTTCAAACTGTAATTGGTAAACTGTTAGCCTCTAGTCTGTTATGCAGTTTTTTTACTTCAGTTCTTATGCATAAGGCGTACTATTTTAATATTCATGCTCATTTTTATGAGCTGTTGTGTAATATTAAACGGCATGTGATGAAATAAATGATTTGAAAAATATATGTATATTTCCGCCCCATCCGTATTTTTTCACCAAACTGCAACCAAAAGCACAACAATAATTTTTAGCTAATTTGTGTAGTAGACTCCTTATTACTCAAATAGCAAAATGTGCAGGGCATATGATCTTAGTGACATTATTCTAAACTATTTACTCGTTGGCTTTAGAGCGTAAGCTCAGCTAAGTAGTCTTTCTGCATTTTATCAAATATGTACGGTAATTTAAGGCTGTCAAGTTCAACATAGTTTAAAACACTCCCAACACGTCAAGGCGATAAAAAAATAACAAGCACTAAAATAATCACTTACTAACCATTGGTAGACTTTTCATTAACGATTAGGCCTATAACAATGTAGCAGTGACAAAGTGCGAAAACGAAGATAACACAAAATGTATTGCTTCCTGAAACAGTTAGGGGCCTATATTGTAGAATCGGGGCTGTTTCCGAGGCCGTCACATTTACGACATAAAAGGCCTATCTTTTCAGTCTCTATCCATCCCTGCCCCCTTCTCAAAAACCCCGCTTGTCTAATAAAATGCACAATGGCGCACAGGCCAGTTTACGTCTGCATACAAACAGCATAAATTAAAAACACAAACGGCAGTTTAACGGCTTGTAGATCAAAAATGCATCATCACAGTTCAGTTGTAAACTGGAGCAGATAAACACAAGAATGCAAACACTGAAATGGGTATGAAGTATGTTAGCATTTTATTGCATTTTTATTAGAAAGGTGATAAAATCGATGTCGAAGATTAAGGCATAAAAATCGGATATTGAATAATAAGTACTTTTTTGTACAAATCTACTTTTGACTGATTTTTTGGTGATGCACCGAAATCATAAAAAACAATGAAACACAAAACAACACATTGTCCAACCAAACAGAAAAAAATAAATACAACAACAAACATATCACTTTACAATTCAGACAGTAAAATATCGACAAAACTGTTTTGTGCAATTAAGTAAAAATCAGTGCAACACAACAGAATGACTTCGTTTACGCAACAAAGCTGCTTTAAGCAACACTAACGTTTACGCATGCTAGTCAGTCACGGAAATAGATGTCGATCAAGTGACGACATATCATGCGGCCGACCCGTGACCTATGATTCCAGGAGCTAGAAATTGGCACACCAATTACTCTTGTTCCATCAAACGTGCAGTGGTTTCTCTGCGCTTTTTAGTTTTTTAAATTAAAAGCCTGTACGGGACAGACGGACGGACGGGCACGGCCTGTAATGTGGCCTATTAGAACGACCGCACAATAAGCACAACTGCATACTACACTGTTAAACACTGCAGAACTATAGAAAGTATAACGTGTTCATATCGCAACAATGCTTGACCTATACACCGACTCGACACGTTGTTGCTACGTGGTCAAGATAGGCCTACAGTACGGCGCGGTCAAAACTTCAGCTTGAGTAGATAGCGAATGCGGCATTGGTCCTCGCGATAGATGAGATATTCGCTCTGACCGAAGCTACTGTCCTTGTACAGTGGCTGGCGCACTGGCTTACCCTGAGGAACAATTACCTTGCGACCGTCCAACTGCAGCGTTGTATCCCGCTTCGGATCTGCATGCACACGAGTACCCAAAAACCTCCCAAACGTAATAAATGCAGTATACGAGGGCCAGACAAAATGGAAGTTGCAGATGCTGTATCACCGAGCACCGGTATATAATTTATGATAATTTAACAACCTTCGTCAAAAAGGTTTAGGCAGGCAAAAATAACCTAAAATATTTTCGATCCACAGGAAGTTTTATGATCTGTTATCCTCAAAATTCTGCTGCATATCAGCACCTCATTAGTCATCCAGCGGGACAACCTTTCCGCTGCTCAATACAACGGCATCAAAATATTGAAGGAAGAGCGTGATAAAACAATAAACACAAAAGCCGTTTTATACACAAAAATACTGCAACAGAAAGCAGAAATTTTTTTCATTGTTGCTAATCGAATCGGAACTGAAAAAGGAAGAAAGACAGAGCCGTGGTGTAGACCTGGTTCAGTGTATCCGCGAGCTACGATGCTGTCGTAGCCTTTCGGCGCACAAGTCAGTCTCCAGTTGTCAGCTTTGATGTGATGTTCCTTGCCTAGTGCCACTTCACTCAGGAACATGATTCCAACGGTACCTTCCGTGCAGCGAGCTGGCCGAACTGCATACAAATACAAATAGGCTTACAGTAAAATTAAAAGTGAAAAATGCCTATGGCACCGCAGTTTACAGTCTCGAGTTTAGTCTTAGATGCTCGCAGATGCTGTGAATACGTCAAATAGGCACATGCACGCTTTTTGCTTATCAACCCTGCTTGCCAAAACGCCTTCGTTCCAATTAAGTGCAGTTTCTTCAATGTGCATATTGCATGTTTTAGGCGGAATCGCTCTTATACCTATTCTTGCACATCTGTCTGTATCGTGGTCTGTCTGTCTGTCGTATGTCACATTCGTTAGTTCTCTGCTGCCATCTAAAAATACAAACAAGGAGTTGGGTCGACCTAGCGATTCTGCCTTTTCCCAAATTACTTTTGCCCTTGTTATGTGGCATTTGGACGTAATAAAAAATAGGCCTAGTGTCTCCTTATGGGGATTACATCCAAGTGAAATACCATAATTATTAAAAATGGGGAAATTAAAATTAAGGAAGTTAGACTGTTTATAATGCACAGTCGCCCAGTTAACTAAATTCTTGCCAGTCCCTACAACGCTCCATGATACTCAATAAGCTTATCCAACGGTAAGCTAATTAAAACAGTAATACTGACATCAGTGAAAACCAAATAATCCTTTATTTTTAAAAAATACTCTTTACTTTAATTTTTTTAGACACAGTGTATTACAGATATAGATGAAGTGATTTTAGATAGAAATGCACTGCGGTTCATCCACACAAATTGCTGAGAGCCACAGCTCCTTTGCGGGTAGAACACTTATACGGAACAATAACAGCTCTTTATAAAAACCCGCTGCAGAGCTACGAAGCGTCACCTGCCATATGGGATCATACAGTATTACCTGGTACACGACACAGGTGTACGCGTCCCGCTTTAACTCCAGCCAGACGGACTGGTACTCGATTTACCTTAGGATGGACACGGGTCGAGTCGACCCGCGGGTCGGGTCGGGTCGGGTCGCAGGTCAGATTCAAGGCAAATTTGGCGAGTCGGGTCTGAAATGCGTTATTTATCAGTCGAGTTAAGTAAGTTTAGCTATTGTTCTGTATAAATTTACGTTTTACTTACTTACTAATTTTTTCACTTATTTATTTATTCCCAGCACTGAGTTTTGTAAATAACTAAGTAAATAGGTAATTAATTAGAACGTGGATTTTTATAGCCCATCAGCAGCTAAACGCTAGTGCACACATTGGATGCCCATAAAATGTTGCTGATTTGCCGTGATAGTACTAAGATCACATCAAGGCAACCAAGGCATTGTCCAGCGACACGAAATCATTTTACAAGCGGCCGAGGTTTCACAGACACGACGGGGTTCTAGTACCAGCAGCAAGCTACGCTATTGATGTGCTTAGAAGCTATCGGGACAGCACTGACCACTGACAAAAAATCAGATAACAAGCTGCTGGGGTATCACAGACAAGTCACAAGACCCCGAGACGGCGGGGTTTTATAAGCTTAGTTTTAGTTCTAGTTGCAGCAGTCGGCCACAAGCTACTGATGTGCAAATGAGAGACAGTATACTGGCTCAGCTGTATTCTCTCAGTATGCATAAACTCCGTGCATTCGTCATCATGACTTCAGCAAGTGAGGTCGACGAACATGTACCTTTACAAGCTCTAGAAGCGTATTGAATGTCTAGATCAAGGTCACGCTGATTTTTTTGTGCCTGTTTTGTGTGCGTGATACTGCGGCTATTCGCGGGCAGTACTTAATCTTGTGCTAAACTGTATTGTAACGGAAAATTTCGTTACAAAGCGTACTAAATATCAAGTAATTGGCCTTGTACAAAGCTTGACACTTTGGTCTAGTTTATTGTATGTCCTATACGCGTAAATTATAGCTGCGGAAAGTCAGCAATTAATTAATCGATTAAAATTGATTAATTAATCGATTAAAATTCATCCGCAGACAGTCACTCATCCAAATAGTATCCACTTGATACCGACCCGACTTGGAGTCGAACGCACAACCTCTCGATCGTGAGTCCAACACACTACCGTTATACTAGACTACCAAGCCACCTTACCGTATGCGGCCGACTTTGCATTCTCCGACGCGAAGTAGATGCCTTTGCCGACACGTCCGCCGCTGTGTGGCATGATCCGCAGACCACCCTTGAGGATAGCAGCGATGACGGCGACGTCCGTGCCGTGCCACAACAGCTTGCGATGCTCAATGTGATCGTTCACCGAATATCGCTCGGCCTGCCATCCAGCAAACAGTAATAGTAATAAATTAGCAATAATAATAACACCAACGTTGACAACAATAGCAAGGATAATTTTGCTGATTTTTAGACGTATTTACACGCAAAATGAAACACAAAAATTAACGACCAGAAAGGCAGTCGGAGAGTGCAAACCTCCGAGAACGCTACGTCAATTTTTTCCACGTTGTGGTGTTCGCCAGGTGACAGCACTATATTCGATGAAGGTTTGGCATATCTGGCAATGACAAAAAAATCTTTTAATCCTATTTTAAATCCAAACGCTGATTCGGATTAGGCTACCACAGACTGTAATCTAAGCACCACTCAGCTGGGTTTAGTTTAACCTTCCCAGAAAAAATCAGCCAAATCCGCCAGTAACTTTTCGTGAAATTCTGCTAACAAACCAACAGATAAACAAATAAATAAGCGCCGAGTATCAAATAAACTCCTTGGTGCAAATAAAAATTTGTTTTTTTTTGTATATGTAACCACAGCTAATAACGACACGACATACATGTAATGATCCAACTCCATCAGTTAATGTGTAGTGTATTAGTATTAGTTAAACTGTCATGACATAATTATGACAAGCACATAGGCCTACCTCTTTGCTGCGTTCAATCTCCCAAACATCAAGAATCTGCAGTCTTTGCCCTCCATTGGTCGCTTGCAGATAGTTTTCCAGGATCTGTTGAAATCAGCCACAAAACAGCAAAAATGCAAAAAAAACAGTACAAATAATGCGGTTCATGTATAAAGTGAGCAATACATGCTGTATTTCTCTACATATTATTAGCCACGTTTTTCTATGTGAGATGATCACGTCATTTAAAACTGAACGTATATTCAAAGCGTTAATAGTTGCTGTTTAATGTTAACAAAATGTGAGCGACAGAACAAAAAAATCAATCAAAAACATTACAGCATAAACACAAAAATAGGCGACCTTGAATTCCTTTGACTTTTTGTCCATCAGTGAGAGACGACATTTCAGCAAGCCGTACTTTTCGTCAAGTGGATGAGGTTCTTTCACTGCCGTCTTCTACAAAAAAGTTTACATTATGGATTTTATTTTTTCCAATTTGTCTACTGTCAACTTTTTTTTTACAGAATTTAGCGACTTTTCTGTCACACAAACGTTCTGACTGATAAGCCCATCGTTGCATCACTGGCCACTTACTACAACTTACCAGTACGGTATGCGTTTTTCCTTGGCCATAAAGGTCCACAGGATGACTCTGATTTTCGTCTCTACAGCCTAGTGCCTACAGCAAAACATCGTATGACAGTCCAACTACAGATCTTGTGTAGTGTGTATTTTGTGCACTGTATGTCTATACTCTCCAGCTTCCGGTAGTATTCATTGCATCTACCCATTTAGGAAGAGATGCAAGGCTGGATTATTCGTAATTGCTGGTTACATACCGAGATGCTTAACCTGTCTACAGTTGGTCACCCATTCCAGCACTAACTAGACCCGACGTAGAACAACTAAGCAGATCGAGACCAACGCAGTGCTGCTAAATGTTGACATTACAGCATCAAATATATACACCCCTTTGTTCGAAATTTACTTGACTTTTTTGGTTCTTCTACTCGCCTATCGGCGAGTCTGTCGGATCGATTTTGACGCTTACTAATTCAAATGACGTGGTTCTGCGCAAGAAAATGCCTTTCTAAAGTTGAAAAATAAAAATGTAATTTTTGATTTATTTATTCTAAAAATTCGAAAAAAAATTACAATAAGACCTATGGAAAAAATTTAAAATTATTTTTAAAGTGTTATAACTTTGGTTGTGTGCAAGATAGAGTCACAATTTTTGGTTCTATGGCATGGTAATACCATAGAACCAAAATACGACAATATGACAAATAACATCAAATGAAGAAGGCTTTAGACTATTTTAGTGATTACCAACTAAAGTCAGCTTGTAAGGACGCCATACGCATAGCCCATCTAGATTTACCAAAATGATTTTAGCTGTTTTAGAGGATTAATATCATCACATCGTCCTTGCACACATTCTTAAACTAGTAAGTTTTTCTGTACATAAATTATATTAACATGCGTCGATGTGCATCGTGTGTTTCAACTATAGTCTAATCTCTTAGGTTTGATTTGAAAAAAATTCTTGAGTCAATATGCTATTGTAGTTGATGATCACATAACAGTCACGTACTGGTTTTCCTTTAGCAGCTTTCTCCTTTTGCATTGACTGCGCTATTTCAATGTCGGCCAACACCTACAAGCAACACAGACTCTTCAATATTGCTGACAACATCTGATATGATATAGGCTATTGCTATATTTCATTCATCCCACAAAGTATGCGGATGCAATAGGTCCAGAGAGCAATCATGGAAAAAAACTTCTATAACGCTCGTCATTATTAGTGTATGTTAAAAACAGGAAAATGGACATAAAACAAGTTACACAAGCAGAAGCGTGAGAAATGCATGTAACAAAGGTTTTGATGCAAAAAACTGAAATGACAAACACAGCTTCAGACTAAATTTCGAGAAAGTGAATTATTGAAATCAGTAGGCAACGTGGCGTACTATGAGCATGTCCATCTTTCTCCTGAGCGTGTCGTGGTCAGAGATGGTTGGCGGACGCTGACGACCGAAGTCATGCGGAATCAGTGTGTAGAACAGCGATGACAATTCTGCCAGCTGTGAGATTTTGTTCTGGTTCAGTGCTGCCTCAATTTGCTCCAACGCCTCAAAACCTTTTGCTATCTGCTGCTTGGAAATTTTTCCCAGCGGCATCTTCTTCACATCTTTGAAGCAACAACAACGCCATACGTCAGAGATATTTTGGAGTGGACACACTCAAGGACGTTTTTGGAAATGTTGCATCTCGCAACATCATCGATTTTGTTAAAGATATTAACTTTTACAATCGTATATAATGCTGCTTTTACATTAGCTTCATCTTAACAGGTGTTTCAACCTTGTTTTTAATACACCTATAAACTGTTTTTGACTGCCATTAACCATTTATGGCACTGAATGGCCAATTTTGTGTTGATGTGCCGTTGAGAAACTACTCACTCACTCATACAAATACAAAAGGTTTTAGAACTTTCACTCACGTTTACGGTTAATTTGATGCAAAGCGATCGGACTAATTGCCTACACGTTCCAATAATGACGCGACATTACATCGTAGTCCAATAGGTTACAAAATGCAGTTCGCTACAGGCCAAACAGCACAGCTGGATGCATAATGACATTATAATAACGGAATATAATAATAATAACAACATAATAGCGCAAAGCAGTGCGCCACAACAATGCAACATCCAAACTATTACGCTATGGCTTAGCTAAAGATCGTCGTCGTCGTCGTCGTCGTTCAGTGCCTTCCTCCATTAAGAAGGGTTGGCGGCAATCTTCCGCTGCTGCAGCGGCTTCATTGATCTTCATCCCAGTCCATTCCGTGATGTCATCTGTCCCACGTCGGCGTTGTCGACCACGATTTCTGTAACCTGGTACACATCCTCGAACCATTTGCTTTTCCAGACTTTTGTATTTCCGTGTCGCATGGCAATAAAATCCCAATTTTAATGACTTCGCACGGTCCTGAAGTTCTCTGTCAACTGTTAATTCGGACAGAATCCATTCATTCGTCTTGTGTTGCGTCCACGGAATCCTCAATAGCCTTCGATAGCACCACACTTCAAAAGCTTCGATATATTTTTCTTCTTTGCTGCGAAGGGTCCAGCCTTCACTCCCATGAATCGTTATCCACCAGACCAATGCTTTTAGCAACCTGACTTTTGTGCTTGTAGAAATATCTTTGCTTTTCCATACTAAAGATAGATGCGGTGTTCGAAATGTAAAGTTAAGTTCAATAAGCAGCTATCTCCAACAAAATTCTCCTTATTAACCCATTTATGCCTACAATCCCAAATATGGGACAGCTACTTTGACGGTAAACGATAAAATAATTCCCACACTAATGGGTTAACATTTCCCAACTTCTGATGAATTTGCTGACATTCCCCTGAGAGTGCCGAAAAAAACAGAGTCGTGTAACTCAAGACTGTAGTAAAAAACAGTAAGCATTCAATAATGCCAGGATAATGATTCAAGACTCCTCATAAGTACCGATCTCCAAGTTCTTGAGTGCGTCGTTGAACATGTCGTTGTTGAATATGAGTTTGATGAGAGCTTGTGTGGAGCAGTCCAGCGTGCACGGCAGATAGTTCGTGGACTCTTCTCGTGTAGCGCTTGCCGGTTGCTGCGCCAACACAGGCTGCAGGCACATCCAATCACCCCCAACAAGTGCTTAACCTGTGGAAATAGAAAAGGGAAAACTCTAACAGATGAGGGCGCCCAGATCGAGATGCCTATAAGGCGTTGAGGGGGATAGATATGGGGAGGAGGTGTCCCCTCCCCAGTCCTCACATATCTGTGGTAAGCTCTCTTAGTGGCATCTAAAGCGGAGCCCCAGCCGAAATTGAATTTGGTGTATTTTAGCCATAAAATCTGGTTTCAGTGACAATTTTTACGAACATGACGACAGGAAATAATAACAGAAAGGTTAAAACACAGTGTCAAAAAGTGTTACTGGCACAGTTTCCTCTCCAGCTCTCCCAGAAGTACGGGAACGTCGTCTCTTTTGGACAAAAGTGATAAAAAGCCTTGCCCGCTAAAAAATCTTCTGCATGTACTGTGGATGTACATTATAATAATGATTATTATGATCTAGACTATTTACCTAGTATGCATAATGTATATCGTACATGCGTGCAAAAATAACGATAAGAACATAAAACTATAAAAAGCAACAATCTATAAATAGCGGCATACAGTGGTGACGTCATCTTCATCTTCATCTTCTTCGCCCATCTCAAGCAGAGTGTATTTGCCCGGATGTGCCTTAAAGTTCTGGCGGTCCTCCCACTTATTTTTTGTTTTGTCTTGAAATTTCTTCTTGAAGTCCGCCACAGCCACATCTCGAGTGCAGGGTCCCTTAAGTGCATTAGCACCTGGCTCTCCCTGCAGTTCACATTAAGAACACTGACGTTACTGACGTAACTACGGACGGCGCCAGAGAAGACTGAAGGGGGCAGTCCCCTGTTTCGTTGCTCTTCCCTTAATTAACCCCACAGGAAAATTGTTGGTTATGATAAAATTCTCTCTGGTAAGGGTTTTGGTGCACACAACGACTGAATAAGATCGACGTGTGACTTACACGCTTGGCCCTTGCCCCATGTTGGCTCAGCTTCAGATTCTTAGCGCCGCCCATGAATGTAACAAACAACAATTTTTGTAAAAGTCATCCTTCGAATTTAGTGAAGCAATTCAAAATACTAACAGTAGTAAACATAAGCGAGTCAAAACGAAACCTTTCCAGTTGAAAGAAAACTAAAATATAATTATATTAGGCACAAAAATTTTACAAACGATTAGCACGAATAACCAAATATAAATTAATCAAAATAGATTAACGTTTTTCCAAAAAATAATTAAAAGACAGTACCACTCGGCCCCAGCGATTCCACGAATAATATTTCCCGGCTGAGGCGATGACTTGGATGACGTAGTACTTGTTGTTGTTGTGACCAATATTGGTCTGATTCAACATGCAGTCGTAGTCATCCACAACCTGACAACACAGTATGGACTTCGACACCTGTACATATGAGTTAGTAAAGATCAAAAAAGGTTAAAGGTGGTGTATACTGTATACTGTGTATGTAGGGCCTAGCTCTTTATGCGAAACCCATCGCAGAGTTGTGGGATCGCACAGCGTTATTCACTTGTATTGTAGCAGCAATTTCATATATCAGAATCGATACCCATTAACACAAAAAGTTATGTCGATAAATATCAAATTACTTTACACGTACAAATAGACTCTTGCTTTCATTGTTAGTTCAGATTAGTAACGTACGATAAATGATAAGTTATAATGACAATTACCATACCGTTATAATACGAGCTCCATCGTGACTATTACAAGCCTGAACAAATTGCGATATTATTTATTATTTTTATTTATTTATTTATTATTTATTTGTATCAGGCAACAAGGCCCATAAACATCATAAATACAAACAGAAAAAGACAGACAGAAACACAGATATGCAAACAGACAAACATAAAAAGCACAGAGAGAAACATAGGAACAATGAACACGTTTACACTAATGCAAGCCTAGAACATCTAAAAGTCTATTATTAACACACTTCAGTCTGGCACAAAATGACATTTTGGCATTATGCAATACAGTATCAAAGCTTGGCAGACGTAATTGCATTAACATCGCAGTGACACTGCTGTGTTTGGGAAATCCGAAAAAAGTTTAAGGCTTTTAACATAATCAGAAGCAAGCTTTTTAAGGCTGGCCAACTAAAAGTTATTCCACAGTGCAATGTCATAAAACACAAGACAAACGACCAAAACAGTTTCGCTTTAACATTTGATGTACACCGTGCAAATCTTCTAATAAGTAAGTTTGTTCTTGCAAACAGTGACTTCAACTCTCTGGAAATATCAGAATAATCACTGAAGGAGTGTTCAATGATGTGACCTAGATACTTAAACTGGGATACAAAAGTCAAGTTACACTTAGCCAACACAAACTGTGGAAAATCTGAACAAACAATTTTACGTTTGTCACAAGGGTTAAAAATCATGCACACAGTCTTCTTAGTATTAAATGACATTCCAATAGTGTGGACGCTTCTTCTAGAATACCAAGCAATTTCTGAAAGCCACACCACGAGGGGAATCAGGACAATGTCATCAGCATATGCTAATATATTAATAAAAGTCCCAGCAACACAATAGCCAATACCTGAACTCGCAACAGCTTTGAGTAAGTCTCTAATGTAAAACCGAACAGGGCCTTCCATCCCCCCCTGAAGGATGGAGACACCCCCCAATTAGCAGGGGCTACGAGACCGAGACGCCGTAGGCG
>Ga0209367_1006568_pt1 | contig 16073 bp, 16 predicted proteins | sample WorMetLIZISLAND2_FD_187412 | JGI IMG/M metagenome (GOLD analysis project Ga0209367, IMG submission 187412) | Marine gutless worms symbiont microbial communities from Max Planck institute for Marine Microbiology, Germany - Olavius geniculatus... ... | reverse complement strand
CCCCCCCCCCCAGCGAAAGAGTCCCCTACGCCTATGGCAAACAGATTGTTTTCTGTTGTGTATCGATCTATCAGCGAATATCCATGGATAGCGCTTGATTTGGTCCCTCCGGGGCTTTGTGAAGCGCTCGCGGCAGCGGCGGCGGCGGCTATTGTAGTCGCGTCGCCTCGACTCGGTTCGGTGGCGTTTTTCGGTCGACGTAATTTCCGCCCCGAGAATTCGGCGTAGCCAGCCAGAGACAGCGATAGGCCTATACGTGCCGCTGCCTGCTGACCAAACTGTTCGACTGACTCTTACCCCGCATTAACACCTCGCACGAAAAACCCCTGTCCAGTGTCGAAACGTGTGCTTGCAAAAATAGATTACGTCGGTATTACGCACAGGTTTAGCTAACCAGTTCGAAGACGCGTTGAAAGCGCTATAACACAGCTTACAGTAAGTTACGGAAATATGGCACAGATAAGGATATTTCGCCGTAGGCGATTTGTCCCAGGCTTTTTTTTCGTGGGGGGGAGATTTTGTCTGTACCCCGCCGACGAATGACGTCACCACGGAGTCTCATCCAAGAAGGACGCGACAGAAAATAGATTGACCGGCAGACACCAACCAATGATGCCGCCGCCAGTTTGACCCGGGTCTACTGCAGCGACCGAGCCAACAATTCCCTTCCTTGTAGTAATAATGCTTCTCGTCGCTGTTTATCAGTCATGCTTCGGTAGACCGGCCTGAGAACAAAGGCGGATTGCGACTTATTCTTTTGATTTGAATCATTTGCACATTGTGATATATAGTGTTTTGCGCTGGAAAAAACTGACGTACAAGCTGCCAGTTTAATATGGCTGATAAACCAAAAAATTGAAACTGTTTTAAACGCAAATGAAATTAAAGAAATTGAAGTACTTATATACCATATATGTCAGTTGACAGAAGTACGTCGGCAAGCAGCGCGAACGACATAGCGAAACCGCATAGTGCTCCAGTTTCTATTTCTGGATGTTAATTTTTGTGGTTTTTTAGTTAATAACGATGGTTTCTTCAACATCGGCGGTCGTGTGCTGTGAACGAATTAAAGTCGGCCGTTTAGTGTCTTTTGCGATATGAATGTGGTCGCATTTTATTTACAACAAATCTAAGTTTAAGTACAGAGTTTGGGTAAAATTGTGGATCTTCGGTGACCAAAACTTCCTAATAGCACAATATAAAACACTGGACGAAAGTAGCTAGGCCTATATGCCCTCTTCATTTCAAAACCAGCTTTTGATCGGTTGAATGTTTTAACACAGTGACTTCTCAATATAGTTTATTGTGGCAGCACGACCAAATTACTACAGCGAATGTGGGTCTCGACGACACATTTGCGCACGGTAAAAGATGCTGAAGCCGTATACAACACGAAGCAGTGCGGCACGTGCTGTTAGCGACCGTTTCGTCGTTGGGCTAACACTGAAGATAAAGTCCATGGCGTCCGCAAACAAGTCTTAAACACGACACGCTGCTGCAGAGTACTTCAAAGGCTGCTGCTGATGCTGCATTAGACTTGTATACCTTGGAGCAAGATGACGCCTAAACACTGCAGACCAAGTACCAACTTCCGTCGTTAATAAAGACCTCCGGGCATCTTCTGCGTTGTCTCAGTCGCTGACTGCGTCTTGCTTCCTGACGCAAATGGCAATGAACACACAGTGTTGGCTTTAACACTCGCCTGTAAGTAAGTGTTCTATAGCGGGCGTAAATTAAACAAAATAGTCAGCCGCTGAAGTAGCATCTAGGTCTGCTAGCGTAAGTGTAATTATTGTTCACTGACGTCACGACATTTGGCTGATCGACTTGATACAATTGAGTAGGCTTAGCTTATACGCTGCGAAACACATAACTTTGCTCTGGTTTGATCGGAGTTTGAACTTTGGGGCGATTATAGAAGTTTGGAGTTTGTACTTACATAGTGATGTAGTGTTGGCTTTAATAATACGTTAGTAATATTATTTTAGTTTGCAGTTTTTGTGAGCAATCCGTTGTAAATCGCAACTTTTATAAAATAATGTGCAACTTTATATTATAAAATTTGTAACTTTACTGTAAAAATTGTAGGCCTATTGTGTCTGATGTGTGCAATAAACTATACTACCACGCACTTAATTACTTACTTAGTATAATACTTACTGTAATACAACTGATAGATGCGAGAAATCCGAACTTTCTTGTCATACTATTGTAGTCGAATCTTATGTATTTTACTGACGTCGTTTTCGGTGATGGACTCATTCTAGTTTGGACGACAACTAGTTTCGTGGGCGTATAGCAGCCGTCAGAAAGATGCTGTCAGCGGCCATGCGTCTGCGGCAGACAGATCGTTCGGTCGGCGACTAGTCGGCAGGACGTCGCGAGTGGAATAGCAAACAGCTGAGTATGAATGGAGCGAGCTGTCGCGTGCAGCGCTCAGGCCATGCGTCAGTCGACAAGCGAAGCGTTGACGACTAATGACGTCACTGTCAGATGGTGCAGCGAGCGAGCCAGCAAGCTGATGACAACGAAGACGCTACGACCTTTGTTTCTAGTCAACAGCTCGCGTTGACGTTCCATAACCTCTATAAGGTCGAAACTCCACTGATTCGATTTGCTGTGGATGTGCTGGACAACAAGTCGTACGAAGTACACAACAAGTCGAAGAAAGTGGAATTTGGTTGTTAAACAAAAATTGACGCGTCATTTCATTCGACTCAACAAATTGCTGATGCGCAAGTAACAGTACAGGGTGCAGCAAAAAAGTAGCCCTCTAAAGTTTTTCGCTCTTTACTCAGCAACCGTTTGGAATTTTGTCCTGAAATTTTAGCGCTTTATTTTCTAAAACCATTTACATATAACTGCCGAGTAAAATATGATTCTGTTGAAAAACGACAAAGTTAAAGATTTTTTTAACATGACAGCCTACCGATTTTTTAGCATTAATGTTCAAGCTACAACACCACTTCAATAACATCGTTGAAACAAGATTGTAAGGACGCCATATGCATAGCCCCATATAAGGTTACCCAAATGATTTTTGCTGTTTTAGAGAACTGATATCACCACATCGTCCTTATGCACAGTTTTAAAGTGGTAAGTTTTTTTACATATATAATAGATAATAATACATAATAATTTATAAACAAAATAAATTACTGTTTATTAAAATGTCACTGCGACGTCATCGACAGTAACGTGGTAATCGTTTTTTAAATTAAATTGCATTTTTAGCTTGAACATTTTTAAAGCTAAAAAATTGGTAGGCGATCATGTTAAAAAGTTTATAACTTTGTTGTTTTTGAACCAAATCACACATTACTTGGCAGTAAGATGTAAGATGTAGAAGGTTGCAGGTAAGGAAAGCTGTAAAATTGCAAATCAAAATTCCAAACGGACTTAAGAGGGGCTACTTTTTTGTCGCACCCTGTAGTTTGCTACTTAAGCAACGTAAAATATCCACGATGACGTCAGTGATAGTCGCCATGTGTTTTTAATTTTCGTTTCCCATTTGGGACAGAAAAAAAACTTGCCGATTTGAAAAAGAATAGGCCTAAAAAGTAATGTCGTTGCTTATCGAAGTTGAAGATTTTTTTTTACTTTTCTTTTGTTGATCTTAAGGTAGACGCAATCTATTCGTGAATGACTTATAGAACCAGTGGCTTACACCGGCTATTCAGTTATAGAGACGGACCCCATTCAGCGTCGTCGTCGTGCAATCCTTTTCTTCACTTGCAGTTGGCAGTGGCTTCTATCCCTAAATCCGGAATCGAAATCGAGTGCAACTTTCTTTTACTTTTGGCTTCAGGTTCCCCCCAATTTCAATTTCAAGTTTCTCCCCCACTTTCGGACTCAAGTTTCCCTTTTTGGGCTTTTTCCCTTTCCAGGGAGGATTTTTTTTGTTAAAAGCGTAAACTGAAAAATAGGGGGAGTTTTATTAAGGTGTAGATTGCCCAGTGAAAAATAGGGGAAAAGTTTTGATCTAACTCCTAAAATAACTTCCCCCTTTTTTTACTGGGCGCAAGCTGCGCCCACAAGGTATAGGGTAGAAGCCACCAGCAGTTGGTATAGTTGGTACGACATTCGCCATTGCACTTTTAGGCCTATATGCAGTACTTGCGGACGAATAGCCAGGATAAGTTTGCCTGCTGGATGGCCAGAAGTAGGGCCTATAAAACCGATCTTATTGCTGCGCACAACGCTGTTACCATTAGGCAACGGTAATTGCTCTAGTCCGCCAACGTACTGAAGCCGGACCTGAAAGTCCTTTTTTTCAAGACTTGGACTCGGACCTGGAGATTGTGTATACCAAATTTCACCAACATTCTGCAGTCTCATCGAACGCATCGGACGTGGAATCCGACTGAATGGATTACATCAGTGCTAAGCAAGACCTGTAAGAAATGCGTGACATTATCCTAATATTTTAGCAATTCTGTACATCGTGATGGCATGATTTTACTTTTTCGGACGGTGGCGACGAATACAACGAAAAATAGACATAGGCTGCAGACATCCATCCGTTTATCAAGACTTGCAGTCACTAGTTTTAAATGACAGAGTATTCAATATCGTTCTACGCAGCCGATGAAGTGTTATATGCACCTATATTGTGCGCTAAAGAGAGTAAAAATTCGCTATGATTACGTGCCACATGCATGCAATGCGATGAATGCAACACGTGTCTCTTGTAACAAAAAGCTCGGCGCGGCGCCAGTACAAAAGGACGCAGACTAATAATACAGGCACGACATTGAACAGCAGCATGCATATTGCGTGTTGATGACACACTTGCACTGCATGGCGGCAGATGGACAGACGACAGCAGCGGGAATCGATCAGGACCGCATGAGCGACGCACGCGAAGCATAACGCGGTAGAATTAGGCGGCACCCGCTGTATACATCCTCGTCGTCGTTTGATCGACACTGACGTCGTAATTTGTTGCGATCGAACGTCCGTCCGTCCGTCGTCGCCGACTCAGCCGTCCAATTTCCAATCGACAACCTACCGTATAGGCCAGACCTATTACAGTCAGTTCGTCCGCCGTGTTCTTGTTGTGAAACGAGCCAACGCCCTGGAACAGTTCAGTGCCCGCTTCCAGTGCGTTCAGTAAGCTTTTTGGAGACCTTATATATGCTGGATAGAGGCTATAAGACTCGTTCAGCCTTCCTTTTTTCTTTATCATCTTTCCTTATTTTCGTATTCTTTTCGTCGTGTTTATGCTGTTCTCACTGCTTACCTCTTAAATTCAGTTAAAGGTCTGTAGGAGAATGACGGCAAGCTTACATTGAGGTCTGGCGGAGCCCGGCTGCCAGTCAGTTTGTATTGTAATGCATTTTGAGCTAAAGGAGCTTTTCTGGTGATAGCAATTGTTTTCGTGTACCAGATGTTAATTTGCAGCGTAAAATGGGCGCGAGTAGCAGTTATAGAATCTCACTCAGTAATACGGTGTTCAGCAAATATTACTGCATGAATCGGAGGCCTCTAGAAGTCGGGGGCCTCGAGCTGCCGTCTTCATCGTTATACATTCACATACCATTTCGATGTTTCGATGTTTGCCATTCTGTCCCTGTGATGCGATGTTTCACGGATATACATATGGACTTGCTTACAGTTTTTTTTCGTTTCAGTTTCAGTTGTTTTTTTCATCATTTCCATCAAGGACCAACAAAAAAAGCAAGTCTATTGCTCGTCAAAATATGCAATATGGCTGAGACCTCGACACGTAGGGCCTAGTAACAATGTCCAGTCTATTCTATAGTAGCAACATGAAGATGGAGCACATCGCCAAGTGCACTACAGTATATAAATAATTGATGACTAGATAGCGTACTTAGACAGTACCGAGTCAATGAATGAGTAGAATTTTATGTCCCGTTCAACACATTACAGGTCATTTTGGGGACGATTCGGACAGTGTCATCTGAATGTATTTATTATTCAGTGATGATTGGAAAATTCACTGTCGATTTCGTGGTTGCATTCTTCATTTCTGCATCCGTTTCCATTGCAGTGTTTGCAAAAAAAGTCACCGCATTGTGACCGAGCCGCGAGTCGTTGTAGCAAAAAAATTCATTAAAAATTTTAGTCGCCGGTCATGTGGTTCGATTTATCGCCACGTTCGCTGAATACATAATCGTTAATGCTGTCCGGACGTTAGTTTTTCTCCGTGTGTGTGATTCGTTGTCGGTCGGATGACTCTGCTGCATTCAGCGCTGGTTTCACTGCGCGTCGAATCAATGGCGCGCGAAGCACCGGGGCAACACGTGCAGTCTACGACGCACAGTGTAGTAGTACTGGCGACTACTACGACGTATTGTCTGTCTGCCTGGCCGGGCTGACGACTACAACAAAGACATCCCAGCAACCGACCAACCGACCAACCAACTCACGCCGACTCGACCGATGACTGCGCGGAACAAGATGTTTACGATGCTTTATGACGCTACAATCGCGCCTGATCGGTCGTCCGTGAGTCGTTCCGGTCCGGCTGACTTGCCCGGCCGACCGGCGGCGGCATCCAAATGCGTCCCGTTTGTCGCGTAGTTTGGCCCGTCCGTCGTTATCGGTCGTCCAGTAACACCGAACGACCACGCGTCGTTCTGTCGTCGTCGTCGCCGTCTACCTATTTGCATTATTGCTTATTCGTCGTCGCGGCGGCGAGGGCGATTCGATCGCACCCGCGCCGGCGTCGTCTGAGGTCAGTCGGCCGCTTGCTCGTCAGAATTTGAAATTAACATTCGACGACGTACGGTCCGTCCGAGAGTCAGTCAGTCAGCCGGTCACTGGGGCGCGCTGCCTGCTGCTGATGCTGCTGTCGATATGCGGACAGATTCATTACGCGCGGCCGCATCAGCGCATCATCGATGATTCAGCGGCTGCTAGCCGGCATCTCGTACATTATATAGCACGTACATACGCTCTTCTTATGCCAGATAAAGCAGACTGCGAGAAATAGCCCACACAATAACATGGGCACATAAAAGACAGCAGAGAACCATCTACACAATGCTGAACAATTCAAATGTAGTACACATGATATCGGCTGTATAAATGTGTTCTTTCACTATAATCACTGCTTACACTGGCTATGGATGGGTTCATAGAAATACCTGGAATGTCTACTTCGACACTCGAACCTATTTGACGCATCAACGCAGACGCAGTTTACATGTCTTGCTGCTATATAATTCGTTTACAACCGAGTGCATTTTGAAAATCTTTCAGACCAAAGTATGAAACCGCGAGTCACCAGCGTAAATTGGGCGTTTCAAAGTTTTGAATTGAAATGTTGTAGTATTGCCTAAAAAGACTGCGGCACATTGCGACTTTTTAATATTTGCACATGCTATAACTACACTTTTTACATACTTACTTTTTGGTAAATTTTCTGTCGAAGTGTTGCGTTTCTTTCGCTATTGTACTATTGTTGCTTTTTCTTAGTGTTGTGCATATCGTTATTAAGCTGCGTAATAATTTTTATTTGATTGTTTTGTGTAGCTGTAGCAAGTGACATTTTTCAACTCAAATAATAAAGCAAACATAGATGATGATAATGATGATGATGATGATGTAATGTATAGGCGATGTGGTAGAGTACTGTCAGGCGGAGAAGTTCACGGCGCGCTGCGACCAGGCCAATGAAGTCGTCCTGATGGAATCTGCTCGCTACGGCAGAGCGGCAATCGGACGCTGTGTTCGTCAGGACCTCGGGTACGTGGGATGTGCCGTGGATGCACTGGCGACACTGGACGCCCACTGCAGCGGTCAGCCCGCGGGCTGTGAACTGAGTATTATGAACCCGGCATTGCGCAGTCTCAAACCCTGTCCAACCGACGTCACCTGGCATCTACAGGCAGCTTACACCTGCATCCCAGGCAAGTAACTTATACACGTTTCATCTTTCCTCGTCAGCTCACAGCTCTCTTTTGCGCCTCTGATTCGTTTGATTGAGGTCCGAAAACCAAGCTGCCACGTGTTTTTGTCATAACTTCGCCATGAAAGATCAAATTGTCCGTACGTTTCAAACACTTCACCGTACTTTACTGTTAGTTTTTAACTTTTTGTGCCAATATTACACACTGCACAGTGATATATTGTATTGTATATGGCATCAGGAACTTCGAACCAAATGCAGAAGATCAGGAATGACTTCAAAACTTTCGCGAGCGCTACACGTCTACAAACATTTGATTTTTAAGGTTTGAATACACTGACCTAGACGGGACCGACAGAATCAATGCTGCATAGAGCAACGGGCGTTCCAGAGTTTTGTCAGCGCGCGCGGAAAGTTTATTACAGTAATGACGTAGCACAAGTGCTACATAAAGTGAGCAAAGCGGAAAAAGCGTGCTCGGTAAGGCGCCCTATTTTACGTTCCCAAGTAGGCAGCCGAGGTGATGGACAGCTATAGAGTGCATTGTGCAACAGTGGACACCGGGGGACCGTACTTAACTGTCTACGACAGGCAGCCGGTGGCGTGTGTGGTAGGCGGTAAACATGCTCCGTGTGGCCGTTAGCAAGTGTTACGACGACTGACCCTGTCGCCGCAGTCACCCGGCAGTAGCGGTGGTCGAAAATCGAATGTACGGGCCGCGAGATGCAATATGCAAAGCAGAGCGCGCAGCTATCGACCAGTTAATCCGCTAATCTGGGCCGACCGACCGACCGACCGTGGACCACCCAAGTCGACCGACTTTACGATACCGGTAATACAGGACTACATAGTGGAAGACGGGGCAGCAAACCACGGAGGACTAGCAGGCAACAGGGACGCGTCACTGCACGCAGTGGCGTGCGGCGTCGTTTGCGTCGTCTGCATCTTGTCGTTACTAGTCCATAGCTCGTAGCGGAGTGCACGGAACGCTAATGAATTTAGTTTGCCGTCGGCGCTGTTGGCGTGTTCACTGTTCACTCCAGCTGCGGCGCGTAGAGAGAGGGAACATCACTCGGAGGGAGGCGCCGGTGTCACATTAAAATGTCTTCCCCGTGAAAAATCCGCTCGGGAGAAATAATCACGGATTTGATATGTTCCGCCTTTATCGCCGGCCCCATAAAAAGTTTTCCCATTATAGGATCGCTCCCCAAAAAAGTCTCCCTCCCCGGCCGACAATTTACCCGTAAAAATCCGTCCCGTCCGGGCAGCCGCCGGGCGGGGCGGATTTTTGCCGGTAAATTGTCGGCCGGAGGGAGACTTTTCTGGGGACGATCCTATAATGGGACACCGGCGCTGACAGTCGTAGTCGTGTTTTTACGAGTCGTCGGCGACCGATATAAAGACTCTATTCCATGTCGTTGCCTTTCTGCGTGTCCCTGCCGCAGCGAGCATGAGGCTGCTGTTCGTATTCATCCCGTGGCCGGGCGCGCAGCAACAGTCGTAGCTCACTCCGGATCCACTTCACTGCGAGAGAGCAAGCAGCGACTGCGAGACGTAGATACTCATTCAGTCATCGAATACCCTGCAGTGATTCCACGAGTAACTGCACTGTAATGCAAGCTGTACTTGACCCCTGCCATTCCAGCAGCGTTTAAGTGACGTTCTACAATGCCTACTTCGACACTTAAACCTATTTCACGCATTTGTCATTGATTCACGTGAGGATATGGGTACTTAGCAAAGTAACAGTTATCACATTTTTTCGGTGAAAATTATGGACATGCATACAGTGAAGTTTGATACAATACGCGATTTGTATATCTTTTTTTCTAAGGTAATTCAATAATATACAGCTAGCTTATGAATTACGAGTAATATATTTATCAGTTATTTACTCAGTTTAACTTAAACAGCGTCGTCTAATTAAAGAGAATATATAGGTGTAATTGATTCTAATCGTATTAAAGATTTTCAAATTTTCTGAACAGAATTTTTCCTTTTAGCAGTCTTTCGAACGTGAGTACGCTACTGGCGGGTGGACGGCGTGCACGCTGACTGCATGGATTGCTGTCGATATGTGCTGTATGTAACTCTGTATCTACGTTTTACTTACTTGCTTACTTACTTACTGAGTTCGGATGTGTTGTTTTGAACCGTGCAGTGTTGACCGGAAGCGTGCATGAGTGTCACTCGCGCCACCACGTGACGACGACCGACCGGTCCGCGTACGTGTCGAGCGCGCTGGCGGCCACGACCGGCATCGGGTCTACATCGTGTCCGTGGCATGTGCGCGCAGCCGAAGGACAACGAATCAACCTGACGCTGCTGGCGTTCCTCGACACCTTATCACAGCACGGCTCTGCCAGTGGTAGTGGCAGCGGCTCGGGGTCTTCACAAAAGTGCTATGACGTGGCTGTGATACGCGACGGTGCCACCGGCAGGCGCGGGGTTACCGCCTGCACTGGTCAACCACGACAACAGGTGAATGCCACCGTATAGAATGACAAAACTTTTTGTCTGTTGTCGGTGACATTTCAATAAAATTAAGAAAAAACTTTCTGTGTGATGATTTTTTCGGACTTATTCCCCAGTGTTCTTAATGTTTTTGCAAAATTTGTTAATTTTACAGATTTACTTGCTGCATTTCATTCTGTGATGGAATAAATATTTAAGTTGCATTTTGATGAACTTTGCAGTTTTTTTTGCCATGGACAACTGTAGATACCATGTCTTGCCATTCTGGCCTCATGATACGATGTTTCATGGATATACATATGGACTTGCTTACAGTTTTTTGTTTTCGTTTTTTTTTCTAGTTTCAGTTGTCGTTTTTTTCCTTTTTTAGTTTGATCTCAAGCCTTTGTATCTTTCACAGCCGGCTGCTTCTGAATCTTTTAGTGTTTTACGTAACAGTACTTTCCATTTTAATCCGACTCATTCAAGTTTTGTGTAGTGTTCTTTACTTCAAAATACAGAAAATACCTTGTATTTTAACAAAGTATTTTAAACAGTTTAATAAACAAGTATTTTAACATACTGTTTTTCTCTATTTTCTGCAGCGTGTATTTTGCAATGTATGTTAAATCTTCAGCTTGGGTATTTTGACGGTCTCTGCAGGTCATCCTGATCTCAGACTCGACCGCAGTCGAGCTGGAGTTTGTGGCCACCAACATGGAAGCATCGGCATCTAATCACGCGACTACTGGATCAGCTGCTGCCCAGTTTATCATACACTACCAATGTAAGCAACATCGACGCATTGTATTGTCTGCATACATTTTGACAGTGGAGCTCTTAACGACTAAAATTAGTGGCTAATTTTGCGAGAAAAATAACGATTAATTAATTATTTCTTCAAGAAAAGCTAACAGAAAATGCATGTTTTTGTTTAGCAATTAAACGTTGTCAGATAATCAGCCACGTGAATCACAAAATTTAGTGCACAAACAGTGAGTGTTCTATCCATACAGTTTTGCAGATGAACTAAAATGCTGACGTTCTTTGCAAAAACAGATGATCATGATGATTTCAGAAGCTTCTCGATCAGTAGAACTGTGGAAAGCGGGCTAGCTCATGTGTACGTTTTCAGACGTATCAAGCTTCATCAGTGCAGCCCTGGTTGCTGGTTCCAACATTGTTTGTGCATGGTCCGTAGTGCGTTACAAAATTACAATTTTTGGACAGATTTTGGACAAAATTTTCGAGTATTGTACACCAAAGCACCGGCGTCTCTCCCTTAATTAAATGGCACTCAGCTTGTACTGCTATCGTTTTCTCAGCTTTCGGCTGCAGTCGTGCGCCGTAAAGCAAACGACGGTGTATCTGAGCATGGTTTACATACGATACCACATTGTATGGAGTGGTGCTTATCCACTCTAGCAGTGCGGTATCTGGTACATATATATCGTACACCCCCGCGAATTGAAATTCCGGTGCGACTGGTGTCGACAGTGCGGTGTTAATTTGCACTCGGGAGTTTAGCGTGAACAGTAAGCTGAACTGGTACGCGATCAATGCTTGCTTGCTATCATGCGTCGTGCTAACTGCCATCGACCGCCGACGACTGCGGCACGGAAGCCAGCGCTGCTGCGACACACGGAGAGAAAGTCAGACAGTGCACGTCTTCCTGCAGGCAATTGATCGGTCAGTTCGTTGCACTGGAATCTCGGCCGAATGTAGACTCGTGCGGAGGCCCTGTTCGCTGCCTTAAATGGTGGAGGAGGGGACCCATTACCTTAAAATGTCACACACAAAAAGTGACTAGATATATTTACAGTCACTCCTGTAGCAAATTTCACTTTTTGGGTAGTTTTAAGTTTTTTTCCTATTCCTACAAATAGAAAAACTTCAATTTTACCAAAATTTGAACTGATTTTTGAACGTGCCATTTTTGTCGTTTTCAAGCACGTTTTCTTATTTTTTTTCGTGAAATATGCGGGTTGTGGAGGCCACTTGGTTGTGGAAATTTCTAGATAACTGCCCCGCTCGCTCATTCCTATTCTATTTAGCGCACATCCGTGTATGCCTGTAGGCCTATACTGGTACGCTTTAGCTTTGCTATGTGCGCTAATCTACGAGAAGACTGAAGACTTCTACCGCGAGTGCGTTGTTCTTTGGACAAACGATCGTCGATCTTCGCAGTTTTACATAATTATTCCGGGCACGCGGCGCAACCGACCGACGACGCTTCAGAAGCGGTCGATTCCACTGCCGCTGGTCTTCGGCCCCTAGTCGACGAACGCCTGGCTCTGCAGACCAAACGTCGATCGTATCACATCCGTATACCCCGCCCCGCGCGCCGCTGCAGCCAGGCTTCCAGTCCTAAGTCGTCGTCGTATAATGCCGTGCCGACTGGTAGAGGCCAGATTTCGTCGTCGTCGGCAGCGGCGATCAGTTGACGTATTGCTCGGCGTGTTTGCAATGAATTGGACGCGCGGCTGCTGCTGCTGCTGCTGATACTGCAACCTCTTCCTGATGCGGTCTGTCGTTGCCGCGACTAGCTTATTCGCGTCATCATCTGGTGCCCAAGCTCCACATGCTTCGATCTGTCGTCGATTTGTTGTTGTACAACGAGAGCTGCACTTTAATACAATCGGCAAACGGGCGCTTCGCGTCTACGCTGCCAACCTGCGCAGGGCCGACTTTAGGCATGTTCAAGGCGTGAGGCCGAACGGGGCAGCCGGTTTTTAGGGGCCGCAATTTTGGATTCCAACCAGTTAGTAAAAATTAACTAAAACGCCAGTGGTCTTCAGATTATAGTGCAAACACAGATATTAATGACATTGAGTAGAATTTAGTTTGTTTCGCAATGTATGGGCAATGAAGTGTATCTTATTCACCGAGAAAAATGTTGCAACCAGATACGTTTTGCGAAGATACAACGCAGCAAAATGCAACTGCAACCGCGGCTCTGTCCCGGACCTCGTTGCGGGAGCTTACAGCACTCTCCCAGATTCATAACTGGTTTTGAGAGGGCCGCTTCGGGCAAAAATGACATAAAAAAGAGTAAAAAAGGAAGAAGGAATGGAGGGACAGGAAAGAAAGGAAAAGGACGAAAAAAGGGGTTGACTGATGCTCCGTTGAAACAAGGCCGCCGATTGATTAAGACTGGCCTCAGGCCTTGAACCTATGGAACGACGTCGACCTTCCATCGGACATCACCTCTGCGCTGTCACTGTCTCGGTGTTTTTAGACTTTTCTGTTTCCTAAGTCATACTCTATAGTCTATAGCATACGTGAATGACATGTCGCAGTATCGTTGCTTTGTTTTGTGCAGTTGTGGGCTGTGCAAATCCGGCGCCTCCAGCCGGTGGCACAATCAGCCGTGACGGAGACGTGTTGACCGTACGCTGTAACATCACCGGCGAGACTTGGTTTCTGACCTGTTCACAGTCACGCTGGATTGGCTCCGTCGGCAACTGCTCCGCTCACGCCAGTAAGACTCCAATCATAACGCTTTCAATACCTTAAGTATAGGTCTCTATTTATCTATTGAAAGTATATAAATTTGGAACAACCAGGTTTAGCTCATACAGCTGGTATTATAGTTAGGTTAGGATCAGAGTTGTGAAAATGTAGGCCTCGAACATCTTGATCTCTCATTTTGATGATCGTTTCGTCGTTACCTGTTTCGACAGGCTCCGAGCATGGTCACATAAACCCAAATTGTACATTAGATACAAAAAAAGATTTGATTGCAACATTGGTTTATTCAGGCGTTGAGACAGTTTTGTAGGGTCATGGCCTACGTCGTTCTGCTACCTGTTAATGTGGTCAAATTTAATATTGGTCATTTTTGCTTGCTTTGTCGTCCTCACAAGGGCTTTGCTCTGCTAGGGAAATGAGTCCGTAGACACCGTGTAGCTTCTACCTCGCGTACGTCGCTGGACGCACGGATCAATGCATGGGGTTCCGTGAGTGACCTCCACGCTTGTTCAGGGTTCCGCGGCAACAAAAAGGTTGAAAAACACTGGCCTATGCAGTTTTTTTACATGTTTGTCGTTTTTTTGGTTGCAGCACAAACCGCATGGTCGTCAGACGAGCTGTTTGTGTTTGGTCAGTCTGGTTCATTTCCACTCGGTAGGTGGCGACTGCTATTCGTCATAGAATGTAGCCATCAGGTCTGAATTTAACGCCTAGCATTTCATAAGTTTTCACTGCCGATTAACTGCCAAAATCTGACAATAATCTACTGCTCTTGGACGGTCTTCGCAGTTTTCTGATAAAGTAGAAAATGTAAGCAATAGGCCTAATGCACTGCACACAAGTGACAAGTCTTAAGTCTTGTTTACGTTTTTAGGGCTAAGCCAGCTAAAACTTTTACGCGCGAAAGCAGCTACTGCTTTCAGCGCGTACTCTTAGCCGTCACAATTCTGTCCGTCCGTCCGTCCGTCCATCCGTCTGTCTGTCTGTCTGTCACACGGCTGGATCAGTCAAAAACGGTGCAAGATAGGATCACCAAATCTTCACCGTCGGCTGCCTGGAAGACTCTATAGTTTCAGGAACCGTAAAGCTTTTCCATAAATTCGAAGGGGTCACCCTGAACGAAGACGCTAAATCAGAGGGGGGTAGGCAAAATTTGCGATTTTTGGCCAATAAGTCGCTGTATCTCAGTAACGGTGTGAGATGTGGCGAGAAATGGATTCAGAACTGTACTTGTTCAACTTGATCTTACAGCTGCATTTGATACTATTGACATCAGCACCTTGCTCTGCCGTCTCCGTTATTCCTTTGGTATATCTGGACCAGCGCTGAACTGGATTTCGTCATACGTTGTTAACAGTACACAGTTCGTGCGTGTTGGACAGGAAAGTCGCCCAGAACTGACTGCGAATACGGAGTTCCCCAAGGCTCTGTTCTTGGGCCGCTGTTATTCACCTTGTACATATCACCTGTCAACAGCGTAATCAGTTCGTTCGGGATTGACCCACGCACAGTACGCTGATGACACACAGTTGTACGTGGCACTGAAAGATAGAAGCTTGCCAGCTTTAACACAGTGCATCCAAGCACTTCACCACCGGCTGGATTGTAACGGACTGTGCCTGAATCCTGAAAAGACTGAAGCAGTTGTAGGCTACTCGGCACGACCTCACGTCAGCGGGCTGCAGGGGCAGCAGATCGACCACACTCGATACTGGAACGGTCCACATCAAAACATCTGACTGTGTCAAGAGTCCTGGTGTTCTCATTGACAGTACAATCTCCTTCAACCAGCATGTAAACAAGATTTGCAAGTCGTCATATTATCATATCAAAGCTCTTCGTCATATACGTAAACTGCTATCTGATGACACTGCTATGACCGTCGCTTGTGCCATGGTTGCCGGAAGACTCTACTACTGCAATGCAGTCCTATACGGTTTTTCGTCCATGAACATCTACAAACTCCAGCGTGTCCAAAATACACTAGCCAGGGTGGTCTCAAAAACGCATCGGCGTGATCATATCACTCCGGTACTCGCCGACCTTCACTGGCTTCCTCTTCGTTACAGGACTGAATACAAAATCGCATTGCTCACTTACAAAGCCCTGGCAATTCAGCAACCGCAGTATTTGTCAGGGGGACGCTGAAATCGCGACATCGCGAGACTGGACAACGTGAGACCATGTAGCAAGGGTGGACATCGCGAGACCTGACAACGCGAGACCATGTAGTTGAAGTTATAGGCCCCTGCAGTGACTGATACGAAAG
>Ga0209367_1006567_pt1 | contig 16077 bp, 13 predicted proteins | sample WorMetLIZISLAND2_FD_187412 | JGI IMG/M metagenome (GOLD analysis project Ga0209367, IMG submission 187412) | Marine gutless worms symbiont microbial communities from Max Planck institute for Marine Microbiology, Germany - Olavius geniculatus... ... | reverse complement strand
ATATTATATACAGATTAGTCAAAATATTTTTGCTCGTGGTATGGCACGATTGGCATCTATTGAGTTGCTGCAGCGTATAGATCAATCGCACCAGTAAAATTTTCTAGAAGTTTTAGTAGCCTACGATCTTCAGCCACGCCGCCGCTAAAAATACACGTTGAAAATTAAAAGCTAAACAAAAGCGCTAAAACATCAGTTGTTCAATAATTAATCAGTTGAGCACTCGCAATTAATTTACTGTACCAATGCGCCGTATTTGGCTGCAGCCCGGATTGCAACCTGTGCCCGAAGGACGCGTCTTCATGTACCTGTATTTCGTCTTCTTCATCGTTTTCGGCTCGTTCTTCACACTCAATCTTTTCATCGGCGTTATCATCGACAATTTCAACATGCAGAAGAAAAAAGTCAGTCATACTGCTTTTTTTTCACGCTTATACGTTTTTTTAATGGCCGCCCTTGCGATAGTGAAGACAGACGACACTTTTCGCGTTCTTTTATCAGAAACGTAATCTCGGAGAGATGTTTTTTTCGCAAACCGTAACAAAACTTTTTCACTTGTTATGAAGTGTAGGCTTATGTTTATCTTGCCTAGCTCTGCCTGTAGCCGTTTTCTTTTCGAGGTTGGACCGCAGTATGAATCGTCAATTGTAATTGTATTTTTGTTTGAGTCAAATAAATTTCTTCTTCTTCTTTTTCTTCTTCGTCTTTCTCCAACTAGATCTGTTGTTTACTTTTTGAATTGTGTTTTTTTTTAAACTTAGGTCTAAGTCCGGTGCATAAAATCACTGTCATTAACATGGTAGTGAATTGGGTTGGGTTGAATCAGTTATTTGGTGGGTTAGGTTGGGTCTGGGCTGACGAAATGGACCCATAGACATTGGACAACTCTAAAAATGACATTATCCATCTAAACTGCTTTCGGTCTTCCTTTTTTCTATTTTCAGGAAACGTTTCTCGAATCCAAAGTCTGTTTTCGTCTCGCACGATGTGAGTGTGACCAAAACATTTTAATTTCCTGCATTTCACGTTTGATAGTAAACTCTTGTTGGCACCTGTCTGTTCCAAAACAAATTTTTTCGTTTTCTTTGCCGCCCATCGTAAGTCTAATTGCTAAAATCTGTCTTATTACTTGCATTTCAAAAGCCTCCAATTGATACGTGGTCTGGCTCACTTTTTTAATGTCTTTTTTCGTATGATAATAATAATGACGGATAGTCCCCTGGTGTAACACGATGCATAGCTAATGTCCGGCTTTCTCTGCTGTGTCGGAGTTCTTGTTAGTATCTTATCGTCGACAAATTATAATGTTTAAAATGTTTGACGTCGTGTTGGTGATGTGACTGGTACGTAGGCCGGTGGATCGTTGGAAATGTTCATGACGGAGGACCAAAAGAAATACTACAACGCCATGAAGAAACTCGGCTCTAAACAACCTCAGAAACCCATACCAAAACCGCGGGTTCGTTTCGTAGCGTTTCAACGCCAGCTCATCACTAGCTTATAGGCTGGTTTTCTGCAATTAGGCGGCCAAGAAGACCATCTGGCATGTTGTCGTGATTGCTACTGAAACGTTGCAGCTCTGGTAGACTGGCTCACGTATAATTTAAAACTTATGACAATTACGGCATGCAAGTTAAAGGTAACGAACGAAATTCGACAGTTTTTCGATGCCACATTAAGATGAAGATTGCAAGATTTGTCTTTTTGTTTAGTTTTTTTTAAACTTGAGAATAATAACTATGTAGCCAAATAACGTATTAAGTTTACTTGTTTGTTATTAATAATTCTGTCGTTATTTTTATTACGGTTACTAATTTAGGCCTACTACTGGAATCGGTGAACTTTTCATGTGCAGTTTAAGTGCCAGCTGTTCTTCTTCAAGCTGACAACGAATCAGAACTTCGACATCGTCATAATGATTGTCATCCTACTCAACATGACGTCATCGTGACGTCACCGTAACGTTACTGTGATCGTGATTTTACTCAACATGACGACGATGGCGATGGAGCACCACGACGAGCCTCAGCAGCTGACCGTCGTACTCAACTTTATCAATCAACTCTTCATCGCTGTCTTTGCGCTCGAGTGCGTCATGAAGTTGTTGGGGCTGCGGCTGTATTATTTCAAACAACCTTGGAACGTCTTCGACTTCTGTGTTGTCGTCATGTCCATACTTGGTCAGTTAGTAGCACACTTCACGCTAAGTTCTAAAAGTCGTTTTTAGGCTTATCACATCATAACTTTTATCATATTTTTTTACTAGTTACTAGATTTTAGGCAAGCACACATTCCAATTTTGTTGCTGTTATGCTGTTATCATCATTATTGTTCAATTGACGTGCTTGTTTTTGCAAAATTAGTACATTGTGGATTTTTAACTCTTATATTAACTGTACGTTAGACCTAAACGCACATGCTTGCGTTCTGTCAAGTTAATGTATTAAACGAATATATGTTGATGATGATGACTTCATGTTCCACACAGTACCCTAGCTGCTCTGCTTCGCTGAATCAGCCGTAGGGCCTAATACAGCTGTAATACTGCAGTTACTTTCGATCGTCATTGTTTAATTAAACGGGCCCATCGACGTTGTGGGTAAAAAGTAGGGTATAAAAATGCAATTTTCCAAAAAACAGCTGCAAATTTGCAACAATTTTAGCCGCGAAATCATTTCAAAATAGCGGATTTTCAGCCACAATCCATGTATTTTAAAAGAAAATTTTCCGACAACCGTCATGTTCACGGCTGGTTTTTCCGTAGTTACTGCAGGCTAGACTGTCCCACAAACGTGAACTACGCACATCATGACTTTTTCCGCTTTGCTTGTCTCTAATTAGCGTCAAATTGTTGAGTGCTGTGCAATCATAGTAAACCTCAACCCATAACGATTGCTGCTGTACGCTGCTGTAGGTCAGGCAATGTCCGGGATCGTGGAGAATCTGGCCGTGTCTCCGACGCTGCTGCGCGTTGTGCGCGTCTTCCGCGTCGGTCGAATCCTGCGACTCGTCAAGTCTGCCAAGGGTATAAGGACGTTGTTGTTTTCGCTGGCCGTATCACTGCCGGCACTGTTCAACATCGGTCTGCTACTGTTCCTCATCATGTATCAGTAGTAGCAGTATAGTTGTAGTCGTTGTTGTAGTAACTGTAGTAGTATTTGTTGTTGTTTCTCATCATGTTCATCTACGCTGTCTTCGGCATGTCGTTTTTCATGCACGTTCGGCACACGGCCGGCATCGACGACATGTTCAACTTTGAAACGTTTCACCGCAGCATTATCCTGCTATTCCAAGTATCGACGTCGGCGGGGTGGGACGGTGTGTTGGCTGGGCTGATGAACGATGATTGCAATTCAACGGCCAGTGAGGACAGACCTAATGGGGACTGCGGCAACCGAGGACTTGCAATCATCTACCTTGTCACCTATCTTGTCATTACGTTCCTCGTCGTCATCAACATGTATATCGCCGTCATCCTGGAAAACTTCAGTCAGGTGGGCCCTGTCTAATTCCTGTCAAAATAACTGCTAATTATAGGCCTACTTGGAAAGCAGACAGCTATATGTTACGCTTCTGTTTGTATGTAGGCTCTATGGATTATAAAACCTGGAATCAACGCCAGCTGACATTTGCCAAAACCACGTACACGGTCTCATAGTCGACTTTTAAACATAGGTTCAGTATTAAAACGTTTTCATTTACATGTAGTGTCCCGTAGGCCTATTGAATTTTGAAATTTAAAATTCAAAACGTAGGCCTATACTGCTTTTAAGGTCTTTTTATGGATTTGTTATAGGGCCTACTGTTTAATTCTAGCGTTTTTAATTGTTAAGCGGCGCTGCCGTTCAATAGGCCTACTGTGTGATTGTTTGACTGATTGGTGGCAGGCGACGGAGGACGTACAGCAAGGTCTGACGCAAGACGACATCGACATGTATTACGAGATCTGGGAGCGCTACGACGAGAAAGCCACCCAGTACATACACCTCGACTGTCTGACTCTCTGTACATCGGGCGGCATACACCTGGACTATACCTGGACGTGGGTGTGAATACGAGTGTCAGTACACCTGGACTGTCTGTGCGAGTTCGTCGACGCCCTGGAGGAGCCTCTGCGCATCGCTCAGCCCAACTTCTTACGCCTGGTCGTGCTCGACATTCCCATCTGCGAGGGAGATCGCATCCATTGCATCGACATTCTCGACGCGCTGACCAAGAACTTCCTCGGCGGCGACCTGGCAACCGGCGGTGAACTCGGCGACCTCAAGAAGGCGCCCGATCGCACCGACTATCATCCGATCAGCTCGCTGATGAAGCGCCAGCGCGAGATCTACGCGTCCAGCGTGATCCAGAGGGCGTGGTCGAGGTACCTCGAACGCAACCGGGCGGCAGGGGAGAGTGTAGCGGCGTCGGTGGCGGCTCGCAGTCGCAGCAGAAGGCGGCCTGCGGTCGATCCAGCGAACACATGCAGCGACGAGCGGGCCTTCGAGAGACTGATCCGCGAGCATAACGGAGCACCACCGCCGGCCAGGGACGAGACGACTCAATAGCTGATGGGGCTGAGACCGAGATGGCGTGCACTCTTCGTCACAGCTAGGGACGAGACGACGCACTGGCTGGCTAGGCTGAGTCGATCACGAAACTCGTCAATTCGTGAATCATAGTTGCGCCGACTTCGCGGGTGCGTTGAGCGCAAAGGCACCCAGAGAAAAATCCTTCTGCATTGCAGCTAAAAGAATTTACCCCATATTTATCAATCACCCTGCTGATTGTTGTTTTTACTGTAGGCTATTTTTCCATGCTACTTGTTCCACAAAACATGCGCGTAATTATAGCTCCCACCAAACGCGTTTCCTGGGCTCCAAATTAGCGACCGGAGACCGGCCCTTATCCACTGAAAGTCAGGATATATAAAGCTCCCAAAGTCCCCAGGCTATTTGAGCGGGTAGGGAAGCGGCAAGTCCGCGGGCAAAGAAATATGAAAAGTAGGGAAGAAGGAAAGAAAAGGAAAAAAACAAAAGAAAAGGAAAAAGCAGAAGCAGAAGGAAAGAAGGGTTTTTGGATAGACTACGTAGAAAAAAAATCGGCAGCTATCATGAGCTACGTCGTGAATAATTGTCGTGCATGAGTACTCTGCATGATCTGAGTTATAAAATTGTCTGAAACTGCAAAGTAGACCTAGCGCCCTATATTTATCATCATCGACGTCTGGAAAGTTGGGTCGTTAGTATAAAACTGTCAACCTATGTTAATGATGCAGTTCGTGCGAGCAGATAGGACGAATTCACTAGCGGGCCGCTAGTACTCTTCGTGTCTTATTTAAACGTAACTGATCTAATAAATTATATTCACGTTTAGATAAAAAATAAACATTCCGACGACATATCACGTTAGCACTTTTGTCGATTGCATTCATTATCAGCACCATACACGTATGTCAAAAACTCGTGCTACAACGAGAGAGTCCACACCATCACATAATAGGCTAAATTAAGCCTAATTATAATTCTATAGTTGTCGTTAATTAGCTTGAAAAAACAAAAACAATAAACTTAAAACAACAGAAAAAAAACAATAAACTTAATCAAAAAATTAAAAATATATAAGCTTAGCTACACTTTTTTGTATTTCCTGAAAAACAAAAAAAAACCTAACGCAAAAATAAATAAATTTACTTACAGAAATCATAAAGCACCATATCTTTGGAGCTTTTAGTTTGCACTCAAAGTTTAATTCTCAAAACTTTTTGCATCTGGTCTGTGTATGCTGCAGTAACTTAACTTCAGTTCTCTTGGGTACCATTTAGCGTGTCAATTTGTTTTTATGAGTTTCTAACAGATATTACATAACATATCAAGATGTAATAAATACAAGATAATGTTCAAACAAACAAGGAGTCTGTCCAATGCATTTCGATATTTTACAGTATATGTCCGTATAAATATAATCAGTGAGCTGTTTAGACTGGTAAAAAAATCAAAAAGTTTAATTTTGAATTGTACAACAGCAATCTTATTGTCATGCTTCGCTATTATTATAACTGAACAATTAACATTGTCAGTCACGAGACCATTCAATTCGTCACCAGTGCTTTACTATAAATGGTCCATCGTCCCCATGCGTCTATCCGGCACCGTTGTGGAGATATAGTGCCTCAAAGATAATGAGGGTCATAACCTTAACCTTTTAGGGTCACGTGACGTCATCGGTCACGTGACCATTGGTGGTCGACTTCCTATGGGTGGTCCATTGTGACCATGCCATCTGGCAGAGAGCTGCTAATTTTCCATAAAAAGATTGTGGGTGCTCAACAAAATTTTCCCAAAACAAAGGCGTTCCAGCTTCAATTTTTTTTATTGCTAGAAGAAAATATTCCGACAAGAAGAAGATTCTCTGACAATTTTTTCGGCAGCACAAAATTTAAAGGGGGAGGGAGCAATCGTCACAGCTAGTAGCAGACGGATTGCAGAGCACTCAACGTGGCAGCTCCGCTGCCGCCGATCGTACAGTTGACCGTACGACACCGCACGTCCACAGCATCAACGCTGCAGTAGTCCACCCGGCCACTGCCAGTCCCAGCATGCTCAGCGTACGAATTGCTGTCACCATCACCATCCGAGCAGTGTGGTGCGCGGACCTCGCAGACGTCAAACCGGACCAGTTCGCCCGGACTGCCGACCAGCTGGACCGTTACGTCAGCCCGCGATGCCCTGATGGAACGGACGCGTCGCGGAGAGATGGGCACCGCTTTGGTCATCTCTCCCGCCAAGAACAACTTATCACCACCAACGCCCCCTCCTACGCTGCAACGCACGATATGTATCAGTTACTTACAACACTGCTAGAATGGGTGAACGAGTACAGAGCTTATACAACTCAGTGGCATAGCCAGGATGTGGATGAAAGGGGGAGGTCACTTGAAAGATAGCGTGTGGGGAGGGAGGGGTGTCATCTCCTGACCAGGCAAAAAGTCTGGGGAGACTTGGAGAGTAGCCCCCTCCCCCAAAATTTTCCTAATTTTTCTGTGATAATGAAGTGTTTTGGTGCATTCTGGCACCTTTTTGAGTAACTGAGTAGGCTTCTGAGGGGCACGTGACGTCGTGCCCCCTTGCCTCACCCCCATGACTATGCCAGTGAGCACTCCAAACTTTGGTTTAAGATAGTGGAGCCTCTCAGATCCTTTCTAGTCCTCACTTAATGTTAAACTTTGGTTCCATTCACAATCGACAAGGAGAGAAACAAATTACGCCAAATTCTGTCACCTTCAGCAAAATTCCGCAGCGCTTATCCCCAAGTACCCCCTGTTATAGGCCTATATACTCCTGTTACAGTAACAATTTTTTCTTGGTAAATTAATACCTTTTTAAAGTAATGAAAAAAATATCTGATCACAAATGTAACAAAGTAGCATAATGAAATTGCTGTTAAACAGCTCACAGAACAAAAATTGGGAAGTAAAATATTTCTTCATAAGCTATTAATATAATTCACTTATTTACAAACATGACATTCGCATTGCAATTGTCATAAATGTAAGAATGCCACAACTTGACATTGTTTTATGACTGCTAAAATTGACAATTCCCCAGGTAGTGCAGAAACAAATGTTGGGTGAGGTGGGAAACTAAATAGTCACTTGATGGCTAGTTGTGTCAGTAATATACGTGCAAAAAATAATGAAAATCTGATAAAGGTTTTCAAGTTACAGTCAAAAATGTCGGGGATGTTTTTTTTGAGACACAATGTATATACATTTACTATAGTAACCACATGGCATGAAAATTCTTGTGCCATGGAATACTGCTGCAGCTGCTGGTGACGTGTTGTGGCTTAAGATAGTAAAAAGTTGCAATATTTTGACAGACGCTGCAAATATCCAACAGAAGAGATTATCAGCGCTCAAAACATTAATTTTCCATTTCCCTCAATCTCTCTAAAATCGGGAAATTTCAACCAAAAACTTTGTATTTTTGGAAGAACATTATCCGATAAGAAGAAAATGTTACTACAGATGAAAACTGAGGGGGGATGTCCCCACCCCTGCTCTCTTCCGCCATCATGACACCGCTGGTGATGCGTATACTGTACATACAGCGGGGGAGCGTTGAAGAGTGATGAGGTGTAATAAAGGCACATCGAGGTGTAGTTGCTACACGTGTCCAGTAACAGCGGATTGTCACGGTCAAGTGGTCTGGCTTGCCACGAATCCATCATGTACTCCGACGAGTATACATAGCTCTTCTTCAACCAAATACACAAAGCAGAGGGCGCTCGTGAGACTGCATCTCTCCGACAAGCAAATTTAAAAATTACCACAAAATAAAAATTGAAACGCATGTTGTGAATTTGTTAATTGAAATAATTAACTCAATTTTTCTTCTTTGTTGCTAATAGCTACAACCATAGCCCTCTGGCAGCTCAGGCATTGGTGCTTCTCACGTCACAGACAATACACAGTCTGCGAAGATAAAAATTCATTCTGGGTAAAAAGCCAAGTTTATCCATATCGTATTCCACATGTTTTTGTATCGTTTTGTATTGTTGGACTTGTATCAGACCTAATGACAAACAGCAATCACGTCCTATGACATGTCCTATGATGCAAGTATTCAACTCTCACGTCACAATGATTAACTTAGTAATCGTAACAGTAACAACTACAGCAACGTTCAATCATCAATGGCTGAAATATTGAAACTATATCTGTCCAAGCATCTTTATGGTTCAACACGGCTTGAATAAAATTAAGCTGACTTTTGATGCTGCTATGAGACATGTATTTGCAGTCGTTTTTTTCTGAGTTTGTTGCAACAAACGTTTTTGCGCTATTGTGTACGTCGATAAGAGACTGTCACAAGAGAGTTCTAAATATAGAATAACTCGTCTACTGTTTGACACCGTTGATTGACAGTTAAAGGCCGTCGGGTCACTGTTTAAAATGCTACTGCATTTGTTTATATGGACAAAATGACACACCTTATAAATTGCTGGTCTGTTTTGCACATATTGGTGTCAAAACCTAATGAGTATGTCAAAATGTTATTAACGAATAATACGGTAGAACTAAAGCACCCCAACTGTATTATATCACAATGGTGAAACACAAATGGAAATACGTGCTTGCGTATATGTCTAAGTAGAACAGCGAAAACTTCATACAACAACAAGACAGTCAAGTAAACAACTGTTCAATGTGCCCTCCATGAACTACAGTTTTCAATCTCGGTCGCCACTGATCAGTAGCTTTGTTGATCAGTTGTTGATCGAGACTGGCCCAGCAGGTACGCACTCTGTCTTTGAGATCCTCCAAACCCACGATCGGAACTCTGTACACATCTTGCTGCAGAGCACCGCAGACAGCATAATCGACAGGGTTTATGTCCGGACTGTTCGACAGCCAGACAGAAGGCTCGATGAAGTTGGGTAAGTTCTGCTGCAGAAACTCAACCATTAACTTCACCCAGTGACGTTACGCTGTTTTCCCCATTGTGTTTCCTGTAGCGTTGGGTTGCTTTCATTTATTTTTATCCATTACAAAATTATCGAAAACATTTGCACGAAATTTGCACGTGTTATTCAGAATTAATTATATTTCAACGTGCGTTATTCACTTTAAATGTACATTACTCTTGGAAGACATAATTAGCTGACATGTAGGGGGACACTTTTTATGACCGACTCTGTAGTAGTATTTGATATGCATGTCACTGACCAGTATCGATTGTGAGCAACAACTGGTAGCCTCGTTTCATTGTACAAAAACCTGAGCACACACACACAACATTTTACTGTTAGCAGCAGCAGCAGCAGCAGTAGTAGCAATAGTAGTAGTAGTACGAGACGACCCTCGCTTTTAGTTCAGTTTCTTTAGCTCTCAGCCAGACACCAGCTTACACTGCAAAACCACGGATACGGAGCTAGTACATCGCACACTGGGCCTTTTTTGTTTATGCCCCAGCTGCTGCTGGCATTCACTGTACGCGGATAAGTATACAATATAGCGCCATTCCATTAACTCTTAAAATAGGAAAAATCAGAAATACACGTTTTGTGATGGACTTAATTCTGAATGCAAGTTGTGAGTTCTATGAAAATGACGTCACCATGACATCATATATAAACATTAAATATGGTGGCATTCTCACTGAAATTGTCCCGTAACAAACAGCATTCCGTTATTGTTTTATGTGGACAGAAAGATAAGTGTTTTACAAAGCCAATAGTACAAGTTTGGTGAAAAAATGCTAAATAGGCAAAAATTTGCATCAGATATCGAGGTGCAATAAATCTTTCATCAGTGGCTTGGACAGCAGCCAGCATCGTTCTTTGCATCGGGCATTCAGAAACTTGTTGACAGACAAAACAATTGTAGGAACAAACTTGGACAATATGTTGAAACATGAGACATTAATGTTTAACACTTTAAGAGGTGACATTAACTTTCTAAGTTTATTCGTTTTTTTCACCTCTATAATAGTTGTCATCTGTGAGTTATGCTAGATTACTGGTAGGAAAAATAATACACAAATAGACTGTGTTCTATCAACAGTTGACATCACAATAATGACAGCATCAACAAAATTTTCACATACGATTAGAATTAAATCTGCAACCAAACTTATATTTCAGACTTTTTTTCTATTTTAAAATTTGTTGGTATGGCACCATTTTGTAAACCTATTTATCGAATGACCCTCGTAATAGTGATGTATATATATATGTGTGTGTGTGTGGTCTCATCTCATTGCACAGAAACCTACCAGCAAACACATGACATCACGATATCAGCTTGTAATCAGTCACTGTTCCATGTGGCAGGTGACGCTCCGACGCTCTGACATAGGTTTCCTGTGAAAAGTTACAATAATCAGCTTCAAACTTTTAACCTTGAAGAGCAACCATCTGACGGTGCCTCCTATCAAGTCCAACCGGGCTTTCCCGGTTGTCCGCCCACTGACCAGGAACAACCTGCCAGATGACGAGACGTCTGCCGAATCGTTGTCCAGCTTTCATTAGCAACTCAAAACTCCCCTGTCTATTTCCTGGACTGGGCTCCATCTAATCTGTGTCTAGTGGATCTAGCCGTAGTTTGTATCACTTAGATCACCAAAGCAATCCGAGATTGTCTGATGGATTGTGAGGCAAGAAAAGTCTTACTGTAAGCCATGCGGAAAGACCGATGGCAGAGCATCCCACGTGATGACAGCTCCGTATTCACTCGGTCCAACAGACTTGTAGAACCAATCGTCATACTGCAAGTACCTGTCAACATGCATAAAACCAAAACTCTGTCAAACTGCCCGGCTTTCAGCAACTGAAAGCTAGCCTGATCCAATCAAAAAGCAATCAGGCGTAGTCAGTGGCACCGCAGCAGAGGTCAGGTAACTGCACCCCACCCAAATTTTTGCCTGTCAGAAAATCTTTGTCTTGTTGGAAAATTCAAAATTGTTGGTAAAAATGCAAAATTTGGGCATACAAGATTCAACAGAAATTTCAAACAGTTTTCAAAAAGCTATTAGTCTAAAGAAACAGAGAAAATGATGACTATCTTAAGAAACAGTTTAAATACACAGCAAGCCTACATACTAAACCAGAAGCTGCTCGAAATGTCAAATGTCAAATGTAAATTTATATAGCGCATTGTCGTCAAAACCTCTAATGCGCTGAACACACTAGTACTGTGAAAACAAAAACGTTTTTAACAACTGTCTGAAAATGTTTCCAGAACATTCCGGATCACGTAGGTCATCAGGCAGTGAGTTCCAGACAGTCCAGCAACAGAAAACGCCCGACGGCCGTAGGTGCTGAGCCGATGGCGTGGCACGGAAAGTTGGTGACTGCTGGCCGAACGCAGATGCTGTCGGAAGACGACGTCAGAGACTGGCAAGCAGTGGTCCATCAGGTACCGAGGTGCTTGGTTGTGCTGGCATCGGTACATCAGCAGACCCAGCTTGTACTTTACTCGATCCGGAACGTCAAGCCAGTGAAGCTCATTGTGCATGAGATCCGTCAGACCGTGATCGTATTTACGTGTGCCACTGACAATGCGTGCGGCCGCGTTCAGCACTCGTTGTAGCTTGTCTGTTACATTCTTTGGCGCCCCAACGAAGATTGCATTGCAGTAATCCACACGGGATGACACGAAGGCATGGACGAGTGTCGCAGCCGAGTCAGAATCAAGTGACCTCCGAATACGACGCCACCAAAGAAATGTATTCATACAAAACAGTAACTTTTAATGCATTTTTGTGAATTGGATAGTTTAAATAGTTAACTAAAATTCTATCCTACTGTAAACAGCACATAAGCACAGCAGCATTGCTCCTGGTGACATCACAGACAACGCACAATCTGCTGGTGATGTAATTAAATTGCGCCTTCTAAATAATCTTGTTCACTTACTTACTTACTAATATATAATGTCATTAATATTGCGACGTCATATCATGTTGCTGTGCATAAACACGCAGAATGATAGACAAAAAATTCATTTGGTGAAGATAATTAGGCTATAATTACAAAAACCTACCTGTAAGGAAGATTGTTGTCCTTTGCATATTTGTCAACATTGAGTAATGTCTGCTCAAAATTCATCCCTTTCTCAGGTGTCTGGTAGTAGTAGGCACCTGGACGAACAGTGACCACAGATAAACGGTGAGTTAGGTTTTTGAATAGACTCACAGGCTGAAATGTAAATTGATATGTTGAACAAAATCACTAAAATATACCTTTTATTTTGACACAGTTAGGATGATGTATTTGATCTAACTGCTGAGACGGTTTTGGCCATAACCATCATAACAAAAACTGTGGCTTCCAAACAGATAATTTCCCAATTACTAAAACTCTTACTGCTCTTGGCCGAATGTAAGCATATATCCCGAGACCACAGAGTCTTTCCAGCAGCTGTCTAAAAAGAAAAAAAAATCATGTACACTTCTTGATGTAAACTCATCCCAAAGCTATGAAGCAGTCAGCTGCCATATGGAATCATACAATGTTACCTGCCACGCAACACAGGTGAATATGCCCAACCTCAACTCCAGCCAAGTAGGACAGTAAATGAGTGAGTGAGTAGGGTTTAATGTCCCATCCGACACAGTATAGGTCATTTCGGGGTCGGCCTTTCTAGGCGGAATGCATACAAACAGATAATAACGAAAGAGTAAGTTTAACCTTTACAGAAACACAAAACACAAAATGCAAAAAACAAGCTAAACCTAAAACCGTAAGAACTCCATTATACGCGTGCATATGTAATTAACATAATGGTAGTTCTAATAATCTTCCCTGTTATCCTCCAGACAGACATCAATGTGATAATGTGATAATGCTGTCTATTGGAGAACAGGGGACAAAGTAGGACAGCACTCGACTTGCTTACCCTTAACGGATGAAAGACTAGTTGACATCTGCAATTGGTTATATACCTGAACGGTTTACCTGCCGGCAGACAGTCACTCATTAAAGTAATAACCATCTAATAGCGGCCCAACCAAAAGTTGAACCCATGACCTATTGACCGTATGTTCAACATTCTGACCATTTCGCCATGAAAGCCAACAAGGGTACCAAGAACAGCTAAGCTGAGTTGGCAGCAAAATGTGTAACTACACATGAATTTAAACTTCAAGGCAGTAGGGCTAGCTATACATTCAAACTTGAGTGTGAAGCATAATTCCCAAATCAACCTCAAAATGTCATAGGTTGTCTCATCTTAAGTCAACCATTTTTCAAAATAAAAACTGTAACAAAACAGCAACAAACTTTTAAATAGGTCTGCAAAAAAGATTTTAAAAACAGATTCCACATCTCTCAAAAAAGGTTGAATCCCAACAAATACTATCTAGCAAAATGAAACTGAAAAAACAACTTCACAGTTTCCAAACAATTTTGTATACTGCTATATTACAGCAAAAAAATCCCAGGACTTGCAAGTGTGAATTCCAGATTTTTTTTCAGGACCTGAGAGTCAAACTATTTTGCAAGACTTCAAGCTCACAATTTGAAAATTTTTCTGCTGCGGAAAAATTGACGCTAAAACAAAACCTCTTATGGCAAAGGTAACAAGACCTTGAACACTGTTCATTTTTGCAATATCAGTGTAAAACAACTTCTACAACTAAACACACACAGATGAAAAAAAATTCATCAAAAAGCTTGGTGATCTTTAACAATAATTATCAGTGTAATGGCCAATGTTATCGCTGCTAATATCAACGAACCGATTTGGCTGGCGAGCCTTTGCTACAAACAAAACTGCCATCTACCACACGAGCTACCAGCACCAACATGCCAGACTGCTTTAAACGAACACTGAACATGTTCCAGTTATGAGCAAAGTTCAGCTGACAGCACCTCTGAGGAACACTCCATACAGGGCTATACAAAGCTTATAACATTAACATTAAGCTGAATATATTTCACCGTTATCAGTGTAGTAGCCAATGTAATCACTGCTGACATCAAGCTGCCGTTCCTGATCTCGCCTGTACCACTTGCGCAACGTTTGACCCCATTCCATCATTGCCTGCACAGTTTAATAATAATAATAATAAAAATAAATGAACCAATAAAATAATGAAATAAAAATACTTTTAATGTCAAAAATATATTAAAAAAAACAAAAAACAATGTAATAAATTTAAAAAATTAATAAAATAGTAAATAAATTAAATAAACGTAAAAAATTTTAAAACAAATACAAAATTTGGGGTCGCGTGTCCCTGGCCATGCCCCCTTTTCGAAAAAATTCTACGAGGTGACATCTCCAGGACATCGCTGTAAAGATGCATGTACAATTTGAAGTCTGTAGCTTTAACCATTTTGACGTTATCTGTGACGTAATGACCATAAAAAGTCATTACTGGATGATGCACGCACACGCACACACATTGGATGAATGCATAATCTTTGCGATTTACTACATTCACATGTGGAGATAAAAAAAATCATGGAAAATCCATGTGAACATGAAGCAAACTACCTTGTTAATACCACTGGCAGCGTAGTACATGATCGTTGAGAAATGGAAGCCACGTGGAATGGAGTCGACTTTACCCATAATACCCCAGCTGACTGTGGAATTGCTGACGTCGTGTTCATATGATGCAGCCATGAAATTGTCGAATGATGAGATGACAAGAACTGAGCCGTATTTATCAAAGATCAGCAGCGGGCCTGCATCCAAGCCTCCGTGTAGCTTGGGCATGTCACAACCCCACCTGCAATGAAGCTAACTGTTATTAGCCAATGCTCAAGCTGCAAAATTAGTAATCAGTCACATGACTAATCATCAAAATTTTTCAACCATTAATAAAATTTTAATCGCTATTATAAGGTTGACAGAAAGATCCATTTTTCTTGCACAATGACCACTCTTAGTTTCAATCATAATTAATAACGATGAATTAATTGCATTGAAAAGTTAACTATTAACAATATTTAAGTACTATCGACTCTAGCCAAGAGACAGTTAGCCAAGTTATAATCTAACACTGATGTAAACCAACAGTACTACAGCATCAGAACTAACAAAGACTGTAACGCTCTTACTCAGTCTGTTGTGTCAGATAGCTCATTAGTACTGTGTAAGAGCCGACTGCCAGTCACGCTGCACAATGTCTGTATAACTTGTTGGTGCAATACCGCAGTTTGCAGCCCTGCCAACTAACTCCAGATCTAGATTTTAGATTAATGACGTCAGCACCACCTAAGTGAAATTTGTCCCATCAATGGTAGCAGACAGAACTTTGTCTTCACTATCTCTCTCTTCAATCATTAAGAAAATGATGACAAGGCTGCTATTAAACATCTCCGTTTGACTCTGCCATGCACCATGGCTATCACTTCGTCAAATTACATGTTTCTTGTGTCTATGTTTTCGTGTATTTTCTCTATCCATTTCTTTGCTTGTCTTCCTTGGTTCCTCCTCACAGTTACAAGTAAACAATCATCATCATCATCATCGACAACCGTGGGCTCAATGCCCGTTGGTGTCTGACGCCATTCTTACTATCGCTGCCCACCGCTGCCTATCTAGGGCAGCGTGGCTTAACTCCTGCAGGGTTGTCCCAC
>Ga0209367_1006565_pt1 | contig 16080 bp, 10 predicted proteins | sample WorMetLIZISLAND2_FD_187412 | JGI IMG/M metagenome (GOLD analysis project Ga0209367, IMG submission 187412) | Marine gutless worms symbiont microbial communities from Max Planck institute for Marine Microbiology, Germany - Olavius geniculatus... ... | reverse complement strand
TGGTATTGTGTTACTATCAAGTATCGCGATATTTGAGTCATTATCAATTTATCATTAATTCATTTTGTCGCACCGCACAACACTACGCTGTATTATTTTTTATTCTATGTCTGTTGTCAAGATATGTGTTTACATGGCTACGGCGTAGCAACGGTCCCCATTGGTCCATTGCCAATGCAAAGTGCTGTTTATTTATACATTAATAATTTATCCAGCAAAAAGACCACGCAAAACAGATATAGTATAAATTTGACATTTCTAGATTACGAGTATAATTGAATTAAAGGTCTTATAAATAGATACAAAGAAGTTTTTTGTCGGATGATGTTGGAATCATATAAATTAGATGTCATAAGACACCTAAAAAGTGATCGTAAGACTTTTGTCGTAAAATTGTTGTAAGATGTTTTGTGAATTAGCACATTGGGGTGTGCGTGCAAAATGTCATAAAATTGTCGCAAAATTGTCCTAAGATGTTTTGTGAATTTAGCCCCAGGTCATTATGTCAGCGCGCAGCTTCTGAACTTTTGGAATTAATATGTTGACAGTATTTTAGTGTGGTTTCAGCTTGATTGCCTGCAGTTTTACCATTAGCAACATGTCACGTAATATGTAATGATATGAACTAATGTCAACATTTGGTCTTTGTTAATTAATGCCTGCAGTTTTTGATAAAAGTCCTTGAATTTTATCCATGACTACTTTGGGAACCCTGTTGTACTCCTGTTTGTGTGAGCATAGCCAGCTTATGGTAGTGGTGATGTAGTGTTTCAATGACGGGTGTCTGTTTGTAGGTGACGAAGAAGAACGCTCGTGATCGTGAGGAGGAGCGCAATGAGCCAGAGGTGATTGACAGTCAGATGCTCTGGCTACTCATGCATACGCTGCGACGCAATGCCGCTCGACGAGTCAGTAACTTACTTACATACCGCGTAACGTGAAATTGTAACTAACACTTCTTGTCACTGAGTGATTACATATGTACACATCACTCATTATTATAGGCAAAATAATCTGAAAGTCTGTGGTATCAAAAATGTGCTGAAAACCTGCTGAATTCACTCGAACTCACAGATATGTCTCATATATCTCATTCATGATTATCTACCAACTAGCGTCAGGGATGGGACCTCGAGGAATGACCTCAGCCTCGGAAACAGCTCGAATTGGCCTCACATTGACCACAGCGTTTCCATTTTTGCCCAGCCCCGTAAATTTTTCCAATGTGGGAGAGCTTTCAGCTTTTAACTTTGTATTTCTGGTCAAAACAATAGGAAAATTGTCGGACATATGTAAAGTTTAGGGTTGACAGTTGTTCCTCTGCTGCGATGCCACTGATTGCTGCCAATCTGTAAGCAGAATTGCAATTTTATCTGTTGTTCATACTGAGAGGTGGCGGTCTGGCTCAGTTGGTAGCGTCGTTGATTGATCAACGAAGTTAATCAACACCAGGCCCGGTTAGTACTTGGATGGGTGACCATCCCGGTATGTAACCAGCCACCCAGGTCAACTCAGCCTGGCCATTCCTCCGTGGGTAGGCGCAGTGAGTACCAGCGAAAGCTGGAACGTAAACAGGCACACCACGGCCACGCGATATATTCGCCCCATATCTGTGGTCTCGCGGTGTAAAAACTGGTGTCTGGCTGAGGGCTAAAGCCAGCGACACTTGAGGAAATGGAGGTCAGCACCGCCCAATGGGCCTTAAGGCTTGGGAAGGACTTTACTTTTTTTCATACTGAGAGCAGGCGAAGTAGGCAGAAATCTGTGTTTATTCAAGCCGTAATGAACTATAAACATGCTCCGACAAACATACATCTGTTTTCAATTTTTCAGACTAGTTAGTCCGAGACTAGTTATAACGGTCAAAACCGGAAAGCTTAAACATAGTTAGTGTTACTTCGGTATTAGTGATGCAAGGCCAAGGCATTGAGGTTAAGGCCAAGGCCTGTGGTCATCACAGCCAAGGCCAGACCTTTTCGAGGCCAAAGCCACAATTTTTTTTGTTTTCAAGGACTGTCCTGAAGCTGATTGAAGACAGTTGTTGAGTACCCACCCCATTGCTAATGTGATGAGACATTTTGTCGGCGGTGTTCAGGCGGCAAGTGCTCGCGGCGAAGGCTTCATGTTCAGAATGTCGGACAGTGACGACGACGACTCAGCACCAGGTGGCGCTGACAACAACGACGACCGTGATGATGATGATGATGACAACGACACTGGTGATGGGGGCCACGATGGCGACCGCTCCCGTTGCACTACGTCATGAACCAGACGCTTTGACTATGAGCCTACACAACTTGTGCACAGTGTGGCCATAGTCCTGCTTGAGAGAGTCCTTGACGAAAATTTCCATTTTTTCCACAACCTGGAAACTATACCGTAGAAAGTAGTTGAAAACCAAACAGGGTCTTGTATAGGTTTTGGAATTTGGTGGAAAGTCCTCGAATTTCAGTTTTTCATAATCGTTTCGACTGCGATGTGAAAATTATTTTCGTATGATGCCAGAACCGTACGTCTTAATGCGATCTGGCAAAATATCGTGGAGTGGGTCTGGAAAAATACTTGAAACTTCCTGAATTTTTTGGGCCCCAAAAGTGTGCCACCGTGCTTGCAGTGAAATGTGTTTGTGCTTATGAGCCCGCAAGCATCTCACCAACCAAACTGCACTGTTCGCTCACATGCGTGAACGCGTGGGCATATTCAGAGGGTTCTTTCGGGGTTCCAGGCTGCAGTGTGATTTTTTTGAACAAAACTTATAGCTCATGCTGTATTAAAACATTTAAAGTTATGCCTGTCTTTCTGCTCTTACTGTTATGTATCTGGTGGCCTGGCTGCGAAAGTTAAAGTTTAAACCCCCAGTTTTGCAAAATTCTATGTATGCCACCACAGCGCCTTTTTGAGTGCTTATTCTGTTTGTATTGCAGACTTGACTTTTTTGCATATCGTTACACGGAATATATTGTATTAGATTACGCAGTTGCTTTTTTTGCACAAATATGAGAAATGCTGTCTCCATTGTACTGACAGCAAGGCGAGATGTGTTTTTGCTTTTTGATTCACATTTCTTGTTATCACAGCCGTCGCTGCAGAAATGTTTGTAAAAATGAATGTCAGATTCTGCTTATTTGTGTAATTGCTGGTCAGTTGTAATTAGTAATCGACTCCGACTGCAGAACAGCATTGCATTCACTTTGTCCAGAGAATCTTATGTTCAATGTGGATTTATACTAGGAACCGAGTAAGAAAAAATTGACACAGTTTCGGAGATATCCACGATGATCACGGGCATTAAGTTGTCTGTGTAATGCCATGATCGTGAGTTATCTCGGTAATTGCACAAAAAGTTACCGCTATGTCCACATTTTTTAGTATAGGTGTGACAACAAAGTTTTTATTTCTGCCTCTAAATTCCCCAAAATTGGGGAATTGTTAGCGTCAAACTTTGTATTTTTGGATGCAGGGTTTCTACAGATCGGGGAAAAACTGGAAAAAGTCAGGGAATTTGTGTTGTCAGGGAAATGTCAGCGACAAATATTATTTTTGAAAAGTCCGGGAAAATGATCTTGGGTCATGCAGACTGCAGATATCTGTGATTTTTTGTGTCTCCAAATTTATTAAAAAGCAAGCAGTTTTGCGACTTCCATTGAACACTGGTGTGACGCATACCAATATTGTAGGTACATCCAACGCGTGTTCCTCTGTTTTGCCGTCGCTTGTTTGATTTTACTGAATCGTTGGCACTGCTTTGTTGACATGGTTTTGCTCACATTTGCCATACAGTTTACGTTGCATACAGTCAGACTCAGTCCCGTATCCATCATCTTGTCAGGTTCTTGAAGCATAAGTTGTCTAGAGGTGCACGTGGGAATGAGATTCTTTGTCGGAATATTTCTGCTGCACTGAGAATATTAAACAATATACGGTTCAAAAATTTCCCATTGTGTCTGATTTCGGGTGTAAGTAGTTACTTTAATTTTTTCTGTACTATTTTGATATGCTTAAATGGTTGGTTTGATGTATTTGGGGATCATTATCTGATCAAATGCTGAAGGGTTGCATCCGATGCAAAATGCGAGTTTAGGATAAATCGCTCCTGTTAGGAATGGGAATGAGTTTTTGTGCATAGTACAGGAACGTGATTGACAGAGTGTGAATGGGGGAATTGTGAATACTGAATACCGTTCCCGTGTATCTCTAATGTTGAACACAGCTTGGCCTTTTCTTGTAAATAACGCTTAATTTGTTTCGGTTTAGTTGGAATATTGCACCTGTGAGACTTGCGCTACTGCAGACGTTGTGAATTGTTCACACATTTATAAGTCACTCGATGCATGTAACGCGTGTATATTATTAAAGTGTTTGTATAAAGCAGTATACATACATGCACAGGTCGTCATTTAATGATAATCTTTATTTCACCAAGCAAACATTGGTAGACAAAAAATTAAACAAAAAAAAACAACAATATAGAGTTAGACTCAGAGAATAGTCATGTTGGGCAACTGATTTTAGAGACAGTAATATCGAACAGGGAAGAAATCGTTTATCACAGCGTTATTGCAGTGTGCTAAAATACGGTAATTGCGTTGCTGTGCATACGTACATGCATATATACAATTACTGAGCAGCACAGCTTGCACCGTAATGACATTGCATATTTAACACAGGGCTGGATTCAAGCACCCTAAAACAGGCCTCACTGCAATAGCCCCTAATCCCTTAAACAAGACACTGTAAGCACGCGTTTAAGCTGCACTAAATTTTGTCTGTTGATTTTCAGGAAATGGATAAATTGTTGCCACTATAGGTCTCGTATTTTAAAGCTATAATGCACCAAATTCGATTTTGGTTGTACTCCACCCCAGACCACTTGGGGAGCTCACAGCACTCCGCCAGAACCCCTGGCTGGATTTTAGGGGTCCTGTTTCTATGGGGAGGGAGAGGGTGGAAAGGGGAATGGGAAATTCATTTTTCTAAGCCTGCTGCTATTGGCTGTGCATAGGGCCAGTAAGAGTTTCAGTTTAATAATTGCCCAAAGTTCACTGTTTTACTTCCAGAAATATTGGTTGCTTGCGCATAAACTGAAAAAACCAATAGGTGTCCAGACATCTGGTAATTAGGACTAAAATGTCATCTTAAAAGTTCCTGTGCAGCAACTAATCTCACACACTGTCAAAAGTTGCTAAAAATTTTACAGCATTATCACAAATTTCAGTTGGTACACTGCCTTGGCAATGTCAACCTTGACCGTGGTACCAAGTTGCCAACGATATCCTGAAATTCATCTTTCAAAGCCTGCTGCTATTGGTTGGGCATCCAGCCAGTAAGAGTTCAACAGTTCAATACTTGCCCAAAGTCCAGCACCTCAGCTTGTCTAAGATCCAGCCATATTTTGTACTAGAGAATTACATTTCTGCAGCAAGTAGAAAAAAGATACAAATCTATGTTGCACGTAGTTACATAGCAACGGCTCAGTCTCTGAGTAACAAAACGACATGCAGTGAAGTTAAGCCGGCAGCAGTTCCGTTAGTCTGTGTGGATCTGTAGTAGACTACTAGAAGCTTGCAATTCAGTGGAGCAACCGGGCCGTCGATCATTGTCGTCACGGATACAGCATCAGGATGAATTCTGAAAGCACAACCATTTTCACCGTTGTAAACAGCGACCGTCCGTGCAAACGTGAAATACCATAAAAATACGGTAAAAACGAACTTCTATTTAGCTGCTGCCTGTTGCTAGTTAGATCAAAGCACGAGTGCACAAAATAGCTGTAGGCGCAGTGACGCCATCAGGCTGTTAACATTAACTGGAAACATTTAGAGAGTACCCAGCAAAAGAACTGGCACAGAACTGTCGTATTTTTTAAGAAATGAGATAACCGTAAAACCGTCGCTATTGAATAGAGTTAATTATCAGACAGCAGACCCTGTTTCCTTCATACAAGGGCGTTCACCATTTTCACTCTTACAAACAGAATATACTCCATTCGAATAGTAAGAGCGGAGGTTTTTCAGCCACAAAAGGAAGATTTTGTATAATCATAACTTAAATCGTATCAGTTCTTCTCTAGCTTGCTAACAAACGTCAGGCCATAAATGTCACAGAATCGACCGCAGCTACAATTCAGAGAAAAACAAATAGAGAAAATGAGGAAACAGGAGGGGATCAGACATGGACATAGATTGGGTCAATTCATGAGTTGGGTTGGTTTGGGTTGGGTTGTATTCAATCATTTCAGTGCCAACCGCTGTGTAGGCCTACAGCTGTCGCCGACTATGGTTGGATTGGGCTGGGTCCGAAAATTTAAACGTTTTGTTGGATTGCACTATTTTGATGTTATTATTTTACTATGATTTCACAAAAATCACAAGTTATTTCCAATCATATACTAGTTCATGTTTTAGCTGCTCGCCGACTTGCGATCATGCCTGCGTGGAAGGGATGAGGGAGTTTGCTCCCATGTCTCTAGGGGGTAAAAGCCCGTGCTGCACATGCACAGTTCAGTTTGTGCTGAGCATGATAACATCAACGTTGGTCGATTTACCCTCGTAGTCGATCTGTCCGTCGCCGTTCTTGTCGGCAGACCGGAGCAGTGCCTCGGCGTCGGGCATGGAGACGCAGCTGCCGCCGGCGAGGTCGGCCAGGGTGGAGCGCAGTTCGCCGGCGTCGATGAAGCCGTTGCCGTCGATGTCGAAGACTTTGAACGCCGTCCTCAGCCGCTGCTCGGCGTCACGTGACCTCTGACTCAACATGCGCTGACGCCCGGCCTCGCAGTGGCTCTGGATGAGCCGGAACTCCTCGAAACAGACGCTGCCGTCACCTGCGCAATCGACATCCAAGTCCACCAACATTATCATCTGCAGAGAGACAGAGAACGTAAAAAACGTAAGCTAGTTCACAGTCAGCATCGCCCTCTCACGTACAGCTCTGCGACCCTAGGGTCGGAGCTCATCGCCGTTTATAAGGCCCTGAGCCAGCAGTGAGTGCAAACTCAATTATATAGGGTGTTACACGATGAAGCAAACATAAAGCAAATGTATTGAATTTACACGTGCACGACATGTGCTCTAAGTTTGCTTCATCGTGTAAACACCCCATTACTCCGTTACATGGGCGGTAGGCAAAACCTCTCCCATATACTGCCGTTACGTTCCCGGCGCTGAGGCCGGTACCAAATTATACTGCTTGGTGACAGAGGCACACGTGTGTGAACAACTGGCCCAGAGTTGTTACCTGGCAGTGCACCGGACGGGAGTCGAACCAGTGACCTCGCACTCACCAATCCGACACGCTACAGCTACACACCAAGCCACAAAGATCACCAAAATCTGGAAAAAAAATTCATCGAGATCTGTCAGAAACTGGTCTAATACAGACAGCACGCAGCAGCTGAAGTTAGTCAACCTCGACTGGCGTATTTTGTGATGAGCGCCTGTGCGTGATGAACCGACTTGACTTTCATGCCGATCATCTTGGCGACTTCCAGCAACTGCTCAGCGTCAATCTTTCCGACGTGATCTGAGTCGACGCTACTGAACGCCAGTTGCACGTCTGCATACCGTTTATTTATGTTTGTTTACACACAACCGAAATAAAATCATCAACGGCAAATACACGTGCGCCACTAATGGGGTGTTTACACGATCCAGCAAACGTCCAGCAAACTTCCAGCAAAATTAATGCTGGACGTTTGCTGAATCGTGTAAACACCCTATAACAGGTACTACTCTCTGGCGATATAAACCCAGTGGTCACTTACACACAAACCGACTGCGAAAAAACGCGCCCTCCATTCAGTAGGCCTAATTAGAAGCCTCCAAAATCTAACAACTCGGTCCTTGGGTCACGCCCCACTCTCTAAAACACTACAATCCATTCAAACCTTTTTGAGACAGATCTAAAAACAGACAAATGGTCAGACCCGGAAAAAATGTAATAAACACGAACAATTAGTTTCCGACAATTATATGAGCAATAACGTTAGTAGGCTCACAGCAATTTAAACAGGCGGTAGCCTAATTACAGTTTGGGCCTTAAATGCTTTGACAGTAGACTACTAGTAAAAAGAAGACAAAAATCCTACACACAAACAGCAACTAATACCCCGTTTACACGATCGAGCAAACATCGAGCAGGCCTGATGGAACCCCGCCCCCTGGCTCAAATGTAGCCCTAAGCTTAGCCCACAGCTTATCCAATTACAACCCGCCCGCCCTCCTAATTAGCATGCTAATTACCATAGCCCGTCGAGCTAGCTCGATGTTTGCTCGATCGTGTAAACGGGGTATTACTGATACGCCTGCGCAAAGCAAGAAAGCTAATGGCCAATTCACACTTATCACAACTGTTGAGTTGAGTTGCATCGGCATTATTCGAGTTCACAGGGACTGGTTCCATGGCTTTTATCCCCCCCCAAATCTAGAATCAAACTCGAGCGCAACTTTCCCCCACTTTTAAGCTCAGGTGTCCCTCTCACTTTCGCGCTCAAATTCCCCCACTTGTGAACTAAGGTTCCCGACACCCCCCCCCTTAGGCTTATACCCCTCTCTAAGGGAAGTTTTGTTGGGATTTTAAAGTAAAAATAGGGGGAAGTAAAAACAGGGGGAGTTTTGTTAAGGGTGTCGACTGCCTAGCAAAAATAAAGAGGGAAGTCACGTTAAAAGGGTGTAGATGCGAAGTAAAAAATAAGAGGGAAAGTTCTGATCTATACCCTGCAAAAACTTCCCCCTATTTTTCACTGGTGGGCGCATTGGTATAGGGATAGAAGCCACTGACTGGTTCACATCCACGACGCGACCAACTCAACAGTTGATCTGAATTGAGTCGCGTCAGCGTTGTAGGTGTAAATTGGTCACGAGACAGTGAATAAAAAGTAACAAAGCGGTATACTTTGTCGCATTTTGCTTCGATCGACGACCGTCTGTTCGACGCTGGTTGCAGTGACTGACTTGCTTCTGTGTAGCAGCGCTGCTTGGCGCGCATAGTTCTCGAATGCACCTTGCATCAACCGGCTGAATTCTGCACAAGTTAAGTAAAGTACTTTAAACCACCGTACTTAGCTTGCACTGGTACTTTTCTCTCAGTTTTAAGCTGCAGTCGTGCGTCATAAAGCAAACAACGATGTAGTCTGTGCCATCTGAGCGTGGTTTAATTACGATGCCGCACTGTCTGAAGTGGTATAAGCGCGTACTGCGTGCTCGCTTACCCACTCTAGCAGTATATAAATAAACGTACAGTCCTTCACGAGCAAAAGGCCCATAAGCAGCAATAATCTCCGTTTCCTTAGCCCTCAGCCAGACACCAGTTTACACTGCCAGACCACAGCCATCTTCACATTAGCTATTTTATTATACACTGCTACATATTATATCCAGCGAGTAACAAAAAGGCAAGCAATAGAGCTCATCATAGAATGTAATGTATCTTCAGAAAACATGGCACTGGACCGGCAGTGCAGCAGGCACACATACCACTCCGCCAGACAAACGCAGTAAGCTTTCACACAGTGAGCTACATCTCATTACCCTTCTTGCTGGGGGTAGGAAGCTGAGTTAACATCAGCAGCACAACGGGTTCTGTAAAATAAATTTCTTCGTCTCTGATTGTAATGTACTAACGCTCTAATGCGTAGGGGCCTATATGGTCGACTTATTTAATGAAAAAATTACACATTTTGCATATGGTATAATACTTGATGCTGCAGTATTTATTCAGAGTCTCCAACTAGACGACTAACCGGCGTAGTCAATACGACCGTCCTGATTGGAATCTGCCTCTCTCATCTTGCTGTTGAGTTCTTCCAGTGACAAGTTCACTCCAAGCTCTTTTAGCGTGTGATATAGTTCCGACTTCGATATATAGCCGTCTGAGTTTCGATCAAACACCTAAAACACCATAGCGCTATCACTGTTGTTAACTAACAACGTTACTCAGACTCAGGTAAACAATCCAAGAGTGTCGATCCACTAACGACCAGGAATCATTCCCCCAAAGCTGCAAAACCCCAAGGACCGCAGCTTGAGGCCCAAAGGAAGAAAATGCGATGTCAAAGACCAAAAGCCGAAATAGGGTTTTAAGAAGCCCCCTCCCCACCAGCTAGCGGCCTGGAGAAGCGCTGTAAAACTTCCCTAGCGGGTTTCGCCCCCGACCACAAACACACTGTGGAAGCAGAAATGCGTCTGGAGACCAAAAAATGTCGTAAAATTGCTAACGAACCAGACTTAGCTACCAGCCAGCCGACGAGAAATTCTCCCCCCCTGAGCCAAACTGGACGTATTTGCGTCCACTCCCCCCCTGCAGACGCCACTGAAACATTCAATGGTCAGGTTAGCTACTACACGACTATACGCAAGAGTTAAGAGGCCTATAGAAATGTTTTGTCACTTTGTTACGATCTTAGAAACTACAGCCAGTCAGTACAGCATCAGCTAATAATCTGTTGCATACGCCAGTGGATAACGGATAATGGATAATGCATCCACTCTGTAGCCCGCACTGCGTAAGCTAGCTATTATCCTTTCTGGTGGGGGTATAGGAGGCTAAGTTGGCTTGAGCAATTGCTGCTTGCAGTGATTTGGCTAAACACTAAACCTCCGACGTCTTAATACGAGTATGACAGTCCACAGTCAGGAGTTATGGTACTCCATATTAGGTTTGAGTTGGTCGCTGAACGTTTGCAAATTGTTGCGGCAGTGCATTTTATCGACCGGACGCCCTTCTTACAACAAAACTAACAGCGTCAAGGCACTGAATGAATACTTGAGACGACGAACAATTACCCTGAAAGCCTGCCAGGTGTCGGCAGAATGTTGTGACCTGACCGGTCCGTCATCATCAGAACACGTCGTCGTACTGTTAGTACTCACAAGACGTCGAATCTGCTGCATACCGGCCGATTCCAAGCAGCTCTCTGAACACCAACAAATCACCGTCGGCTTAATGCACTTTTCTACCGTCTTAATATTTCGATTTATAGTATAATAATTGTTATATTTAGAAGAACTACTTCGTCTCTTTGGCTCAATGGCACCGTGGTAGCCAGGCCTCAATAACTGTTATTGGCAGGAACTGGACTCAATCGCCAGAAACTGAATAAATTGTTTCAGGAGGGCTTACCGTTTTACGTCCCATCAGGTCCGCGATAATCTTTACAGGAGGTAAATTTAAACTGTTACTGAGTGATAACTACTATCCATAAGACAAAACACTGTTTCCTGTGATGGCCATTTTGCAATCTGAATACACTGAGTACTACATGACAGCTTAGTCTCACCGGACGATATCGGCGCAGACGTGCCGAGTGCTGGAGTAGAAGCAGAAATACAGAATTGTTCTGACTCCCGCTAAATAATACAACACACGTCACATTTTCAACCATTTCTGCAGCCAATTTTTTTCTCCGAGTTAATGCCAGAATTCCGGCAAACGAACTTAGAGAAACTGATCTAATTTTCAGTACCCTGTACGTAAATGGCTGGTTGAATAAAATAAAAGGTAATGTGGCAAAACGTTACGAATAACAACGTATATTTAAACTAAGAAGCCCAGCTGTCACTAGGATAGCCGACCCTACCGATTGTCAGTGACCTTCAAGGTCATCCAAGGTCAATGATTTTCATCTCGTCTGAGTCTGACAGGGCGTATGTCACTTCCTATCAGTGATTAATAGTAACTTTGGCCCTACCTCTCAACATTTTCGAGATACAACCACTTATAGCTTGAAACTTTCCATTAAAAATTGCGACCAAACCGCTGCAGATGGAGAAATGGTTACTATTGACAGCCCATAAAAAGTCGCAAGCGCCATATCCGATGATACCATCGCCGACCCTCTACGTCTTACCTTTTAGCCACAATACATCCGTGACAGACAAACGGACGACAAACATGCCAATAACTCGACCGTTACTTAATTACGGTCGGCTAACAAGGATCCATAATCCTTCCCCCTGTCTAGACTCGAAGACTCCAGCAGATTGTTGGCTCTCCATACCCTGGCTCTCCATACCTCCACAGTCAACACTGACACAGTATCTGCACGGTACTGTTCCAACATGGTCAGCCAGTTAACGCGTGAAAATACCCACTAAGCTTTAGTTGTAGGCCTACAGGATTTAGATTTTAAAAGACATGCTCCCATTCCAATGATGATCACATCCCAGACTTTGGTCATCAAAGCATGTGAACACTCCTAGTTATTAACACGAAAGGATGCGATGCCAGCGCCAAATGCCGACACGATACGTGGCCGTCCGCAGATTTGCCGAGCGTCTCAGGCGTCGACATTGAATAAGGTCACTGCGTAAGACGTGATTATGTGAGATACGAGCCACTTCAGATTTTGACGTCTGGAGACCTTCTGACCTTTCGTCTTTCAAACTGAAAATTGGCACACCATGCAGTTACTGCTACTGAAGAAAACGTTAACGCCAATTTCGGGTTTTCCTACGCTTTTGGTTTTCGAGCTGAGAGCTCACAGGGAAAGACATACCGACAGTCGGACAGACGGGCAACACACGTGATGCGGCATGTAAACTAGACGAACGAGCGAGCGTACCGTTTTGCCTGTACTCGAGTCAACTGAACCGGAAATGCCTGGAATTTGAGCTGCACCGGTTACCAGTGACAAAAACTCTGCACCAGACCGCAACATTCACTTACTTACTGCATACAGTAGTAATGTATTCAGTAGTTTAGTAGTTTTTTTAATGTTCAGTAGGTTTAATAGTTCTGAGAATTAAAGAAACAGAAATTGTATGTGTTAAGGTGGCCAGCATTATTGACCAGCACGGTTTCTTGGCAACCAGGCTCAGTAATTAACTGTTGTATTGAATGTTATCAATTGTACTTGTGTTTGAGCCGAATAAATTTCTTCTTCTTCATATAGCCTGCAACAGTTTTTCTTTAGGCTATATTTCATTAAGTCAAGTGATTGACTACTGACAATATTGGTTGGGCGACAAAAACAACATAAAGTCTGCACAAAAACCTGCGGCAAAGCAAAAAATTCATGAGTTCTCTATAAGGAACCTAGTCTTTCTAATCTGATCATCTCTGGAAAATCTCCGAAACACAAATTGTTCACAACAGCAACATCCAGCGACGAACACAAACTCTCTCAAAGAAGGCACCAGTGGTTGCCGAAACGTGAACAAATTAGTGAATAAAGGTTCTAATTTGATGAATTAATATAGCTTACATAATTATTGCTAGGCAGTGGTTTTTAAATGTCTCTACCGGACACGACCAGAAAATATAATATTTCTCATAAGCCACATTCTCATCCCAACGACAAACACCGGTGTCTCACAGCAGACTGACAGCTGAAGCAAAATTGGCACAAACAGCTCAAGAAATTAACTAACAAACTACAAAGTGCAAAGACCTTCGTAAGTGATGCGGCGCTGGTCCTTACATCCAGCCTCCGTAAACATCGCCGTGACGTCATCAGACGTCAGTGTGACGCCAAGCTCCTTCATTGTCAGCTGAAGTTCCTGCTCGTCAATGTAACCGTCGCTGTTTTTGTCAAACACCTAACGATGACACATTGGAAATGGATAAATAGTTAAATAGTCACATGCTGTAGCCTTTATAAGAAACCCATCTCAGAGCTTCGAAGTGTCACCTGCCATATGGGATCACATAGTGTTACTTGCCATCCGACAGAGGTGAACGCGCCCCGCCTAAACCCCAGCCAGATAGGCCGGTACTCGATTTACCTAGCCCGGGGGGATGGAAGGCTGAGTTGACCGAGGCGGCTGGTTACATACTGAGATAGTTTACCTGCCCGCAGGCAGCCACCAACCTGCCAAAATTCATTCTAACAACAACTAGTGAAGTGAGAGAGACCTAAAAACTGACGACAACTACGAACTACTGATCAAATTCAAGAACTTGAATAAAACTGCTATTAATCAGCAATTGCAGAGTAACACATAACCGCACATCTCTTTGCTGTATAAATGCATACCTTAAAAGCCTGTTGCGCATCAGCTGCAGACGTTGTTTGTTGATGTGGCCTCATGGCGTTACAAAACTCGTCAAAGTCGATCGTTCCATTTCCTATCAACAAATTCACAGCATAAACATGCTGTTATCACGAACTACAGTAAAATCTTTTCATAACACTGACAATGTCATTCAACGGCCGTACGCTATTTGACAACTTGGAAGCGTCTACAGGCAAAAGGATTCATTGTTCGATTTCCCCAAAACAGCTGAAACCATTTTGGATTTTATACTAGCTGCTAATAATGGCTCATTTCTCATAGAAAGCGATGACAGTAGCCAGTAAACAGGATTAATTTTTTCATCATTTTTAGCCGACCGTACTTTAGTAGCGGTCGAGCTGTTGTCACAGTTGTCGTCCGTCTGTCCGTCACGGATGTACTGTGGCTAAACGGTGCAAAATAGGGCCTAAGTTGCTATTGATCACTAATAAAAAGTCGCATACTGGCTTTCAAATAACATAAAAATCGACGACCTTGGATGACCTTGAAGGCTCATAACGCACTATCGAATAAAATGTTTCAAGCAATAAGTGGCCATATCTCGGAAACGGTGTGATATAGTGCCAAGGTTACTACTAATCACTAATAGGAAGAGGCATACGCCCTGTTAGACTAGATGAAAATCATTGACGTTGAATGACCTTGAAGGCCGTTACGCGCTATTGCGGCTAAACGGTGCGAGATAGAACATAGGTTGCTATTGATCACTGATAGGAAGTCGCATATTGGTTTTCAAATAAACTGAAAATCATCGACCTTAGATGACCTTGAAGGTTAATGGCAATCATTATGGTCGGCTATCCTAGCGACAGCTAGGCTTCTTGTTTTTACTAGCTATCTGTATAGGCTGTCTCAAAGTCCACGTTAGAACTTATCTCACAAAAGTTCAATTTGTATCTTTGACTGATACTGGCACAATCATACTAGTGCTGCAAACGTGATCATCTAACTCACAACACAAACCGAGAACTGTTGCCAGTATGAAATGTAACATAAGGGCGGCAGCTAAAATTAAAACTAGAAAAAAATGTGTCGGCCCAGTGCTAATATCATGTGGTCTTCCACCAAAACTTTGGCCTTTAAAGCTGAAAATTAGCATACCAATTAATCTTGCCTTGTGAAACGTTCACATTAATTTCGGTTTTCCTGTGCATTGCTGCTTTTGAGTTAGCAGCCTTTATAGGACATAGAGGCAGAGAGATAAACAAACAAGACCTGTAATGTGGTTTAACATGGCCGCACATTAATGAAAAAAACAGATGTTCAGTTACAATCTATTGCGTTACTTACTGTCAGTGTCTGCAGCTCTCAGCATAGAGTCTACTTCGTCTGAATCAACAGTGTACCCTAGAGATGTCATCACGCCGATAAACTCTTCCCGAGTTATTCGACCGTCACCGTCTTTGTCAAATTGAGCAAAATGTACACGTAGCTCTGCAAATGACAATCATGCAACACAAATATGCAGATGTCATTGACAGAGCAGAGAACGAAATAACTCAACTATACAAATTTCAATACCAAACAGAGTGTTATACTGCTAAACAAAGTGAGTAAAAGTAATTGCTTGCTAGTATGTAATTATGTAAAATTACTTTTGGTCAATTTCTAAAAATAAAAAAAGCTGAGACATAGATTTGTATATATTGTATTGTGTACACAAAAAATTACTATGACTCGACACTGCAGCAAAATAGCACAAGATTCTTTCACAAAAGTGCAAAGTTACATGAAACCAGAATTATTTTAGTCAGATTTGTGTTAATTTAGATAAAGGACTAGAAATTTGGGGCAAAGCCCAACGTGAGTCCGCCCGGCGCCCTAAGTCCGATTGGGGGAAAGTAGGGGGGGGGGTAAAATTTCCCCGGCATCAAAGTCACGTGGCCCGAACTCAAATGCATTGGCATACGCCGAACGCGCATTGTCAACTTTGGGTTGGTCAACATGAGCGCTTATAACTTTGTTCGTAGTGGACCGAATTTCACCAAATTTTTTTTGTTCAACGTGTAAAAGATCGGCCTTGTCAACGCCGTTTAGATTTTGTCACCAACTTTATCGGTTCCAGAGATAT
>Ga0209367_1006564_pt1 | contig 16080 bp, 10 predicted proteins | sample WorMetLIZISLAND2_FD_187412 | JGI IMG/M metagenome (GOLD analysis project Ga0209367, IMG submission 187412) | Marine gutless worms symbiont microbial communities from Max Planck institute for Marine Microbiology, Germany - Olavius geniculatus... ... | reverse complement strand
ACCCGGCTGTTAATGACAGATACGGTTTTGCGATGATCCGGTAACACATCTAACTATAATGCGCGGAAAGTTTGTCTGTCTGTTTGTCTGTCATACCTCTCGCGCCTTCTGTGTTGCACGGTCGATTACTTTAAAAGACTCTGAACTTTCAAAATAAGGGGTTTATTGTTTTTTGCGATCTTCGGCTGCGGCGCACACTTCAAGAGTGAATTGCGACAATATGCCTGGAGATAAGCTAAGACAATTTATGAACAGGAACTGCTATATGCTTTCGCGCGTCTCGTAAGCACTAGGGCCTACAGCTCAAATTTCTTGTTAATAAGACGGGAAAAAGCTAGGCGCGTCAGAGACTGAAGTATCTAGATAGCTTGTATGTATCGCGGAAGGATAACGTGAGCCCAACAGAGCTCATCAGGGCTTCAGAGGACAGTGTGCTGTGGCATCGCATGGTCGCCAACGTCGTCGACCACGGCACCATAACGACAACAACAATGCTGACGTCACTATTTCACACGACCGAGTTCTTTGCTTTAATTTTCCGTGCTTTCATTGTTCACTATTTTCTCCTTTTGTGCGAGTTTTGTTGACAAGTAGACGTATCTGTGCGTATTTGTGTTGTTATAGTGTCGGTTGAAATGATCGACGATGGATCGAAAGAAAACCAACTCGACGACTTCAACGTCGTCCGGTGGCAAGCGTCCGCCGTCATCGAGCAATAAACTCACGTTCGAAGGCGTACGAGCGACTATCGGCACGCGACAGGCTTCGCTTCTGCAACGCAAGGCCCTGCCGCCGATAACTAAACCGTCGCAAAGTGACTGGAATTACTGTAATTTCTTTCTAATTAGCGACAATCACACATATTTAGGCTAACAGCTATTCTGCCGTCCTACTGCACGTGACGATTGGTATAGCATCTAGCCTAAGTACCAATATATACATCTGTAACTTTAATATAAAGACGACTGCCTCGAGGACTTGAACCATGCGTTAACGGCGATATAGATTTTGATAATTTTTAATTCACCGATCACGGTAAAAAAACACCAAAATAACACAACAGCAACACCGAAAAAAAGAAAAATACATATACATATACGGTTCATAGTCTACAACAGTGTCACAACAGTGTCAATGTTATCGAAAAGCATTTTATCTATAAGGTTTCAGACTAGACCTAAAAACAATAACAATTTACAAAAAGCATTATCACAATCCTTTTAGTCCGAAATTGTCTGCTCCGGTCGCGTGAGGTGAAGAACGAAGTAAATCGTGAAATATAGGCCTCGGTATACAGTATGAGTCTGAAATTAGTCCGAATGTCCGATCAGTTATACCCTGTTTACACGAGAAAGCATACATGAAGCATTCATGATGCACACTTAGAGCTGGCTTGATAACGGTGTATATTGCAAACATTCACATGTGCTTTATGTATGTTTCGTCGTGTAAACGGGGCATTAATGGTGCACTTGTGTGCAGCGAAGGAGTTGTCTGGTGAGGGGAACATTCGTGTCGTGCGCTCAACGACGGACCATCTGCTCGAGGTGGATGTCAAAGCGTTGGAAGGAGTTCTGCTCGATCCGCGAGTGAGAGATCGGCACGTCGTCGTTCTGTCCATTGCTGGCGTTCAACGCCTCGGCAAATCATTCATTCTTAACTACTTGATCCGCTACCTCAAGTCAGAGGTACTATACACGCGCCTGAAGCGGCGTCATGATTGAATGATGATACAGGACCTATGATTCAAACCTGCTTGACATATTATGGCGCGTTACAACATGCTGTTTTTACCTACTTACTTACTTTAACGTTTTCGTAAACTATACATGAAAATAAGTAAGTAAGTAAGTAAGTAAAACAAGCAAGCAAAGCTTCCAATGAGTAAATCATCATATTAAGACGTCGCTGATGAGTGAAGTACTGTAGAATAGAGTACATTGTAGACCTAATCGTCGTTAATTTGTGGTTCTTTGGTTAGCAGTCGAGTATTTTAATGTTTAAATTACACTGTTAACTTTCGTAGCATGGTTAATTCAGAATTATAGGTATGCGTCAGTCGTGACTTGGTGATGTACTGTACATTCAGGGCTCTGCGTTGTGGTTGAACAAAGACAAACACTTGACCGGGTTTCCGTGGGCCGGGGGAACAGAACGACTGACGTCTGGTATTGACATGTGGAGCGAACCTTTCATATGCGAGCTGCCAAGCGGTGAACAAGTAAACACCATTATCTTCGATCTTCGCCAGTTATGCACTCGTGATGGGAGTACACTCGAAGTTTTCAATGTCGTAAACGTCTAATTCAAACATCTACGCTTTACTGAAATGTGGTTTTATCAGGCCATGAGTTATATCCAGCGCTAAATCCTTATTCACGTACTTAAAACGTGTGACGGAATGCAATGGACGCTCTGACATTGGGTTTTGTATATTTGAGAAATTTGACAAAGAACTGACGCATCAGTCAGTATCATGGATCAGCCAAAGACGGGAAAGGTGCAAGTTTTACGTCAAAATGCTTACGTGCAAACCTATACGATGCTGACATAATTTGCTAATGAACGTTGTCATTGCATTTTATGACTGACTCTCGAGACATCAGTAGCTTTGACGGATCGCTCACAGAAACGTTGGTTATGAGCAGTATTAATCACTGGAGGATGAGATGCTTAAGGCCTATCATACGCAACGTTGAAATAACGCAGGTAGCGTTGCTGTTACTGGACACTCAAGGCGCGTTCAGTTGCAACTCTACCATCATGGACTGCACCAAGGTCTTCTCTCTGAGCTTTTTGCTCAGTTCCATCCAGGTCTACAATCTTTCGTCCGACATCACTGAGCATGATCTCGAGCACCTGCAGGTATATCGTCTGAGATGTCACATTCACCATCTATCCACTCTGCCGAAGACGTTGTGTAATGTTTCTCGATCGGCCTCTACAGTGTGAGTCAAAAAATTTTACACCCTAAAGCATTTTGAACTTTGTTTTTCAAAGACTAAAGTTTTTTACGCCATATTTTACACGCATATTTGGCGTTTAAATAAAAAAAAACTTTAATCGTGTGAAATTTAGGGGTTTTTGACTCTCACTGTATATGTGTGTGCGTGTGTGTACAAAATGTGTGAAAATGATTAATCAGTCAATCAATTCGGAATTTTTAAAGTGGCCTAAGTGACACTAGGTCCACCTGAGACAAATTAGTTGGAGCGCAGTCCAGGACATAGTCAGAAAAAGTATTTCGTGAAAAAGTGAGTTTTGAGTCGCTGACGGCTAGTTCGGCTAAAGTCACGTCGTCAGGCAAATCGTTGGCTGTTAACATGACGGGAGGCACTGCTAGCCGGTTGGTGGTAGCAGAACGGAGAAGTTGACGATCAGGTAAGTCGGCGACGTAGTTGAGCGGACTGATGCAGGCATACTGCCTCTTATATTGATAAAACCGTGGTGGAATGAAAAAAAAACTGATCAGATTGTGATAATAACCCGGGTTACGATCTGGATTCTTGCTTGTGTAACAGTGGTTTTTGATGCGCTACAGCTATGCTGTAGGCGTTATTGGCATCGTTGTCGTCTGTTTTTGTCAGTCGTCGTCTGAGTGTAACGGATGTATTGTGGCTATGCGTTAGGTCGTAGGGGAAAATTTTTTGCACAAAAAAGTAGCCATGTGTGTTAAAATTGAGCATGCAAAATGTCAGTGATTTTGCAAAAAAACATTTTTAAATTGGTGGTTAAATGGAGGGGTAGGAAAATGTTCGTTTTCAACGGAAAACTGGCCATATCTCGGAAACAGTGAAAGATACGGTCAACGTTACTATTAATCACTAATAGGGAGTGGCATACGCCCTGTCGGTTGAAATGCAAATTATCTTCTTTGGATGACCTCGAAGGTCAGTACTGCAACAGGAACTGTATAGACTGTAGTGCGTCTTCCCTAGCGACAGCTGGGCTTTCTTGTATATTTATTGTTGTGATTTTTACAGATAGCGAAAAATAAGGCATAACGATTTTCGGCGGAAATATGCGGTGTTGACTTAAATTTACCAAATGTCTTCTTTAATATCGCTAGCATGAATTATATTTACGCTAGATTTTAGCAGTTTGTTGGTGACGCGTGATCGCTGCGAATGGAAAATTTGAGATGAAAGATTAGCAAAACTTGACTAGGATATCCAAAAATTGTACAAAAGTCCGAATTTAATTGTACGACATCGATTTTGCACAATGCATGTTATCTATTGTATTCAGACTTTTATGACGTAGAACGTTCGTTCCAATTAATAGCGTTATTGGCACAATCGTTTTTACGTGCAACAGCAGCTACTGCTGTAGCGCGTCTTAGCCATCGCAATTCTGTCCGTCCGTCTGTCTGTCTGTCACACGGATGATTCAGTCAAAAACGGTGTAAGCTAGGATCAACCAAATCTTCACTTTCGGCTGCGTGAAAGACTCTAGTTTCAGAATCAGTAAAGCTTTTCCATAAATTTGAAAGGAGTCACCCCAAACGAGGGCGCTAAATGAGATAGGGTAGAGAAACTTTGCGAAATCCAGCCGATGCGCCGATGGCAAAGAGGTGGCGCCCTCTGGTGAGTACAAGTAAAACACTATAGATAATTTAGCCACAGGTCATCTGGCGGCGTCTGGCGACTGATTTTGTTTTACTGGCCGTTCTTTGAAACTGTAGCCAAAAGCCGTACGGATGAGATCTACGGATGAAGTTTACGGATCACTAGCGTACGACGGCACATCTCTGTTGCGCGTTCCCGTTTGCGTTAGCAGGGCTTTTCTTGTAGCTTTGTGCTCCAAAGCTTAATGATCGTGCAAGAGTTGATAGATTTTTTCATCGGCTTACTGGTCAACTACACGCAAACCGATCACGCGTTTGGTTTCAGAGCGTTTTGACCTAAATTGTATACGGAACTTTCTGTTTCGTTATAGTTACTTGCACACTACGGCAAGATCGCGATGAGAGAAACTGACCGTCGCGTCAAACCATTTCAGGTACAGTTATACATACCGTTTAGACAGCAGGCTAATAGCATTCAACAGTTAGTTCGTAAGCAGAAGGGTGACTGATTATTGATTTAATACGTTGAAAATGTGATTTTTAGAAACAGAAAGAGACTATTGTAATAACTGTGAATAATAACTATAGCACTTATAGATCTTAAGGTTTAATAGTAAAACTTTCGTTAAAAGCTTACTCTCTCAAAAAAATCTTCCACTGCTTTCTGGCGCATTATGTTGGTTGACTTTACACATCGCAGAATCGGCGCAAAACTATTGGCAAAAGTTGTGCTTTGCTTCACACCGGATATAATCAAATAGAACCAGATAGCTAAATAAGCATCATTGATCGTCACTTAATTTATGATGATTTGTGTGTAGACGTTACAGTTCCTGGTGCGTGATTGGTCTTGTCCGTATCTGTATCCGTACGGAGCTATCGGTGGCCAGATGCTGCTGGAAAAGAGAATACAGGTCCGTTCGTCTGTAGTTACTTGCATGACAAAATTCCGTGTATAGAATACTGCAACAAAACACGTAAACATCTCTGGCGATCGCTATTACATATAGACCTATATATGTACATACGTATGGTTAGTGGTTTCGAGATGTACTTGTACGCTCTTGTGCGGATTTGGGTCCGCTATTCCGAACGTCCTCTATTTCGAGAGTCTACTATTGCCACTAACCCTAACCTTAACCCTAACCCTAACTCTAACCCTGGCACTCTGGCGCATATCTGCACACTTTGCACAGTGGACTTTTGGAATAGCGGGCCGGTACCGTTGTGCGTATGTGCACGTAGGCCTACGTAAAACGCACAAAACTATCACAAGCGAGAGTCTGAAAAATCGTGCATTACCCCATTTTGTATCGTTTATTTGACCAGGTTAACTTAACCTTGCCATCGATCCGTGGGTAGACTACTAATGAGTATACTAGCGATCGATGGTTACGACCACTGTTGAAAAACAAGAAATTTGAGCTAATGCTTACGAGACGCGCGAAAGCCTATAGCAGTTCCAGTTCAGTAGTGTAGCTGAAAATTGGCGTGTTCACGCTAAGTTAATATACAAATACCAAATTTTTTTATCTGGATCGCATAACGATAGTAGCGTGGGCCACCTTGTGAATGATATAGACTTGCGTCGAAGCCCGAAATCGCGAAAAAAATCCATAAAACCCCCTATTTTGGCGTTCAAGGTCATTCAAGGTCATTGAATTTGGCGCCAATCGAGAGCCAGTGTACGACTTCTTATTAGTGATTAATAGTAACCTAGGCCCTATCTCGCACCGTTACTGAGATACAGCGGCACTTATTTGCCAAAAATCGCAAATTTTGCCCACCCCCTCTCATTTAGCGCCCTTGTTCGAGGTGATTTCCTTGAAGTTATGGAAAAGCTTTGCAGTTCCTGCAATTAGAGTCTTCCAGACAGCCGACGGTAAAGATTTGGTGATCCTAGCTTGCACCGTTTTTGACTGATCCACCCGCGTGACAGACAGACAAACGGACGGACGGACGGACGGTGGCTAAAACGCGCTCAAAGCAGTAGCTGCTTTCGCGCGTAAAAACAGTTCAAAGGAGGGGAGAAAAATTTTAACCTATCGAAAAGGTTGTTGTGAAAATTTTTTGTTGAAAAATACAAAATTTAACCCTAAAAGTGCCCCAGTTTAAAAAAATTTAAGGCAAATAATTTTAGCAGTTATTTTTTGTTAGAAATGTGCCTTTGTCTGTCGAAAATTGCAACTTTATCCCTTAATTCACGACGTCGCTGCACGCAACGGATTTTGGTCTACGTGGGGATTTTTTCTTCATGTACCTGCAGCATGTGTAGGGGCGCGATATGCAAGTCGATTTCATAAAAATGTACGACACTATGTTCGAAAACAGATTAGCAAAGGCGCCATTTAGTGAACGGGGTGGAGGGTTCACGGTCCCCAAAGATTTTTTCCTTATAAATCGTACTTCTGAAACAGTGTTACTGCTGCAAGAACAATACGTTGCGTAGACTTAACTCCCCCCCAAACCCAAGTAACTGAAGTGACGCCACTGCGGGTTAGCCAAAGCTTTTCTTTTAATACTGACTTAATATGTTTTAAACCACAACTGAGGGGCTTGTTGTTGGTGTTTTTGCTGTAGAGGTATTTGTCTTGGGGGCCGGGGGTATTTGTTGTGCAGCTCGCGTCAACTGTAATGCTCGTTGTAGGTGAATCGCAATCAGCATCCATCACTGCAGGCGTTGCGTCGTGACATCGTCGGCTGTTTCAACGACATTGCCTGCTATCTGATGCCGCATCCCGGGCTCGTCGCCACCACCAGCGAACACTTCCGAGGACAACTTTCCGGTAATCTGGTATCTCTACGTGTAGAGGCTTAACTAAGTTTCGTTGATAGTTTACACATATTTATTTTTTGACCTACTTTATTGCCTGTCTTGCACTGCAGTGTCTGGAGTGTTATAGGCTAACTACACATAATAACCCTCCAGTCAAACGTCTGAGTCCACCCATTTTCAGGCATAACAACCAATGGCTCCAATTTCTATACCTGGTAAGCGCAGCTTGCGCCCAGTGAAAACTAGGGGGTTTAATAAAGTTGTAGATGAAAACTTCCCCTTATTTTAACTGGGCAAACGCTTCTTAACAAAACTTTTCCCTTATTTTTACTGGGCAAAATACACCCTTAACAAAACTTTCTCCTATTTTTTGCTTTTCCCTATTTTTCATTTTCTTTTTTAACAAAACTTCCCCTATTTTTACTTCATTTTTATTTCTCAATCTACATTGTTAACAAAACTTTCTCCCTTGAGAGGGAAGAAGCCCAAAATGGAGGGTAAAACTTGAGTCAGAAATTGGGGAGAACCTCAGCCCAAAAATGGCGGAAGTTGCGCCCGATTTCGATTACACATTTGGGAGGATTGAAGCCACTGAATAAACCGCGTCGATCACAGTTACATAATATGTAGACCGCGTTGAAACCTATACATAGGCCTAATTATTGCTGGGGAAAACAAATTTCCGCCGTGAATGGTGCTGTGACCTGGCAAACGCGAAATTATGAGGGACAGACAGACAAACACCAGATAATGCTGACAATGAAGTAACAAGCGGTTCACAGCAGCATGACGGAAACCTGTGCCGACCAACAGCTTCGTTTTTCGTGAATATGCTTTAGCTCTGGACACTTTGATTTCACTAATTTAACGAAGACTGGCACTATCTTCGACTGCTTCTAAATATTGTTTATATCTGTGCACGACGTAAAATAATTGAAATGGTGAACGGAAAGCCATTGTAGGTGGACCGTGTGTTAGTCGTTGTCGTCGTTGTGGTACGTGAAGATTTGGCGAGCAATTTTAGAGACAATCTGATCAACTTGATGCCGGTGCTCGTTGGCCGAGGTCAACTCGTCGTGAAAGAAGTCAACGGCGCCAAACTGACCGGCAAAGACTTGGGGCAGTATTTTCAGGTTTGCCGCATTCGCACTGATGTTTCGCCGATCTGCTTGACGCAATATACGTTTTTGGCCAATTCTGCTACAGTTTGTATGCGATGTCGAAGTTACATCGAAACTACGCTACGCTCGTTGGGTTGTAAATAAAAACCAAGACTAAGTGAAAAAATGCCAAAACATCATTCACGTATGTCGCTAGTAATGAAAGAGTGCCAATGCTAAAATTTGTAATGATTGTGTTATTGTATTGTATTACAAAACATTTAGGCCTATGGAAGTTAGACCCTATGTGCGATTCACGTCCACGTTGCTGACGGAGCTTGCGCAAACTAATAGGGTTTACACGATCGAGCAAACATCGTGCAGTTAGCTGGACGTTCTATGGTAATTAGCATGCTAAGTAGGAGGACGGGCGGGTTGTAATTGGAAGGCGTATATAACACGTGATCAGCTGTGGGCTAAGAGCCTAAGCCTAGGCCTACATTTCAGCCAGTGGGTGGGGTACCAATAGGCATGCTTGAGCTAGCTCGATGTTTGCTCGATGTTTGCTCGATCGTATAAACACCCTATAACTAAGCGACCGATCATGACAGAGTAGAAACTTGTGTTTTGCATATTGTGCCAGATTTACGTCAAGTTGTTTAAGTCGAAATCGCTTCCGTCTCCCCAGGAAGTGCTGGAGGTAAGAACGCACTGTCTGCGTGCTGTATAATGTTGGAAGGTCATCATAATGCAGTTCAAGCAGTTCATTACTTTCCCTCGCTAGTAAGTAAATAAATTTAATTTATAAAGCGCACAATGTCGGCGAGAAACCGTGGAGTGATGGATAAATTTCTCTTTCCGAATTTTCAAAAACCAGACCAACCACTTTTTCAAACATGGACCTAATGCAAGTTTTTGGAGGACGAGTAATTGTGGATACTGGTGCGGTCCGGTAAAGGCGGCAATGGCTTAGTACTAGCAGCAACATTGCTCGTGAGTAGAAAAAAGAGCAGAGGCGATCATAGGACGCTGCTTTGCCGCATTCCAGTTTTTACGCTGAATTTTCCCTCTGCGTTTGCTGTCCGCACATCACTACGTTCAGTATAGGCCTATTGCTCGTTCTGGTGGAATTTATATTCTGCTTTTTTATAGTCTTTCCATAACTATCGCTAATTTTGTTAAACGCAATTACAAGATCAGGGAAATCTAAATAGGCTTTGTCTAAATAAAATACATTGACAATGATTGTTCATATTTTGTGGGAAAATATGCACAGTCGACGGCTGATGCCAGTAATACGGCGGCTTTGGTGGAAGCTCGCGACAGATATGTTGCTGCCATGGAAGAGGTCAGTACTACTAGCACTTGTATGTCAGTAGTAGGTCGAGCTATGCAGGAAGTTAATTCTGCAGTTAGTGAAACACTGTAGAAATGCGGCTTATACTAGATCAAGTCAACTCAGCCTTCTACCCGCCGCGGGGTGGAAAATGAGCAGTAGCTTACGGGCTATGGGGTAAAGCCTTAAAGGCCTAAGTGTGGCTGATTGGGGCGGTGGTATGTCTGCTTGCTGCAAACCGAGGGTCTAATTGTTTGCTGACACGGGCACTGGATGGCCGCATAGTGCGCTGCGTTATCATTAGTTCAAGCCAATCAGCTGTCACTTCTAACATAGTAAAAGCGCTTCTGGTCTTGAGTCCGTCTCATGTAAGATTTGTAAGAAGCGCTAGGTCTATAGCAAGTACCGGGCTTTATCCTTTTACCTTTTAGAGACTACACTGTGGGGCATAAAAAACACATCAAAATTTTTGGCCATAACTTGAAGAAGGGTTATCCAATTTTATTTGCTGCATTCTTTCTGCATGCTGACAGTGAAAATTATACCAATATCTGGCGCTTATAGGAAAGGGAAAACGTCCGGGGGGACATGTCCAGGGAAAAATGTCCTACACCCATACTATTAAAATCTGAACGCTAGTGTGTAGGAAAATATGGCGAGAAGGACCGCATTAGGTCAGTTTGACACGTGACTAAACATAGGTCGATGCTAAATTGTATATAGCTGTCCTGTTTTTGACTGTTGTGCGAATGACACGGGTCTATTAGAGCTACTTGACTTGATTATGAATTTTTACTGTGAAATAGCAATAGCTTAGTACTGTTATAGTCTGAGTGTTACGGCCGGTTGTCGGTTGGCGTGGCACGGCGTGGCAGATATGCGGCGAGCACATGCCGTTCTGTGAGCGAACTCGTCTGTTTCACCACCACGAGCGACACAAGGCGGCTGCAATCAACCTTTTCCGCGCACACCGGCGTGTTCAAAGCACTGACAAGAAACGACTCGGTGCATACGTGAACCAACTAAATGCCGACATCGACCGACTGTTCGATGCCTTCCACAAAGAAAACAACGCCAAGGTATTCGATCGTGATCTCGTGACGCAGTGAGTGCCCGTGTAGCATATACGTGTTCATAGAAATAGGCCTACGGCTCGAAAATTTATTAGTAAAATCAACAAATCTTGACTATAAGTCTATAAACTAATACTCCGGACTTCGGTCTATGCAAACTCTGTTCTCTTCAGGTAAAGAAAGGAAAATAGAAAGACAGAAAAAAAGGACATGGGGAAAGGATATAAAAAGATACAGCGAGAAAGAAGAGAAGATTATGACGAAAAATGTTATGAATACGCCACGAGGCAAACCCAAACAATTTTTGACAGTGTGTGCACATTCTGAATAAAGTGAAGCAAGTATTATTTAAAACAATCTTTTTTACCAAACTGGTTAAGATATGGCAGCGTTATTGTAAAAAATCTACTGCAACAGTATCTACATATATGTCTTAACATTTACAGTAGGTCACAATATGTGTTCCTTGATTACTTGTTTAGTGGCAATTGTTGCTTTGGTGCCGTCAGATATATACTCACCAACCTGCGCTACTTTTACACGTGAATTTTGACAAAAATAGCCTACTTAAGAAGTTAACAGATTACAACAGCTTACTTTTATCACTGATCTCCCATAACAAACAATGTAGGTATCGAGTGTCGACGTGATATGTGGCTGTCTATCCAACCGCCAAGTGTTGCGGGCGTTGACAGTAAATTACGTTAGAGAACTTTTGACGTCCGGCAGCTTTCACTTCTGACCTTTCGAACCAAAAAAAATTAGCATACCGGTTTACCCGCGTCCCGAGGAATTTTCAGAACAATTTTGATTTTTCTATAGGTTTACCGTTTTGTTTTTTTGCGCTAGAAGCCCGTATGGGACAAACGGACAGACACGCGGACTGATGACAGGACTCGTAATGTGGCGTATTCTGCGTATAAGACGGCCACGGGCCGCGTAACAAATAGAGCCGTACAAATAGAGCTTAAAGTAAAATTAGAACAGTTCAGACTCTTGGCCACTCTATGCGAGTCTACAATGAGTGCTACCTACAAGCGACGCAGGCGTGATTGTCTGCCGCAGGGAGCGCTGATCAGCCAGAACGACCTGCGAACTCCGGCCATTCTGACGACGTCGGTCGTCTTCTGCTACTGTGTAAGTTGTCTGCTGGCGATGTTTCAGTACCGAGCCCTCGACATCGTCGCCGATGTATTCATGATGCTGACCTACTGCAGTCTGGCGCTGATCGCCAGCTGGTTGCTGCTACGCTACGGTACCACGTCCAGTGACGTTGTCGTCGCCATCGACCTCATCGCCAACTTTTTCTTCGCCCTCGTAATAATTACTACTGCAGCATTGTTACAACACTCGCTACCGTTTCACATTTCACATCGCCCGGTCCGCCATCTTTATTCGCCAACGGCAGATACAAAGCCACATAATACCAAAATGGCTTTAAAACAAGAAGCCCAGCTGTCGCTAGAATAGCCGACTGTACTGATTGTGAGTGACCTTTAGGGTCATCTAAGGTCGATGATTTTCATCTCCTTTGAAAGGACATATGCCACTTCCTATTAGTGATCAGTAGCAACCTAGGCCCTATCTCACACCGTTTAGCCACAATACATTCGTGACGGACGACAGACGGAAGACAGACTACAGACGATAACCGTACCATAAGCTTGACCGTTACGTAAGTACGGTCGGCTAAAAATGCATTGTCGGCCTATTATAACGTTCTGTGACAGTCGTTAGAGCATTTTGTTCGTCTGACTGTCAGTGTTAGTGGCATTGCTCTCTGGCTATTACAATTGAATATTAAACAGAAAATTGTTTTCACGATCAACAGCACTTCGTGGGCTAAAAGTTGGGTGGGCAGGCTTTTCGACAGACAACTGCATTTTTTACAGAGAAGATTATGGGTGCTGAAAATTTCATGTTTGTCCTCAAATTTTTTTACATGGGGATTTCTTGTCCAGATTTTGTATGAAAGTCTTCCGACAAGAAAAAATTCTCTGACAGGCAAACAATTATTATAGCTCCGTACTTCCTGCCAACGACGCTGACGATGATGATGATGATGATGATGACACGTGGTGGGATGTTATACGTGTCACAGACATTTGAGCAGATCTGGGATGATTACATATGGCCGCGGATCTATCATTCAACCGTTCAGCCGTCGAAGCTGACTTCACATCGCAAGAGTTTACTTGCGACGCTGCCGGGGTCGCCGCCGCTGCTGCCGCCGTCGACGTCGGATCAGCAGACACCGACGCTGTCGACGTTCCTACCCGTCGTAGATGACGTCACCGATGATTTGTTTGACGTCAACGCACCCGCATCAGATGACCAGCAGCCGCAACCAGAGGACCCAGATGAAGCGACCTCGCTCAGTCACCTGCAGCAAATCACGGAAAAGGACGAGGACGAAGATGATCATGACGCCGATGTGACGTCACCGTATGACGACAGCTGAGTCATCGCGACCTGTGCGTGTTTTAAGGCCTAAGGCCCATGACACACGATCCACGTTTTCCGTCCAAATTCTGGTGACAGGAAACTGGTGCCAGAAGCTGGTCACCACAAAATTGGATCGTGTGGTATGAGACTACCTGGGTTTCCAGTTTCAGTCGGCAAAGAAACTAGAAACGGGAGCGGCGGAAAATTTTTATTTCTTATATTTTTTTTATATCGTGACGTGCCAGCAACTCATAAAAACAAACTGATGCACTGAATAGTACTCACGAAAACTTAAGGAAAGATACTGCAACATTTCAGACTAAATGCAAAAGTACTTTTTAGTAAAATTTTGAAAGCATACTAAAAACCGTACTGATTTTTTTGAAAGTTTAAAAAATCGGATGCACAAGTTTTAAAGCTAACGTAGGCTACAGGGATAGGCCGCAACTGAGTCGTAAAAAACTAGAAACGTTTTGTCGGCCCGTTGCCAGTCTCGCAATGGCAGTGAACTTTGACCGTAGATTTTTAGCCGACGACCGTACTTAAGCTATTAGCATGATTGTCGTCCGTCATTTGTCCCTCCGTTCGTCTGTCTGTAACGGATGTATTGCAGCTAAGCTTTAAGTCTAAAAGAATTTTTTACACGAATAAATAGCCATATCTGTTAAACTCGGGCATGCAAAATTTCAGCTATTTATTGCAAGGGGAATATTGTCAAATTGAAGGTTGGATGGAGGGGGTAGGCAAAACGTACATTTTCAACAGATAACCGGCGTTATATCGGAAACGGTAAAAGATACGGCCAAGGTTACTATTAATCACTAATGGGAAGTGGCATATGCTCTTTCAGATGAAATAAAAATCATCGACCTTGGACGACTTGAAGGTCACTGACAACTAGTGCGGTCGGCTAACTTAGCGACAGCTGAGCTTTTTGTTGAACTGGTTAATGGTTACTCCTGCTGTTGGTATTATATTACGTTCATACAAATTATGGTTTTTCTGCCTTTTTTATTTTCGAGTTAGGAGCTCGTACAAGACATGAGACAGACGGACAGGCAAGAAGTGTAATGCAGCTTATTAATGACAAATGGATGCAACGTGCATAGATCACAAAACAAGATACCAAACCTTGTCTATGTTAGCGAATTTTCAGAATTTTTTTTCTGGTAAGCACAGCAAAAATTGCACTAAAATTATCATTAAAGTTTCCGTCATACGTCGAGGATGTCGCTGTATTACTAATGGTGTTTTACATGGTGCAGTCATTTCCCGCGATTCGTGTCACGCTGTTTACTGAATCCACGATATCGCATTAGAACACTCGTAGAAAGGCGTATCACTAATTGACTTTGGACATGGCTATACGGTTTAATCGTTGGCGTCTAATTACCTTAAAACTTTTAATACAGACCGGGTCTCAGATAGGAGCCGGGTAAGAACTTCCAGTTAGGACGATGCTAGTGACGTTATGTTTTCCAAGTCATCGGTTTAGATGGCAAAGAAGTAGATCGCGAATAGCCTATAGTGTTTTTTGGACAAAATAAACATAAAACCATAAACGTGTCCGGTAGATTGTAGTGCATTTAAAATACCAAACGCTCTGTACGGAAAAAAAGTTTAGCGCCTAGTAGGCCTATAACAAATTGACAATGTTTTAATGCAGGCCTGGTTTCTAAGAAAAGGCCGGGGGCTTCTATTAGAAGTTTTACGGAAATTCAACTGCGATATCTTCGGCCAGCTTTCAGTGGCACATGCGTCACTTGTATAATCAGATATGGTGCGTGCGTTGGGACTTGAGATCAACGATTCACTTTCGGCGATTGTCACGAAGGCAGTAGACGACAAACCGTAACGAAGCACAACTGTCTGCGCATCGTCAGTCGTCAAGAATTTTTTCTCCTATAAGTTTAGATAGCTCTGTCGCTGAAAATCATTCTGCTTACCGACTTGCCGTGCTTACCGCGCTTGAAATTCTGAATTTAGATGATTCTGTACACGTGAAGTTTACGTGCTACATTAAGTAAGTAAGTAAGTAAGTAAGTGCATATTTAGAGTGCATAATGTCAGCCAGTGGCCGAATCTGAGGCACTTGGCTGAGCCGCTAGGGGGAGCAGTAGGTTTGCTGGAAGCAGTGAGTTTTAAGGTGGCGACGGAAAGTGTCTGCAGAGGTAGAACTACGGGTACTAGAGGGTAGTGAGTTCCAAACTGTGGGGGCTGCAATGCTAAAACCGCGGGAAGCAAAGGTTGTGCGGACACGTGGAACCGACAAAAGATTGGTGTTGGCCGAACGCAGAGAATGTATGGGACTGTGATAATTGAGCAGAGAACGTAGATAAGCAGGTTGAGAGGAGTTGAGAATGTTGTACGTCAATGTGGCAAGTTTGAATTCAATGCGTTGATCAATTGGGAGCCAATGTAGATCCTGGAGAATATCAGATGAGCGAGTACCACGAGGGAAGGCGTGACTGGCAACAACTCTGGCAAGTGTGTTTTGGACGCGCTGAAGACGGTTGATATTTTTTTGAGTGGTGCCGAAAAGAAGAGAATTAGCGTAGTCTAAGCAAGAGCAGACCAGGGAAGAAGCGACTGATTTGGCCATATCATCAGTGATGGCCGAGCGAATATGGCGGAGTGACCGGATGTGATGATAAGCGGATTTGCAGATGGAGCTAATGTGTTTATCCAAAGAAAGGTGACAGTCCAGAGTGACACCGAGAATCTTTATGTTGTCAGACAATAAAACTGAGCAACCAGCAACATCAACAGAACGGACTGAAGCG
>Ga0209367_1006563_pt1 | contig 16080 bp, 12 predicted proteins | sample WorMetLIZISLAND2_FD_187412 | JGI IMG/M metagenome (GOLD analysis project Ga0209367, IMG submission 187412) | Marine gutless worms symbiont microbial communities from Max Planck institute for Marine Microbiology, Germany - Olavius geniculatus... ... | reverse complement strand
ATGGCTCTTTTGTCATCCATCTGTCTGTTTGTCTGTTTGTCTCTATGTAATGGATGTATTGTGGCTAAGTGTTAGGTTGTAGGTAAAAACTTTTTACACCAATAATTAGCACTTTGTCTCAGCTGTCCGCGTACAAAATTTGGGGGATGCAGTTCAAGGGGAACATTTACAAATTTGGGTTTGAAATAGATGGATGTAGGAAAAATGTGTGTTTTCAACCAAAAACTAGCCATTTCAGGAACGGTAAGAGATAATGGCCAAGTTTACTATCAGTCATGCATTGCGTAAAAATGTGCATGTGCTCGTTATGACAAAAACAATGCTAGTATTTTTAAATTGAAAAATTGAACACAGTATACTATTTGTTAAGTAGAAGCCCACCAAAAATGTTAAGAAAGAAGACAGCAAAATCTAAGAATATGCAGTATACATTGATTCGCTGTCACTAGCTAATTTGTGCTCATTTGTGTTATGTAGCTTTACGTCATTTGTAGTTCTAGACATTTCTGTATTGGTAATAACATATTTCTGGATGTATTAAGTCTTTATACTATTATACATTTTGTTGTTAATTGCTGTTAAGCAGTATTGTGATTATGAGGTACCATAGAAAACATTGTTGTAATTGTAATGGTAATTGGTAATTACTGCAGAGTTGGACTCGGTGACGGACAAAGCACAGCGGTCGATGCGGTTTCTCTGCAGTGATCTGTATGTGAAACATCGCGACCAGTTTGAGAGTATGCTGCAGCAACTTCACATTGCCCCTAACACGCTGCAGCTCGACCTCGAACTAATCATGGCTGATGTCTTCCACGATCAGGTGTGTGCTAATTCGGACATCCTGTGTCTGCTTTGATGATGTCGGTTTAGTGGTTGGAAAAATATCTTATTGATGTACGCGTTGTACATTTGTCTAAAATGCAGCAACCATTTGGCTTATGGTTTGACTGATCAGAATAGTTGTTTGTGTTTGGTTTCATTCACACATTCTTCGCTAAATATTAAAACGATATTTTGGACTTAATAAAACAAAGTTAAAACTTAAAAGCATACAATATGTGGTTGTTCTTGGTCACATACCTTAGAGCTGTGGAGAGTTACCTGTCATATTCGATCATATACTGTTACCTGCCATCCAACACAGGTGAATGCATCCCTGCCATCCCAGTGAGGCAGGCATTTACCTGTACCAAACGGATGGATGGATGAGTTGAATTCTGTGAATTGTTTGCATTTTTGAGGTATATAATCAGTTTTGGTTTTGTTTTACATATTTGGTCCTTAACTAGATTCATGAAGTGTAAATTGTTGTTAAACGACTCAGTCGTGATGCTGTGATGTGATGGCAGGTGAACTGGGGTCGCATTGCTACACTGGTGGCATTCTGCAGCCTGCTGGCTGAGCAGTGTGTTTGCATGGAGATGCCGTACCTGGTGCCCGGTCTTATCGACTGGGCAGCTTTATTCATCAATTCCCGGCTACATTCCTGGCTTGCTGAACACAACTACTGGGTAATTTTGTCTTCATTATTTGCCCATTTTTACGACATGTTTCCTGATACACCCACCCACCACTCAGCCTGGCTAGTTGATCTTATTTGGCATTGTTCTGAACTTGTTATCTGTTTTTTTATTTGTTCATGCAGTTTCCCCAACGTTGACCTTTGCTTGACTGCTCTACATTGCCAAGAATTATTTGTGTATTTTATTTAGATACTCAATAGCTCAATTAGTGCTTTAATGTTTCTGATATGATGTTATCTCAGTCACAGAATGTGGCTTTTCCAACTTCACCTATTATTAACTTACATAGTCGTGTGGCAACTGTATTATGAAAATACAGGTGTGATTGTCTCGTGCTGATTCACTTGTAACTGATTTGTTGATTGACTAATTGAAGCAAACTTCGAGCTTCTTTGACTTTTAACAGTTACAAATGCATGCTAGGGAACATTTTAAAATTTATTTTTGGCTATTCATCTTACCGGCAATTGTTATACTTTATGATTGATTGCTAGATTGGTTGGTTGATGTTAGGCTGGTCTGGTGTCATTTTACGACCCTGACTCAACGTCTGTGTCTCCGTGGTCGTCTGTCAAGAGCCTGTGTGGCTATGCAGTGGCTGCCAGTGTGCTTGGTGCCTTGAGTCTGGCTTTCTTCACTGTCCAGAAAGTCTAATTACAACACCTAACAGCTCTTTTTCCTACAGTGACTGGGGAGCCGGAATTCGTTCCATCGATATGCCAACATCTTTCTTATTTGTCGTTAATACAGTTATTATTGTTCGTAATTTTTCCTATTTTTCTCTTATCAGCATCAGAGTGAAAGTAATTAGTTTATGCTCCTTTTACAGGGTGTGCCAATAAAACAGCCCCATAGGATAAATTACAATTCTAGAGTTTTTTCCTCAGGGATTGTTTTTATTGGCACATCTTGCAATAGGTCTATGCAAATTACTTTGGTTTGTATGTACGTAACGGGATTGTGACTATTATTATGCTGTTTTATTTTTCATACAAAAAAGATCAAGTGTTATTGTTTACTTCCATTTCTGATCTCAGTAATTACTAGTTTAGCCTCTATATGGTCTTCAGTGTTTGGAGAGGTTAATACTGAACTGCTTTTGTTCTCTTAAATGACCTGCATTGCCACAGTTACTCCTAATGATTGGGACAAGTACTAAAGGGAGAATTTTTTTGTATCACTGAAGCAGGTTTTTTGACTATTTAAATGCCCTTTTTGTTTTTGAACTAATACAGCTGAGCACTGAAGGGATATTAGAGATGTAGGCCTACTGTTAATTTGATGTCATTATTTTGTTGGTAACCTATAGTTTGTGCTGTGGAAACATGCTAAGCTGAGAATTACTGATTTTACTGCTGCCGAGGAAAAGAAAGAGCTGATGTGTCAGTCAGCTTGATTACACAAAATTTGTGAACGGATTCAGACCATGCTGTAGGTGCTTGGATTCTGGTGCCAATTTGGATTCTTTTTTGTTGATGTTGGTATTCTGTGCCATTACTAAGTAGCAGCTGTATTAATTCTGTTTGTGTTTGTCGTTTAGCTGAGCCATACATGGAGGGGTTTTAGATTTGAGGTCACTAATTCTTTGAGTTTGTTTTAAAAGTTTGTAGTTGAGATATGTAGCTGCCGATGTCATAGCAATAACATAATGTGCCTGGCTGAAACTCTTTAGTGTGCCTATTAACATCAACATACTGCACCTGTGATTTGTTTGTGTTTGGAGAATTTAGACTATTAAAATGTCGTTGTAATTGGTTGATGTATGTCTGCATTGCAGCCTTGCATTTCCCTGGAGGTGGAGCCCCATGAAACTGAAAGATCGTCAGTAGTTGGATCATCGATGCTCAAAGAAAGTGGGAAATTAACGACATTTCTCTTATTTGGCTACTTACTCATTATTCAGCAAAAACAGACTAAGTTCTGTATGCCTAGGCCTATACATACACCAATGCTGTGGTGTAGTGTCAGGTACCTCGATCAAATATTGCTATCGTTGGTGACATCCATATCACCTGCAGGTGTTCGTTCAGTCAGTGAAGGATTTTCAGATAGAATTTTCTTTTGAAAGTTCTCATCAGTGTGTGTGTGTGGTTAGCTCAATGCGTGCGTTGCTACACCTGCAACAGCGTTGCAAGCAATCAAGCCTGCGTTCATAGGCTTAATGATAACATTTATTTGCTTATTTTGCTTATAGTCCTATGGCAGAAGCAGTAAACTAGATATTTTTGGTTAAACATGTTGAACGATGACGCAGACAATAATTGAAGGGTTCAGTGGAAGTATAGCACAACTCCAAGTTTTGGGAAACCGCAAAAACTGGTCAATCAATCATAGGCTTATATAGCACAGAAAGATATGGTAGATTTCCAGTAGTGGAAGAGCAGATCTCGTTCTAATAAGTTGGCAGAACCAGCAGCAGAAGGATGAAGGAAAACCGATATGAACAAATTAATAAAATTGCTGCGGTAGATCTATAACAGTTGCGCAGATGGAGCAACTGCTTTTAGGATCAGCATAATGTTCAGAACATGTTTGCTGCTTGATCTGGCCGCTGATTGGACGGCGCGGCGATGTTTAGTTCTGTCACTTGGCCAGTCATTCTAAATATAACGGCATATGCATATGCATGAGCAATTGAGCATAAAGCGACGCGATGAAAACAGATGCACAGAATGGCGTAACTAAATAAGCAAACGTGCAAGAGCTCGCTACAGAACTAAAGCAGTGACTTGTGCCTGCAGTTTCCTGTCGGTGACGTCAGAGATGACGCGAGCGCGTCGCCATGACGACGGCTGCAGAGGCAGCAGCAGCAGCAAGTGACGTCACGGAGCCGATGCGCGTCACGTGACGTGCCTCATTACACAGGTCTGCAAGACACGTGCTGCTGTCCGTGATGTCGATGCATTGACGAATGTTGGTCTTGCTGATTGACGTTAGCTTCACGCAGCTGCGTTTCGTCGTCCTGTCGCTCGTTTCTTTCTGTACGTGCATGTAACGTACATTGTTAGACCCATCAACTGCCGTTACATGGTTCCAAGTTTGAAAAAAAATAATATATTTGCAACAAGTATTGCAAAACGTTTTCAGTATCTTGAACAAGTTCAGAAGAAAAGGTATAGAAAAGTAGTTTGTATGCACTCATTTGACGATATTACAACTTTAATGTAGGCCTAGGCTATACATTAAAAATAGTTACGTACAACAACTTCACGAGAGCAGTAGTCAAGAAGATTAATTAGGCAGGCTATAACTACTAAAAGTAGGTAGTAGCGGCAGTTAATGTTTATTGTCCATCACTGGCGAGTGCATGGATACTGGCAAATTTGTGGGTCTGTATTTATTTGGCCGTTTTGGACGTGGCAGCAATTTCGGCCACAGCATGCGTCTCGCGTGCCCATGCATCAACGTAGGAATCCTCCGATAAGCTTACGACACAATCACGCCCGATTATTATTAGGCGAAATTGTTCTTGCAGTGCAAGCAATCCCAATTATTTATACACATTTCTCCGTAGCGTGGTGTTTTTGTCTGTCGTCTGTGTGTCTCATTCGTGCCTGTTGCTTAAACCGTTCGACGAATTTAGATGCCACTGGGCAGTAGGCCTATAGCTAGCTGTGTGACATAATGACATGTTGTTTTAGATGGGGGTCTCTGACTTCCAGAAGAAAGTAAGATTTTGGGTCAAACTTTCACCAAAACATGCAACTGTGAATAGTCTTATGCTGCCGCCTAGATAATACGGACGAGCGACTCCGCCTTTTGCCAAAGTCCTCGTTGTTGCTGCTGTATGTCACTCATCATTATATAGACCCCTATATCTGTTTAATAAAAAGTTGACAAATGCAACTTCTAACAACACAAACATGGAAATACATTTAATAATAGGCTACACAAACATTTGCGAAAAATGTTGCATCGTACAATGTGTAGGTTTAGGTCTATACTAACGCGACAACAGAGGCATCCGTGAGCAATTGTGTTGCTGCTGCTGTTGACGAAATTTTCTCCGCATGTCTCCGGCTGACTGTCAGAATCACAACTGAAACACGTGTAACCGACAGCAGCCTCCACTCCGCTTCCCACTGCACAATGGCAGCAACGCACCGAGTCACGTAGGCCTAAACAATAGGCTACTTCTTTTTCAAGATCAGGAATTTCTTACACTCCTACAGCATCAGATCACGAAATGCTTTCACATAAAACATGGACGTGTAACCAAGAACTTCCATATAGCGGTGACAAAAGTGATGCACGGGCACAGTCCCTCTCTCCAAAGAATCATACACGACGAAGAGATATGCACATGCCCCCGTGGCGACGCGAAAGGGGACATGAGTGCATGTTCCCGACTTCTTGTTGTAGATGGAGATTTTTTCAGTTATCTTCTGTCCTTGCACTCGTGTTTTGTCTCCCATGATGAATACGATGAAACAGAAGGCGTGGATGTTAGTTTCCTTTACTGCGCCGCTGATAACACAAAGCTAAACAAATTCTAAAACTTTCAAGTCTCAACTGCAATAAAAAAGTAATTTGAGCAAAGCTCACGTGACGTTCGACAGCATCAGTGCTGCCACGTGGGAAATTAGTGTACGACGTGCAATAAAATAATACGTTTTGAAAGAGTACCCGAATTTGAGACTTTTGTACAGAGTACTTTTTGAACCTGGAATGTCGAAATTAAGACAGTTAAAATCTAGGCCCTACGTTCTGTGATAAAAATTTTGTTTGTTTCAGCCATTTTGTCGCAATTTACTCTTAAAATCTGCGACGAGGCCCAAGATCGCCAAAAAATATTAAAAACTGCGTATTTTCGAAATTCAGGACTGTTCAAGGTCATCGATGTTGATACCCCCGGAAAACTCGTTGCAAGTGCTTATGATGATAAGCAGCAAACTTTTTCTACGCTATTATACAAGCCAACAGCGGTAAAATAGCGACTTTTTAGGGAATACTCTTTTTTGGCGCTCTCGTTGGAGGGAAATCCCCTTATCCAGTGGCACAAAATTTTGTCACAAGAAACTATAGAGTTTTGGGGGCAGCCCACAATAAAGATTTCGTAATCCTAACGTCCATTATTTTGATAGGGCAGTGCAGTGTAACGGACGGAGAGTCGGACAAATGCCTCGACGATAGCTAAAACGCGCGAATCATTACATGCTGTCGCGCCTAAAAAGGAAACGAGAAACAAAAGCTGCCGTTAGTGTAGTTTAATGTCGTCACTGCATTTTTTAAATAGACCGCCAGGTAGCGTGGGCCTATGACTGACAGGCGGACAGCAGCTCACAATGCCAAAAACATTGAAATAACCTCTGCATGAAGTAGTACATATCAAAATTAACAAACATGTCGTAATAAAATGTAAATAATAAAATTAAATTTTAGCCAAGTTATTTATCATGTCACCTTGAAGCATGATAGTAAATAAAAATGAACACATCGCGCGACGGTCTGTTTGCTGCGACAGTAGGACGCTCTTGTATTACGTAGGTTATTAGCCTATTGCCTCACGCATTGCATGGCTTGCTATCTGAGTACGGCCTAAGCGCGTACCTATATCATTTGACTGCTGCCGCTGCCAAACTTGCCGCCAGCAAAGCAAAGTGACAATCTCTATTTTATTTATCTGTACACTTTACATTGTCGTACGTTAATAGCTAACTCTGCTGCCAGGTAAAACGTACTAAGTGGCGTCTGAATGTAGCAAGCGAAGACACAGTGCTAAGCCCCGATAAGCGCTGCCATGGTTTCAGCAGTCAAACGTTTATAGGTTCATGTACTTAAGTTTTCTTTAAAAAAGTTTCACGAAACTACTGTTTTCGAGTATTCGTTTTTTATTTGGTGTGTGTGAGCAGTTTACTTATAACGTTTTGTATTCAGTGCATTGCAACAAAAATACTACGTGAGTATCTGTACTCTCGTTTAATTGTATATAGGCCTAATATAGTAAAATTCTGTAATAAAAATGTATATTTACTGCACTGTTATTTTCACACTAATTTTTCAAAGTTTTTTTTGTAAAATAAAAAAAAACTAAGAAAATAAACAAGTAATTTGAGAAACGCTCATGAGACGCGCGACAGCCTTAGCAGTTCCTCTTCGCAGGTTGTCCAGGTCTATCTCCTGCCATTTCGGTACAATTCATTCTTAAAATGCTTGTCGCACGCGCAGGCCGAAATCGCAAAAAAAATTCACGAAAGCCCCTCTTCTGAAATTCAGGGTGATTCACGGTCATCGATGTTGATAAATCTAAAAAGCCCATCACCAGTGCTTGTAATTATGTGCAGCATGTCTGTACCTATCTGCAACAGTTTTCACACTAAACGAGCCAATAGCGACAAAATAACGTCTTTTTAGGGGGTACCCCTCTTTGACGCCTTCGTTCGAGGGGAACCCCTTCACACAGGGGCACGAAATTTTGTCTTAATAAACTAGAGTACTTGGGGCAGCCAACAGTGAAGATTTCATATTTTTAGGTGTCGCTATTTTGACAGTGTCAGGGTGTGACAGACGGACGGACAGAAAGACGCCTGGACGATGGCTAAGACGCGCGAAGCATTACATGCTGTCGCGCGTAATAAAACGTTTGCAAACGATTTTACAACTATAAAATGTGCTATTGTGGTTCTTCTTTTAAGTGTAATTTTTACGGACATAACTATAATAACTGCACCTGCTGCAATTCCGTTTTACGACAACAAATGGTGAAATGAATAGCTTGGCAAAACTTACCGACGCAGGTTAAAGCAACCAGAACAACGAGCGCCACGCTGTTCATTGTGTCAATTAGAAGCATGCGTGTGAGTCGATATTCTTACACGATTCTGCCAGAATTATATGCCTATTACGCTCTTATTTCTACACACGGTTAAGCCTAGCCTACGAGTTGTTGGCAACTAGTTTAGTTGGCTTTCACTGTAAGTTTGCCTGCAGTCACTTGGCCGAAATCTACCTGCGAAAAGTAGCTATAGATAGAGAGTGGCCCAACAAAATACATGTAGTAAGCGCTTAACTTTTTGTCACAGCTGCGTCATTGACCTATTTCCGAAGTCGTCATGCTCCGCAGGAAATATAATGCAATTAAATATTAAAAGTAATCAGATACCATCTCTCCGCCGGCGCGTCGCATTACCATTAGCAAATATTTTTCGTTTACGTGTAATCGCAGCCTATAGATTTCTTGTCACATGATTATCGCGCGCTGTAAAAACAGAATAGTTGAGTTTATGTGGCAGACGTATAAATGGGCTGGGAGACGGCCGAACTCAAATAGGCTTAAGTCTCTACTCACATTTGCTTTAAAACGTGTTTAGTCCATTTATTCGTTATCGTAATTTTGATATTATTGCGTTTCATAAGCCAACTGGTTAGTTGCATTGAGATGCTTGAATTTGAAAAAATATGTAACAGACCTAGAAAAGGCCGTGTCGGTGAAGTCATACAAGCCATGCACAGGTCTGCTAGACAGTAGCCAGCAGTGTCGTGGTAAAAAAAGTTGGCATGGCGGGCAAAACCATAGATGTAAAAGCGTTTCAACAAGAATAAAAAAACGTTAAAAACGTTAAAAAATGTGGCAAAAATAAAAAAGTTTTAAAACGTTTAATAAAAAACGTTTGCCATGATTTGTTCAACCTCTTGCCTAATCCTAATGCTAAATGCAGTATACCTTGAACTATAGTTTAGATAAAGTAAACTTTATTTAATCTCAATTCAACCGTGTGGTCATAAGACCATAGCATTAAACTAACCAAAAGTACTAGTTGAAAAACTTTATTTAGTATAATTGGACTAACTAAAGAAAGTACATCAATATGACTTATTATTTCTTTTCTGTAGTTTTAAAAGTGCTTCTCGGAGCCTTTGATGAGATTTTCAATGCACGTTCTTCAAAAAAATTTAAAAAAACGCTGAGCAAAATAAAAAACGTTAAAAAACGTAAAAACGTGGCAACAATAAAAAAAACGTTAAAAACGTTTTTACATCTATGGGCAAAACATTGCAATTTTGAATTTTCTGACAGACAGCTGCACATTTCCCACACAAAAAAATGTTCGAAATTTCAATTATGCCGCTAAATTTTTTCAAAATAGCGGAAATTTTAGCTTATTTTCATCACTGGAAAAAACTTTTCCAATGGAAATAAAATTTTTCGATGGGCTAAAATTTACGGGGCATTTGAACCTTGACTCTGCCACGACGCCGCAGTATATGGCAGTGGGAGATCGAGTGTTAAGTGTCAGGGTGGACAAGATTAGAGCGGCTGCTTAGGTAGTAAGACGCATCTTCTCTGATCTGCTAACTGCTCGAGACACTTCGTCCAGTTGCGACGATCGCCACACACCTATCATCCACATACGACGTAGCACCGTTTCACATTTTGTATCATAGCGAGTAGCCCGCAGACACACAGTAGGCCCTAATAAACGTTAGAACATAGCGTTACGGTGTTGAGTCAAAGCGTTAAAATGTGTTTTACGCAAAAAATTAAAATCTATATATTCTTTTGTAAACACTAAGCTTAAATAAAACTTGATCACTCTCTTTTTACTTAATATGCTGACTTAATCTATTTCAAGGATAAAAACCACTTCGCGTTGAAATTGTTTATACATCCGAACTTTTATATAGCAAATTAAATACCTAAGCAAAACACATAAAATGGACTTTGGTGGAAAATAAAATGCGTAAAGAGACTTAAAGACTTATCGCAAAGAGGGCATAGTGTTCAACTACTAACAGAGTACTGCGACTGAGCAAATTTTAAATTAATAAATAAATAAATATTTTTTGATCACAGCGGTCATGTTCGTGGTGACTGGCCTGTGAGAGGATGTGTAGACTCAACTGCAACTGGGTGTGTAGGCGTTTGGCTGTACGCACGTACTTCTCTAGTCTTCTAATGTGGGCGTCAAACGCCACCATTGTTTCACTGACTGTTCTGCATCATCATCGTCATCATCATCAACAGCAGCAGCAGCATTACCGTCAGCAGCAGCATATCGCATCAGCATCTTTTTCTCATACTGATAAAAGACCTATATCATTTTTGACAACGGACGGCGGCAAGGTAAAATAGTCGCATTGCATTCTTGCCGTCGATATTCAATATTACCGTGCCTGTGGCTACAGCTGTTACTCCGAACTTCAAAATAGGCTAGCTCCGAACAGCTGTCAGCAAATCTTGCAAACATTGGACTCCGCATTTTCAAATTTTTGCCTTCGTGGTTTTTTTCTGCCAAAACTACTCACTTTGGTTGGAATCCGCTTCGAAAATAGATTCTGTTCCACCTTTTATCATTTGTGGCAATATTCCGTTTCGTACCGGTACTTATAAAGTTGCTTCTAAAAATAATTTTGTGAAAATATGCGGAAAAACTTGTCAGATAATGTCAGCCGTATAAACTGGACAACAGCTAGTAAAAAGTTTCAACACAAAGTCATTGTATTGCAACGAGAAACAAACCTTGAATCAACGAAGTCCAGACTATTAAAGCAGTTGACATCAGACTGGCGTACGGCGCAGGTCTTGGATTCCAGTATGAATGTCTGCAGCTGGACTTGTCTCTGCCAGAGAGCGACAGCTGCCGCCATTAGCAACACGCAGCTGCATGTACCACGCAAAGTTAAGGACAGAAAAATATCGAGTTGTTTTTCGACTTTCGGGTTTCTGAGGACTCCATGTTCGATGCATGATCGAGTTGCGATATTCGACAATTTATTAAACATCGAGTACCGCAACTCGATAACTTTTGGCCAAAAATGAAATGTCCAGTTGCGGTACCGTACGCTTACTCGATGTTGGGTTAGAGTGGGGTTATGGTTATGGTTAAGTTATGTTTAATGTATACTCCCCACAGTTTACGCACAACACTGCACTCAGCCCACTCCCCTCTACAGCAACGTCGCAGATTTGACCAACATTGGCGATTTAAGAACGAGATAGATGGACAATTGGCCATGAGCCTTCGCAGCCAAGAGACCTTCACCAGAGTTGTTAATATTGCAATGTTGCAATTATTGCAATAAATACGACAGTACTTTTTAGTATTGCAACACATGTATTGCAATACTGGTTGCATGTTTAGTATTGCATGTGGTATTGCACTACTTTTCTGGCTAAAATAATAATTGCAATATTTAAAAACAATACTTTTTGATATACAGTACACTTCTTATCGCGAGGACGCTGTTTAATTACGCCAAAAAATCTTTTCGTTCTTTTGTTTGATCGCGTGAAAAATACGGAACAAAAAAGATTACGTCAATACGACTTGTTTATTGTTTAAATTTTGGATTGACCACAATACCATGTAGTCTGCAGTTAACCTAAAATTTTGAAAAAAAGTTGCACACAAAGGCAAAAATCAAAATTTATTTAGGAGAGCGGGTAGTAATGTATTGCAAAAAGCATTACAATAGACCTGAAAAAAATATTGCAATTAGTATTGCAATACTTTTCCACCAAGTATTGCTGTTGCTATTGCAATGCTTTTTACCAGTATTGCTAACAACCTTCACACATTTCACGAAAAAGTTCTCTTAAAGTCTGTAGATGCGGCATGCAGCACGTTTTTACCTAATGCGATCAAATGTATTATTACGTCGCCTTTTACTAAAACTGATTAGTTTTAAACTTTAATATAAAAATATTTTTTTTCATAAAAATATAAGTCTCAGTCATCTTGATTATCGATAAAGTGATTACGTAAGTTTTGCCATAAAATGAAAAAAATGGACAATAATCACAAAAGCCAATTTTAGAGGATAAACAAATATTGTTCTCTCATCTTTGATTTTGGTTTTATTTTTTTGACAACTTTGACTGACAAAGCAGGATTTATAGCTAATTCTCAATATTCTTAATTAATTACCAAGCGCAGTACGAAACTGCTTACAAAACGGCGCTGGCGACCAAAGCTTGAGATCTTGTGATGCTGCAGCACAAACATAAAAAAATTTTTCATTTAACATGCTACGAGTATTTCACTGGTTTTAAAACTTTTAGACATCGTGCTGCTTAAGCTGCTGTCGAATAGTGAACAAAGTTTTGTGTTGCACGAACATCGAAAACTACTGTGAGGACATTTTATATAAAAGCTCGTTGTAAGTGTTAGTAAACTACAACTTTATAGGTAGAGGCCAACTGTATATTCTATTAAAATATAAATGGGTAACATTACTTCTTTCAAAAATGCAATGACAGACATTATTATATTAGGACAGTTTGTTTCTATAACTCATCAATACTGACCTCAAATTTATGCTGAAAGTTTCTTCACTTGCGTTCACTGCTGCAAAACGACAAACATTAGGCCTATATTTTACTTAAACCGACAACAAAATACTACAAGCAGGAAAAACCAATCGATTGATAGTAAAACATATTTATAGGCCGTTTAGAGCTATCCGAAAGTTTCATAATTTCCACGGGCACAAAAAATGAACAAACCATTTTCGTTTAAACAACGCTACTAAAGTAAACAAGTAATTTAAGCAAAGCTCATAAGACGCGCGACAGCCTCAGCAGTTCCTATTTGCAAGTTGTCTTGATCTATCTCTATTCATTTCGACGCAATTCACTTTCAAAATCTACACCGCAGCCACAAATTGCAAAAAACACTAAAACCCTTATTTTAAAAGTTCAAGGTCATTTAAGGTCATCAATGTTCACACCGATAAAAAGCTTGTTACTATTGCTTGTTATGATAAACAGCCTGCAATCGTTTTCACGCTACACGAGTCAACAGCGGTAAAATAACCACTTTTAGGGGGGTAGTCGTCTTGGACGCCCGCCTACACCGGCCTTCTTGAACCTGGAGGGTCGGAACTTGAACTGCTAAAATTTACGTTTAATGCTGAAAATTTCATATACAGGTTGTCTTGGTCTATTTCCACCCATTTCGTCGCAATTTGCTGTTGAAAAGTGCGCTGCAGCCAAAAATTGCAAAAAAAATTTACCAAAACCACCTTTTTTGGAAGTTCAAGGTCGTTAAAGGTCATCAATGTTAATAAATCTAAAAAGCCTGTCGCCAGTGCTTGTTATGATAAGCAGCATGTCTGTACCAGTCCTATCTGCAACCGTTTTCACACTATACGACCCAATAACGTCTTTTAGGGGTTAGTGTGTGTGGCGCCGCTACGTGGCAGTCGCGTTTTTGCGCGTGTTCGACGAATTTGTATGAATACTGCTGCCGTACGCGTTTGTGCCTGCTGAAAGTACGACTGCGTTCTAGCCTGTGGTTTTTGGAATACAAAGATTTATGTTGTTTTCCAGTTTGCCGAGCCCTCGTGGAATATTTCGCCTGGAAAACCTGCGTAACCTGCGTAACCAAGTCTACAGACGTGGTCAGCTGCTGGGGCTATGGTTGCAAGCCGAGTACAGCTTCACTGATGTCACTCGCCGCCAGGGGTGGTCTGCGAGGCTTGGGCGTGAAAGGTCCAGGCCCCGCGGCCGTTGCGGAGGACAACACCAACTTGCAGCCGCTGCCCATCGACGAGCTGATCGACAACTTGACATCGTCTTGCCGCTGTTTGCTGGATGACCTGCGACGTTTGCCTGAGATGCCGTTCAGATGTGGATTGTGTGTGGCGCCGCTGCTTTGGCAGCCGCGTTTTCCGCTCGTCTTGAACGTTCGTCAGGCCATCAGACATTGTCGCAAGTGACATACTGTCATGGTTTTCAGACAGTCGTACATAGTTTGTCGTGACTTGCGGTTTTATTTGTAGACCTTGAGGTTTTTTTACTTAGGCCACGTTAAAAAATCGTAATTAATGTCATGTAATGTAACCCCTCTTTGACGCTCTCGTTCTCGCCCAAGGGCCCGAAATTTTGTCACAATAAACCAAAGTCCTTGGGGCAGCCCACAAAGATTTCGTGATCTTAGCTTTCACCGTTTTGATACAGATCACGAGTGTAACAGACAGATTGTCAGACGGACAGACGGACGGTCGCCTATACGATGGCTAAGATGCGCGAAGCATTCCACATGTAAAACTGTTGTGACTGCTGTTCTGTCTTTTTGCTTTTCCGGAGCACTTTGATTAGTACTCTAGTATATATGATATAAGCCTACCGAATTTGCAAACTTTCTATATTGTGAGAAATATACAACAACGACAACGACGATATAGACTATAGGTTACGTCAAGAATCAAGACTCACGAGGCCTGTCGTTTTCATCAGACTTTGCCGTGCAAATTTTAGAGCAGTCGACGGCAGACATTCCGTCGACATTGTCCTTTGGTTTGGACACCGTCAGGTGCGACGCCTGTGATTGGTCGTCTTCCAGATGCCAGCTATAACAAACCGCATCACGACACTCAAATCAACGGATGACTGCTAACTAATGCATCAATGCCTACCTGGTTTTCACCGGGATGTCAGTTTTCAGCAACTTTCGCCAGTATTGATCTGTGATGACGCCGACTGCAAACTTTTAGCACAGATCGCTGGCAACAGCCGGCACCTGTTACATCCGCTGCTTTTTCCTGAGCGCGAGCAGCACTACAGTCGTCGCGACCGAAGCCACAACTAGACTACCAACTTCCTGATCGCACACAAAACCTCAAAGACAAAAATGAATTATGAGAATGTTGTACAGTGACAGTATTTATCAACAACTAATAATTTTCTAATTTGTTATTGTCTAACAACGGTTTGTCTGTTTTTTATCAAACCACAAATAAATGAATAAATAAATAGCCTAAAGCTCAGTACTTTTTAGTTTACTAATTACCTATTATTAAGGCAACTCTGATTGACTGGTTGAAAAGTACTGCCGTATTTTTACTTACGTTAATTCAATCGGTTTGTTTCTTTCGGTTAAATTAATTAGATTATAATTATAACTAAGCTCATTGCCTGAAAAACAGAATCCTTTGAAAATAATGCTAGATCTGGTTTTACAGGCCAGATACTTTTTGTCGTCCAACAAACGGCGTATAAACTCCAAAAGATTTAATTGTAGCTATTTAATGATTGAACGAATGAATATAGTCAGTTATAGTTAGTTAGTTAACTTAAACAAACAATCAATCAATACATTCATTCCTCAATGCACGTAAGATAGATTCACAGATGGCAAATAATCGTCAAATTGTTCAGGCAAATTTCAATCTGAAGGCGCTCCATGAATTATTTCAGTTCCATAAAACCTGTAGCCTGGCGTCGACTGGGCTGAGTCGTCCTGGCTGGCGTTGTCTGCTGTTAGTGAGGCGTCGTCCAAAGATTCAGTATCGATATTGACGTTACTCAGCGGCAACTGATTACTACTCTTGCATTCCTGACAAACAAACATTATATAATATATTCACAACGTTCAATTATGTCTACCCATAACAACACATTTACTTAGCACTTTGATCCTTGAAACTTGAAAACCAATTACCAAATTTTGATACTTTTCGATACAAATATTTCTGACCTAACTTCCCAGTTAACCACACACATCGGCCCACTGACGGGCCAACGGTGGTATTTATTGGCGCATAGTGGTTATTGGCAGCATGTGCGGCGCCGTCATAGGCCCCTTGAATATTGTGAATAAACATCCACACA
>Ga0209367_1006562_pt1 | contig 16081 bp, 4 predicted proteins | sample WorMetLIZISLAND2_FD_187412 | JGI IMG/M metagenome (GOLD analysis project Ga0209367, IMG submission 187412) | Marine gutless worms symbiont microbial communities from Max Planck institute for Marine Microbiology, Germany - Olavius geniculatus... ... | reverse complement strand
GTCACATACAGTATATAGTTATTACACTGTAGTTATGCAAATAGGCCTATTACGTATCAAAACTTCGGTTAGCCTCAACCGTCAACACTTTTTATATTACGAGGGCAAAATATAATTTCGAACGATTCTAACAATATGACTGAATGCAAAAAATTAAGTAGAAATGTTTTATCAAAATAACTCAAACGTTTAAATACAATGTCATGGTAAGAAAAATGACGTCAATGTACTGTTTAAACAGGACGTGTAACGTGTTACTAGTAAAGACGCAAAACCAGATTGATGCTGCTGCGGCACATGGGGCATCTGCCTTGCTGCTGTATCTGCGTGACGCACGACGCACAGAAGCGCTGGTGCCCGCACGGCACAAACGCATGTTGGGCGTCACGTGGCTGAATAAGGCAAACTTCACACATCTCTACCTGCGGATCCACGACAGCTGACGGTGGCTGATTACTGGCGCTGCGTCCATCGTCGTCAGAGTCGTCACTGTCGGACGACTGTCCGTCATTGCACACATTTTTTTCATACGCCGTGTATAGTAAACAGTTACTGTAAGTGTCTTATACTGGCCCGCTCTGAACATTGAGCCACGAGACGTCTAGGTCGGATTTTAGACATGACCTCACTACTGTTGGCAGTTTTCAGTTGGTGCCATCAACTGACCACAAGGCCTACTAACCGACAAGTGTCGTTGGAATTCGGCTCATTGCTTGCATAGCGCTTATACACCGTGTCCGAAAAAATAAGCCCCTAGACAGCGTAGGCTACAATATAAATGACAAATATGATCAAATGTGAAAAAAACATTTCTTACGCATAACTTGTATTAAACTGATATTTGATATTTTTATTGTACGGCGTCTAGGGGGTTACTTTTTTGGACAGTGTAGAACTACGCATGTCAACCAGTAACATTTTTGTGCTCTATTTTCCAGTCTCGCATTTTCAGTCGCCCCGAGACGCCCCATCTAGTGTAGCTTACCGATACCTCACTAACCGCTGCTAAGCATTAAATGGTTAAGATGAACGCCTGTCAATGTATAATAGCCTTTGACGTAAAAAAAATCTTATTAGCACCTATACTGACTTCACCTGACATGGAGCAAAACGTAATAAGCGAAAATCTGGCGGGGCAGCGGTTTATCAGTTAGCGTCTGTCAACTTAAGCCACCGCTATAAAGCCAGCGACGCACTAAAGCCGTCATGACGGGCCGTCATGACGGGCCGTCATGAGTAACGACCCGTCACTCCTTGCACTACAAATTCTACATTTCCACGGTTTCGTTTTAACCGCGTTTTAAGTGTCTGCCGTTTTACACCCAACACGACATTGCTATTAATAACAATAATCAAAATTAATCATCACAATAATAATCTAAACGCCGATGTTTATTTTGTCATTCATGGCATCTCGACTTGTCACAGTTCACGCGGTTTACTTGACGAATGTGGCACGATGAGCGCCGACTTTTGGACCGAACCAATCGACTTGAGCCACAGATTCACGTCACCATTAATTATATTTATGTGCCATCACAACACTGTGCAATTGCGGTGATAATAGGAGACGTCAGGAATTTTTTTTATCGTCGACGCCAGCAACGGAAGTGTCGTCGTCACGTCGCTGGAAGGTATTGCGCAGTTGCTTTCTCGTAAAATTTTAGCCTGTCGGAAAAATTTCTTTCCGTCGGAAAATCAAAACAATTTGTTTCAAAAGACAAAACTTATTTTTTAAACAAGTTTGCAGGTAAAATTAAATTTTTTGAGCATTCATAATTATTTTCTCATACGGAAATTTGCTGCTGTCTGTCGAAATATTGGAACTTTCTGTTCCCCCTACTTTTTAACCCACGAAACTGCTGAGTGATCGTTAATAAAATCAAAAAGTTAGCCATTCGGCGTAAAAGTCAATCTCATCATCATCATTATCATCATCATCATCATAGGCCTGTATTCGTTTAATGACAGTTGACATACGCAACTTCTATCAACGCAATCATGTAATATGTCAAAAACATGCAAACATTTACAAAAAACGTCCATTGTGTGTGCGGAAAGTAAACACGACTAATAAAAAGTACTCTAAATAGAAACTAATGTTTACAACAGATTAAAAACGTTAAAAACAGGCAACTTTAACATGCAAATAATATCTCGTCGCATGTTCGTGGATTAGTAAATGTCTTTGTATAACATTCTAATGAGGAAATCTCTATGGTTTAATTGAGTTGTTTTGGAAATCAAAGTTTTATTGTGCGCGGTAGCGGTAGAGTCGAGCGAGTCGCAAGTGTGCAGTGAAGATGTGACGATTGTCGTTGCTGACGGCGACGGCCGTCTATGAGCGATGGAGGCCCCAGTCGTTAATGCGTAGTAGTAATTGTGGCTGTCAATAAAAGAATGAAAACGTTATTATCAATCGCGTTGAACCCCATATAATAGAAAGACCCGCTACCTCGGTTTCATAAATACACAAACAAATAAAAAAGGAATAACAAGAAGACAGAGGAAGAGAATGTAGAATAGAAGTTAAAGCAATTAGGAAATAAACATTCAGAATAAAAAGAAAATTAACATAGCCATAATTACCCGAAAAACCTCTCCTATTTTAGAATATGAAAGAGAACAAAATAAAAAAGAAATAACACACATACAACATAATAATTATACCCAAAACCTAACCTTATTTTGAAACTTACAATTCCATCGACGACTTGACATGTTTTTTCCGCCTCCAATGACGTCACCTCATGGCAAATACAGCCTTGTAGATCGACTGATTGGCTGTCTAAATCAGTTTGGTAAAAGTTTTATGATGAGTGACGTCATGACGCCCCATAAACTGCTCGTAATCATTACATCGGCTGAAAAAATTACGTGACCAGTCAGTCTGTTTGTTTGTTTGCTTGTCTGTTTGTCATCAGGATTACTAAAAATAAATAACTTTTCATTAAATTTTGTTGGGGGGGTAAGAAAAAACAATTCGTCGATTTGCATTTTGTTATGGATTCTAGATACAGGATTCTTTACCACGAGGAGATAGGACGTAAATAGACAGTTTGCAGCTCAAAAATTTAGAAACAGATTTTGATGAAATTTTGCGAAATAAAGTGATAGACAGTAGCCCAACGACCAATTCCTAAGATTTTTGTTTCTGGTTTAAAGTTGACATTGGAAGCTAGGAATTTTTTTCGACGAATTTTCGGATAAAAATTTTGGACAAGTGGCGACACTGTTCTCGGCGGCGGTTGAGATCTCTGATCGCTGCTAGTTAGTTGATATGATAAGGACACTGACTTGTCAATCGGTCGCGATGTTGAGTCGCGTCGTTGATCTGTTGTGCGAGTGCGCTGCAGTTGATGACGACCGTGGCGTAGAACAGCACACGCCGCCAGTAATACATGACGCCACGCCTCAGTCCCTTAGCAGCCCCGCACGCTGCACTCGTTGCCAGTTGTTACAGTCGGTCAACGTTCAACAAACCTAACAGCATGCTTCTGTCATTAACTGCGACACTCTCTCTGTACTTAAATCCAGGCTTAAAACGCACATATTTAATTTTGCATACAGCTAACTGACCTGCTCTGCCAGCGCCTCTGAAGCTACGGCACTACGGCGCTATACAAATGTATTATTATTAGCATAACATCCCCACTAAACAAACAGGAGTTCGCACACAGGGCTAGGTCCATTGCGTGGGAGCTCATCTTTTTTCGGCGCCTTGAGCTTGCGACGGTTAAATCTAATAAATGTAAAAAACATCAGTTTATACACTTGTTAACGGCAACATTAAAGAACTCGCACATCGGAAACAGCAAAAGTCACAAAAGGTAATATTGCCCGCATCACACTGACTGTGTGTCAACGTGCTGCTGGTTATTGAATATTTATAATTGCAAATGAGAAATTCACGGACGTACTTGTTAGGGCTCTCATAAAATCACATGTTCCAGAGCCTTGTGTTGGAAAATCCGACGGCAGACTAAAGAAATATCATGCAACAGCGAGCCCAATTTAACGCTGATTGCGCTGGCACTCCAAATCGTTCCTGTTTAATGCTCTTTATATGACGCCATACATTACAGTGGCGTCATATCCGCTTTAGGCTCATACGTGATTAGGAGAAACATGCGTTTTGTTGGTGTATAAATTTTGAAAAGGTTTTCAGTCTAACATATCGGCTTGCAAAACTTTTTGAACGCCCCTCGTATCTCCAGCCATTTCGTCGCAGTTCATTCTTGGAGTGTGCGCTGCAACCGAACATCGCAAAAATCAATAAAACCCCTTATTTTGAAAGTTTGGGGTCTTTCAAAGTCATCGATGTTGATACGACTAAAAAGCTCGTCACTATTGCTTGTTGTGATATATAGCATGTCCATGCCCATCTGCAACCGTTTTTACGAAAGACTGGCCAACAACGGTAAAATAACGACTTTTACGGTGGTACCGCTCTTTGACGCCCTCGTGCGGAGGTTTCTTTGAACCTAGAAAATCGAGACTTAAATTGTTGAAATCTACGTTCAATGCTACAAATTTCATACGCAGCTTTTCTATGTCTATCTCAATTGGTTTCGGCGCAATTCGCTCTTGAAATGTGTCTCGCAGCCCAAAATCGCCAAAAAATCCACAAAAACCCCTAGTTTAGCGTTCATGATCATCTAAGGTCATTGCATTCGGTGGCAATCGAAAGCCAGTGTACGACTTCCTATTAGTGATTAATAGTAACCTAGGCCTCATTTCGCACCGTTATTGAGATACAGCGACTTACTGGCCAAAAATCGCAATTTTTTTCACCCCTCTCATTCAGGGTGACCCCTTCGAATTTATAGAAAAGCTTTACGGTTCCTGAAACTAGTGTCTTCCAAGCAGCCGACGGTGAAAATTTGGCGTTCCTAACTTGCGCCGTTCTTGACTGATCCACCAGTGTGACAGACGCACAGACAAACAGACGGACAGACGGACAGAATTGCGATGGCTAGGACGCGCTGAAAGCAGTAGCTGCTTTCGCGCGTAAAAACGAAAAAAATACCTAAAGTAGGCCTACTCCACAATCGGTAAGTACCAACGATTATATTCAACAAATCCAAATTATCAATGACAACTACCAAACTAATCTCGATGACCAGCAACGTTAAGTGCTTCAGCGACAAATTATGACTTCTAAATTATGCTAGTTCAACAATCAACATTGACGATTTATGTTTTTTTTCTGAGCTTAAGATAACTAGGCACTTAAAACATGGTCGGCAAAAGAACTCAGCGTACCGATACATGTAGGCTAATAGCCTATTAGCACCATCAAGAAACGGCAGACCTCGGAGTATAATCGTTCATGAATGTAATAGTTGCGTTTTGAAGTGTGAACTGCACTTAGTGGCTATCAAGCCGGCTAGCGAGCCGAAAAATTTACGAGCCTAGCTGAAATAGCTTGACCGGGTGATTCGGAGGTATAAGCGCTATAGAGGCGCCAATCCGCCTTTGGCACAATTGAACGCCATCACAATATAAAAAGATTTAAGCAAGCTAGGCAAGTGCTTATCCATAACCGAAGAACTGACCACACAATATTTCAGGGAAAAAACTGCGAAGTATTAGGCCGTTTCGTTTTTGCTTCAAACATGTTCAAAATAAATTTTTGAAAACAACATGTTTGAAGCTCAGTTTAAATTTAGTTTAAAATGATACTTTACTGTTTTTTACAGAAAACAAAATCTTTCGATTTATCGTAAATTCAGTTTCGTATGAAAATGATGTATTATCTTTCTATACCATAGTATAGGCCTACTACGTGTTTTGGATAAGCGACACAGAGACGTCATTTACTGCGTCATTTACTGCGTAGGCCTGCTGCGTAGTCAACCGTCGCGAAGTAACCATGGCGCAATGACCCGATATGACAACTGTTTTTGACCGCCAGCATCTATAAAAAATTTGTTTTCGGGCGAGAATCCGTCCCGGGCATTGCTAGAGAGCTTACAATGCCTCTAATATCCCCATAGCTTATCCAGTTGTAAAAAGCTTGGAGCTTGCTGCCGTTCCCCAAGAACCCTGGCTTTCTGGAGGTCGCCACATAAGTCCGGTGTGCGACGCTGTTTTGTTAAGGCGACTGAAAATGCACGACATAAAACTTCGGCAGGGGGTAAAAATGCAGGATTGGAAAATGCGGCACAAGAAATGCAGGGCTGGAAAATGCGAAACAAGTCAATATGGAAAGCCAACAGACACACAGAGCATAAAAGCAATAATCAATCTCATTTTCAGCAGCGTCAGTTTAGCATTTTTTTCACGCGGGTCCGGGTGATCGTAGTTTGCATGCTGTTGAAACGAAAAAAAAATAAAAAGTCATTAAACTATTAGAAATCATTGCATGTAGAAACCATTAAACTAAGACACGTGCTGTTCAGAGTATAAGATATAAACATAGTCGACTATTGGTAGGCTCCGATAACTCATTTGTGCTTTACAACAAAGCCGTTTAAAAATCTCATGCAATACGTTCAATTTCTTCATTTCCTGTAAACGCTGGCCAACTCATTTTGGGCTAAGGCAAAGCAATTTATAAGATCTTATAATAGGGATTTCTGTTGCTTAGTTGCCTGTGACAAAATAAAAGTAAGTCTATTTGTACCGCACGAAAAAATAGCATTTACTGCGTTTATGTACTTTGAGTTGGTGGCGTGGTGTAGTGGTAACGCGTTTTATCCGATCAACGAAGTTACTGTACGCTGGACCCGGTTAGTACTGCGATGGGTGACTGCCTGTGGGCGTTAAACCATCTCGGTATGTAACCAACCGCCTAGTCAACTCAGCCTTCCATCCCTCCGGGATAAGTAAATCGAGTACCGGCCTATTTGGCTGAGGTTAAGGCGGAGCGCGTTCACCTGTGTCGGGTGGCAGGTCACACTGTGTGATCCCATACGGCAGGTGACGCTCCGTAGCTTTGAGATGGTACTTAACACGCATTGACTACTGCAACGCCGTGTTTGCTGGACTGCCAGACTCCACACTTGCGCTGTTGCAACGCGTTCTTCATGCCTGTGTCTGTTGGCTTTCCATATTGACTGGTCTCGCATTTTCCAGCCCTGCATTTCTTGTGCCGCATTTTCCAATCTTGCATTTTCACCCCTTGCCAAATTTTCATGTCGTGCACCACCTTTAATTTTTAAAAGTTACCCCAAGAGAAAAGTGCAGGTCGTTAACAAGCTTGGCTGATTCGTCACAGTTCACGTACGGACTCACAAATATTACTTGACATGCAGCGTTTCATACTTTTCTTTGAACTATGAAGACCAAGAGGGTGACAGTACGAGGTCAAATAACAGACACAGGTCTGAGTAAACCGGACCGGTAGTGTCTGGAAACTAAAACTAGGTCCGTAGACCAATCGGCTGTCAAAACTAGGTCAAACGTGTGTGGAAACATACAACAGTCATCTACTGGCAACATTTGAAATTTCCACATGTCAAATGCCCTTCTGTGTCATATTATTATTCTACTGCTGTTGTTTTTCAAAATAAACTTATTAATAATATTATAAGTTATTCATAAGCATGATTCCATTCACTCAAGCAATGTCCTTAAATAACGTCGGCGACGAACAATTACAAAGCATTTTAAGCGTATGTTCAATTGAATCGTTTGACTACTGTTTTACTTGACTGAAATTGATATACCATGTGCAATAAGATATTTTGATGTTTCAATTCTAACAGTGGCCTATATCCATCAAGAACTCGGAATGTAGGCCTTACACTTCAGCTGGAGCTGCGTCTAATCTGCATGAGCATTCTTGATATGCTAATCAAAGCAACGCTAAATAATTCATAAGCTACCAGCAGCCTAGCGAAACGGTTGCGACGTGGCGGGATTTGCAATCATCGCTCCTGAAAATTGGTCAATATCAGTCTTTTAGCGCCTAAAGCAAATTCAAGTTTCGTTTTATTGGTGCGAACACTGAAATAGACGGCTTTGCTTACTGTTTTTTTCGTTTTAGGTTTTTTCTTGTAGTAGGCCTACTAAAATTACGTTTTACGTTTTATATTATAACAGTACTTCTATTTCAGTTTCGTTTCTTTTTTCTATTTAAAACATTTACGTTTTTTTCTAGTTTTTGTATACATAGCCCATTAGATTGAACTGACAGATCCGTCAGTTTTCAAGTGCAACTTATATCGTATCGTATCGCAATCGTATCGCATTGTAACTTCCAACAACATCATCTTGATGTCTACAAAATACGTTAAACCTATAATAACTGTCAAAATGCGCTAAAATAAAATTAGTGCCAGAATTTTTGTTATAGAACCCTAACCTGTACATTTTACAGCAGTACGCTCCACAACGTGTCTAGGCCTATAGGGTCTGGAAGCCAAACTTACTTTAACTAGAGAAGTCACGCGATTTGAGCTTCAGTGGTTCCGCTCCCTATGTCCCCAGTCAGAATTTGCTTTGCAAGTTGCGTGTATAGACCTATAGGCCATACGCTTTGAATTATGCTTGATTAAAACTTTGCACAGCAGCCTCGTAAATCATAAATGCAAATGACCGTTGGCTATATACTTGTTGGCTATATACTCCGATGCGAACAATAATGTTAAGTGGGTTGTTAATTCTACATGTGGGATCGGGTCGCTGATGTTGTAGGCCAATTTGTGCCATTTTTGTAAATTATCAAAGGAGTTTCAAAGCTACAGAAGACCGAAAAAACGGCATTTCTTATACTTAGCGTTCATCGCCCTTACAACAGCGTCAGCTGTGATACAGCGATAATGGGAGTGCTCCCAAACCAGATCCTCTTTGTCTTGCAAAAAATCAAAATGTTATAGTTTCTTCATCAATAAAATAATATAATTGTCCATAATATTTATAACGGTCCTTTGCATTTATGATTTACGTGGCTGCTGTGTAAAGTTTTAATCAAGCATAATTCAAAGCGTATACTTGAACTAGTCTCAGTCTACAGTCTATAATAACTGGTAGTAACTGCTTTATATTTCACGTGTCAAAATTGCACTGCCATGACCACAAATAATAATGGCATAATAATCACTATTACCTGCGGAAGTGTCAGATCTGCTGCAGCAATGGTTACGTTGACAGCGGAAGAAACGGCGCGCGCCAGTCTCCTCGTTAAAATTCACAACAGCAGCTGCAGCAGCTGGCAGCACATGAGTAGCGCATACGGTTTGTTCATTGACAGATCCAGAGAGCTTTGCAGCGGTTTATATATCGGAGACTGCTTCAGCCAATGAGACAGTGGCTCATGTACGACAACAATGAGGTGCATGTTGTACAGAAATAGTGTCGCCACGTACGCACAAGATTGTGTCTCGGCGGTTTTATAAGCTGCGCTGAAAAACTCGCATCATTCACAGTCACTTTGGCTGGTTCCGTAAATGATCGAAGTCAAAAAACAACCTAAAGCTATCGGAATTCTGCGATATATCTATCTTCAAATAAGTAGACAAAAAGTGCATCAGATTTAATTTAAATATGTTTGTTCTTGCGTTGTTGGGTTTGCCTTAGGGGACGAAAGGAGATGACCCTGACGACTGCTTGGCGCTGAGTTTTAAACTTATCCATAGTTCCATCAATAATGTAGAGTTTGTTAGCAGATTCATTAGGCTACCATTCACGGGCGTGTCAGTGTCACATTTTCTATGTAAGCATGATGCGACTTTGTGACTGTCTGTAATCTGTTTCGTCAGTTTATACATTCCCATCTAATCCAACACCAGCTTTAAGTTTGTTTTTGAGTTACGGAGTGGAGAAATAATTGCCGCAATGTTTCGACACAAAATAGGTTTATTACGGTACGACGACAGCTGCAGCTAAATCTAAGATCATCATCAGTTTTTCGTAGTACGACAAACGTAGGCTACGTTCCTGCGATGGGCCTATCATGCATCATTGTTTTTGTCGTGCACGCATACAGAAGCATTACGCAATTATTCAGATAAATTTGCCTCGTTGAATATTTTCGCTGTTCTATAGACTACAACAAATTTAGCCATGGCCAGCGTTCACGCAGACCGGGAGTTGCCAATCTTCGTTAATATTCGTTGACAGCGACTTTGCGGACAGTCGCATGTTTCATCTCGCGTCGCTGTTCATTCACATCGTTATGTGACGGTACATGTTTGTCTGTCTGTGTGTCCGTTTGTCGTCTTGATTGTTAATTGTTGTCGTTTGCTTGATCTTGGTCGGGATTTTGCAAAAGTGGTCACGTTTACGTAACTGCTTAATCATCATCATCACTAGTCACATGCTTATTTACCGTGTCTCAAAACTGTGCCAGTTTTGTTCTTGACGCCCTACAGCTATGCTGTATGCGTCTTTGATACGAATTTTTTTCGTCCGTCCGTCCGCGTGTCCGTCTTGTCCGTCTGTACCGGATGCATTGTGGCTAAACGGTGCGAGATATGGGGCCTAGGTTGCTATATATCATTAATAGAAAGTCGCATGTTGGCTTTCAAATGTTATGAAAATCATTGACCTCGGATGACCTTGAAAGGTCATAACGCACTTCGGTATGCCAACTGTGCGGTATTGTGGCTAAACGGTAAGTCGCAGGGATCGGCGATAATACCATTGCTAGCGCTTGCGATTTCGTAAGATTATAGGTTGTCAATAGTAACTATGTCTCTAATGCAGCGGTTTGGCCGCAATTTTCAATAGAAAATTTCAAGCTATAGGTGGCCGTATCTCGGAGGCGGCGAGAGATAGGTCCAAAATTATTATTAATTATTAATAAGAAGTGGCATAAACCCTTTCAGATGAGATGGAAATCATCGACCTTGGATGACCTTGAAGATCAGTTCGCGCTATTGCGGCTAAACGGTGCAAGATAGTTGCTATTGATCACTAATAGGAAGTCTCATATTGACTTTTAAATAACATGAAAATCATTGACCTTGGATGATATTGAAGGTCAGTACGCGCTACAGTGGCTAATCGGTGCGACATAAGGCCAAGATTGCTATAAATCACCAATAGAAAATCGCATACGCCCTTTCAGATGAAATAAAAATCATCGACCATGGATGACTTTGAAGGTCAGTACTACAACATGAACTGTATAGGCTGTAGTCCTAGCGACAGCTGGGCTTTTTGTTTAATAATTTCGTGAAACCGCTGGCCGATTTTGATAATTTGTGGCATACGAAATCACGTAAATGACTATAGTTTTGACCATCTCACTTTAATACTGTTGCTAAGCTACCTTGTGAAACGCAGACAAAGGAGCCAAAGTCTTGTCTGTCCGTCCGTCCGTCTGTCTGTCTATCCCATACAGGTTTTTAACTCTAAACCATAAATGTGTAAAATACAAAATCGGATTAAACGTTCCTCCGGGCATGAGGAGTGGCCGGTGTGGCCATTTTTAGTTTAAAATGTCAAATATCAAGGTCATAGGAAATAAAGAAAATAATGCATTCTTGACCAAACCACTGTTAAGCATAGCCTAATTTACTGTCAGCGCCGAAGACGTCTTTGCTAGTTGGTTACCGTAAGCGTTTGCTTGAGCCGCAAGTTCTAGAACAAGTTAACAGCGTCATAACTTAACTGCAGTACGTTAAATTATTTCGAAACTTGCCGTTTCGACGCATTCGACAGACTCGTGATTATACGATTTTCTTTCATGCAGCGTGCGGCACGCTGTAGGTCGTATGTTATAATCTACAGTCATCGAGAGTGTCTGACTACAGTCCAGGAGCGCGAAGATGGGTTCTCGGTGGAAATAATTCGTCGACTTCTCGACGCCTGACTGCATATGCCGTCGGTGCAGAAAGTGTGTGAATTCGCACCATGTCACCGCGATGCTCGCTTCAGTTGCTGCACTGCACAGAAGTCGTCGCTCGCAGTGACACCGCCTTGCAGCTTACAATGACGTGTCTAATTGTCGAATTGACCCGACCATTAGGCCGATGCGGTCCTGTGTGCCGTCCCTCCGTGCATAATGTAGCGCGGATTATTGCATTACTCCGTGGATGACTTTTAACGACGTCACGGGTGCATGTCGCGACTTTCGGCCACTGAACTGTATGCAGATGACGATGAGCCAATGGTCGCCACTGCCATTCACTTACGGTAGTTCCACATTATGGTTATACCGGTACTGCGTAGGCATGATAGCCAGGTAAATCCTATAACGTGGTACGACGTACGAGCCAAATTAATAGAGGCGAGGGTCAATTTATATTTTTGCCTGTTCCAGGAAGAAGTCCAATCCTGCGAGCGTTCGTGGACTCAACGTCAAATGTATTATTTTAATGTTTATGCAGATATCGCATAAATTTATCATGTTTTTAGCTTTACCTAGCTTTAGTTTCTCTTTGTACATATATTATTCTGTCTTCTCTGCTTTGTGTTACTGTGTGAATTGAAATAAATATAAGCCAAATCTTAAACGCATGACCATACTCTTGAGATTTAGCATAAAAAATCGTAACTTACCTAATGTGCCTTACCAAATACCCGACCCAATGCACACTCACTAGCATTAAGCCTAGCCTATAACTACTAAAAATGTCAGCCCGATGCCACCATATTCTGCGACCGTCCGCGGTCCGCCTAACAGAGCTGCGCAACATATATTAACAACAACATTCGCAACATTCAATAACTCCTAGGCTATACGAGCGTAACAGGCTAACCTCAACCGTTGACATTTTGAACTAAAAAAATGGCACGACGGTTAGAGTGACAATTACACAACTTCAACATTAAAACACGCAGAGTGCAAAGACCATAGTTACACCAAGTGCAAAAAGCCCAGCGCAACACTACTACAGCAGCCTTCCATGAAATATAAGCATTCTATTTCAATTCGGCAGGGTTTAGGCCTACCGCGATCCTTGCTCCACGCATCCACGCCCGGCCCGTGAACAAGGAAAAAACTCCTCTGAAAGAAATAAACTGGCCGAAGCACGTGCAACCTACACGTACGTGGCAGATCATAAGCCGTTCGTCGAGTTATTTCATTAAAAGCGTTTAAAATTTCACGTCGGCGAGCTAGGTGTCAACAGTGCGTCAAAGCCGTACAGTGTGTGAAGCACGTTTCAGTGTCACATCAACGTACGTCCACCTTTTCACACCCGCTACGCGTACAAGTGGCTGCATCAATCTATATCCAATTTGGGGGACGGTAAGCGGCGACGAGAATGTGATCCAGGGAGGGGTTTTTCCCCTGTCTAACCGACTAGCTAGAAGATCCGAGGTAGGGTCGTGAATGTGATCTCCCCGAAGCCCCAGCCGCAAGCGATTTTAGTGCATTGCTGGCCTAAAAACGCCGCTTCTGACGCCTCCTTGCCACTATTATCTCTTACCCGGTCCACTGTAGCGAACTATTATAGGCCTAGTGGTTACGACTCCGTCGACTAGTTACGCCTCCGCCAACATGTGACAACTACAAAGCCAAAAATGCATTTTGGGGCACATTAGACCCCAAACTTCGAAGCATTCATCCCTGCCCCAAAGTCTGTTAGTGGCGAAAGTTTGGTCTAAATCTGTCAACAAATACGCGAGATATCTTGCTAACAATGTTTGTTCGGGACTCACGCACGGATGCACGAACACTCTGGAAACATAATGCCTCCGGCAACTACGTTGGCGGACGCATAAAAATGAAAAGAATTTCGATGATTCGACAAATCCGAGTATATCTATGTAATTTCAAGTCATTATGTTCATAGCGTGGGAGGGTCACGAAATCATTGATACCCCACCTCTAAAAACTTTGAGAGGGAGATGCTCCCATATATCCCTAATGGATTGACGTGTCCATGACGCACACACCTACGCTGAGTGCGCAGACAGCGGCCCACTGGAGTAACTGGACGGCAGCTCGCCAGTAACGCTGTCGCTAATAGCATACACTTTTCTGCATCCAGTGACGCACAGGAGCACAGGAAAACTGGCATCAGTCACATTAGACCTGGTTTAACCAGTGCTTAATGAAAATATACAATTAGGCCTATAGCGGCGAAGCCTGCAGGAATTTGTCGTGCGGCTGGGCTCCTAGGCTCAAAGGGCCGAAATTTGAGGCAAAAGGCGAAAGTGGGAAATGGTGCTTGGGGAGGAGACCGCGTCCCTACCAGCTACGGGGTCTGGGATCGAGCGCTGTAAGCTATACCCAGCGACCCCGACTGCAAATACATTTTGGATGCGTTAAGAGCCCACAGAACCGTGTCTAGTGGCTGCAAGTGTCGCTTAGCTCAGTTAGCTGAATCACATACGCAATTTTCGAGCTGCTGAAAAAACGTTCAGCTTATCTTTTTGGTACACTGGCACTCCGTACAATCCCTGCCTTCAAATCACTCAGCTTGCACTGGTAATTATTTTAACAAAACCCGGCCCAACCTGCGGTAATATTAGAAAAGTAGGCCGACTAAACAAAAGCCGAAAATAGTTAGGCTAGTAGGCTAGTTAAACGACGTACATTAGGACCGCGAAAATTAACGACTAATTAATCAAGTAATCTTTTTAAAATTTGTTAATTATGTTTGACGGAATAAAGTTTTCTTAAAATTTTGGACTTGCTAACATCACTAATATCGCTAAAATGCGCTTTTCCAGACCGCTGATTGTAAGCTGTGCTTATTTCACGCATAGGACGTCATAAAGATTTGTACTTGTGGGACTATTGTCAGTCTGTATCTTTGACTAACAGTTAGTGTACTGGTACGGCATCATCGTTATGGTTTTCCTTTAGTCTGCAAAAATAACACCAACCAGTAGTTGAATTCCGAGGTTCTTGTGGTCTATAAAATTAATCTAAGTTAATCAATATTATACACCATGTCCCAAAATTAGCGGCACCCCTACAGATAAGTTAGTGTAAAATCGTTAATACCTGACAGATTTTTTTTTACAAAATTTAAACCAGTCATTGAGACAATCATTCTGAACTTGTCTTTAAAGTTTGAGCTTAAAGTGGCCACTTTTGGCCTCGACGCAAGCTCTTAGTCTAAGGCAGGTACGCTGCTGTTAGATCCCTTTGGCAATAACAATGCATTGAACGTATCTTAATGTAAACAAACTTTGACGTCATAATGACGTTACACTGAGCACACACGGTAAGGTGCGTACGTCACAATGGGTGTGACCGTAAGTAATGTTAAGATAGTGCAGTGTACGATATTTCATTGAAATCCATGAACTACAAACTGAATTAGGTGTGTTTGACACAGGGGTGCCGCTAATTTTGGGACAGTGTATTTTAATGCTTAGTCAGTTTGAAAAATTTAATCAACAGAGCAGCCTCAACAATAATCACTTATTTATAGCACATCTTAAAACGGTGTTCATTTTTCATTAAACAAAATAACAATAAACACATGTACAAATTGTACAATGCAAAAACAATAAACGTATGAAATATCAATAACTCAACATCAATGTAAATTAAAAGTTTACAACAATGTTACAAATTTAACACAATTATTTTTTGAGTGGCCCCATGTAACGATTAGTTTTTAATTTCAATAATCAATCCCGTGTTAGTGGCGTGTAAAAAAATTTATGGGCTCCCAGTTGCGATGTGTCTCTTAAAAATCATCCACCTGTAACATTTTTATTCAATAATTCCTGAGAAATATTCAGTTTTTCGTTCCCTTTCAAAGTTTCACTGAAACAAAACTATTTGCATCTAGTCTAGTCTGTTATGCTGCAGCAGTTTTACTTAAGGTTCTCAGTGATTACTTTGTATTTATGAACCACTGTGTAATTATTTCATGAAATGTGATGAAATAAAAAAGAAAAAAATACAAAATATAATAATCTTCCCCGTTTTTGCACCAACCGAAAGCACAGGAATTTTTAGGCCTTGCAGCTTTAACCTAGTTAGAATTGAAGACAAAAAAGTTTATTCACGTCAGTGACGAAGGTGCAGAGGGCCATTTGGGCCTGCAATTTTAGCAAAAAAATCGGCCAGGTTAAAAAAGTCATCACAGGCTAAACGGTAGTTCAAGCCATGTGTTAACGGCGACTTCTCTTTCTTATGGGAAAGCCAAAAATTCGACCCCCCACAGAATCAAAACCCCTGATCTGATTGAGATAAAATTTGGCACGGTTGATTACGTCG
>Ga0209367_1006561_pt1 | contig 16082 bp, 9 predicted proteins | sample WorMetLIZISLAND2_FD_187412 | JGI IMG/M metagenome (GOLD analysis project Ga0209367, IMG submission 187412) | Marine gutless worms symbiont microbial communities from Max Planck institute for Marine Microbiology, Germany - Olavius geniculatus... ... | reverse complement strand
GGATGTGCGTTTCACTGATGTATAGATTGTGGAAAATATTGTTGTCTAATATGTCGAGGCCGGAAACTTTTGGGATGACCCTCGTACATGTCAGAAGGATGCCAGAAGGACGTGGGACAGACGTGGGGAGCGACGCCCAATACACGTGATATTCGGAGACGTAGAACTTCCCCCATACTTGTGGTGCAATTGATGACAAGCACGTCAACTTCAAGTGTCCTTCAAACAGTGGTTCTATATACTAGGCCCTACAACAGTCACAACTACAAAGGGTTCTACTCTGTTGTTTTCATGGCATTCGTAGATGCTGACTGCAAGTTTATCTGGGCAGAGATCGGCGGTATGGGATCAGTGTGAAACGCTCAGATCTACAGTGCTTCTGGGCTAAGGAATGCGTTAAAGATGGTAATCTACTCTTCCCTGATGCTGATTCTTTTTCCAAACTTCCCAAAGACAACCAGGATGTGCTCTAATTCTTCCGATTTTTAGCATGTACGCAATGCACACGCTGAGTATGCGCCCTGTATATGCCCAGTGCGCTGGCAGTACCCTGTACATTTGTTGCAAACTCGCTATAGCTGCCTCAAAATATGGACAAAAGTTTGGCGCACAACGACGCATAACTGATTTTATTGTGCGTCTCAAGCGTCCTGCATGCGTGCACTTGGTGTGACCAGGGCTTTAGCTTCAGTACAGTTGTTGTGAAACTCTCATCATCATTCTCTCCGTGTCTACTGTCAGCGGCAGGCAGTGCACACGTGTTCGATGACCTGAGGTGCCGACATCCCACCCACCACCTGTGACTTGCTTGTTGACAGTCGTCTGACACATACAGCAGAGTGAGGCTATGCAAAGACTTGTAGACCAGCACCTTTAATTTGAAGCCATTAATTTAGTGTTTTTTGTCACATGCTTGTCTATGTGTGTGTGTGTGTATGGTCATAGTCAGCCAGACAGAGAGAAGCTGTTAAAAGTCTGCTACTCAGAGAATCTCACTTGCCTGATGTCAAGGTTTGCATCACTGTTATTTGATCATGTGCACCGGTTGTAAATTATTAATCATGCCAGTGGTCGTTTTTGATAATTACAAAAATACTGTTTTAAAAATTTACCACTACTAGTAATGATGGCTGATGATAATAAAGATACACTAGCAATCATTGTGTCTTTTTAGCAGAATGTGTAATTTGTATAATAGATTAAATGTATATTTCTTAACAGTCAGTTTTAGGTTTGACAGATTTAACCAACCAGTAATTAATTAGAGATGATAGGCAGGTTCAAGATTTTGGTAAGTTTGATTGGTTTATTTCAGTAGAATCTTGAATTGATAGTTTTTAAAAATGAAAAAAAATTGGCTTGTTTTTACATCATGTCTTTGTAACAGTTATTAAATTCTTCAGGCCAAATTACCATTTAGACCTTGCAGTAACATAGGCAACATGTTTGAAGTATAGCGCCAACAACTATAAGGGTGCATTGCACCAACCATACTTAAATTTAAGTACATGCTTAACCATTGTACTTAACATAAAATGCATTTGCACCAACACCATTTAAGCAGGCCAGCCTGCTTAAATGTCACATAAAATAAGTGGCCAAATTTGCCCACTTAAATTTAAGTGGCTGGCAAAAATCATGCCGATGCCATCTTTATTTAGTGAACCATGACGAAGTTATCATCTTAAATTGACGATTATAGATAACAGTTGCCATACACTATAAACAAAAGTGAAGAAAAGTGACAAATGCACATGGATGATGCTATTTGTCATTGACTGTTTACAGCCGAGATCGTTTTAAGTGAAAACAAATCACTTTTCTAAAGAGTAGTGCACTGACACGTACAAGTTCAGCATAATCTACAAAGTTTCTTTTCTCGAATTATATTCGTTATCAGCCAATTATGTATCAGTCCATATTTATGTTGATTGTCGTATATTCAGCGCATATATTACGTATCACTCAAATTATACTGTTCTGAAATTATTTTAATTTATATATGGCATTTCGAGCGATGGCCATTGTTGTCAACAAAGTGTTATAGCTATTAATAGGCTGTCAAGGAAATGCTGTCGTCACGTGATTGAAATTAGCCAATGGCAGGCGTCATTACAATTAAGTGTGCCACTTAGCTAAGTGATGTGCGGATTGTGTTGGTGCAACGCAGTCGATTTTAGTGGCTGGCTAAGCACCACTTAAATTTAAGTGGTGTTTAACTAAGTACGTACTTAAAATTGGTTGTTGCAACCGGTCCTAAATCTACTTCTGTCAGACTAGAGATTTGCTGGAGTAACTCTGTGGGAAATTGGCTGGCAGAACAGCAATCTGACATAGTGGCTATGGTGTATGTGCGTGTAGGCGTGTGGCACTTTGATTCATGAGTCTCTAAAGCCTCTGAAGTTAACAACAGCTCCACGGCTTGCACTCTGTCGTACTGAGCTCGTAGGTCAGCTCTGCACTCAGCACGGCTTTCGCGATGGGTTTGTTCATTTTATTACTCTTGTCATTAATTGCATCCTTTGATGTTTCTTCTCCCCAATTGCCTGTAGTGCTGTCTTATTATGGACTAGTAGCTAGTTTCTTGGTTTTGTACTTTGACAGTGTGGGAAAATATTAGTCGTTGTATTGGGTTTAGTAATGTTGTATAAGACAGTTCAGTTGTATGCTCATTTGTTATTTGTGTACCTGCCCTTACTTTCCCGGTGTTAAGGCTGGTACGAAGTTATCACCTGTAGGAGTGTAAACAACTTGCTCAGGGTTGTTATTTGACAGTGAAATGGTTAGGAGTTGACTCTGCTATCTCACAATTGTGAGGCCGTCACACTATTTGTTGCACCACCAAGTTCACTGTTAACAGGAATATATGTTAGAAACATGGCCTACTGCCCATATAACTGGGCTATTTGCAGCTCGCTGCCGGTTTGGAACCAAATAAACTCAGATGAGCACTGCCCCTGGGGTCGCAGAGCTGTGAGAGAGCGATGCTGACTGCAGGAAACTAGCTTTACATTGTAATCTGTGCAGTGGTTTGACACTGTCAAACCTGATGTCGTTTCTCACTCGTGGCCCGCTGCGACACTCCTCCGGTGACGTTCGTGACAAAGCCGAGCAGCTGATAATCTCACTGTACGAGAACGTCGGCTCACCTGTGCGTCTGTATCTGTCCAATGCTGATGAGAACACTCGCAAGTCACTGCTGTACAAGCAGCTGTTCAAGGCATTTGATCAGCGTGATGCGTCGCGTGGCGCTGGACGTGAAGCGATTGCTGCTGCTACTGCTGGTGATGACGACAATAACAACGTACGTCATACTGACAGCGTGGTCATCAAGAAGCACAACACTCTCGGCAACAGACGTGATGATAATAAGGTCTGTGTGAAATGTGTACTCATCTCTCACTTGTGATTATGCTTGCATTTTTTACGCGCGAGAGCTAGCTAGCTAGCTATAGCGCGTATTAGCTACGGTAATTCTGTCCATCCATCTGTTCGTCTGTCCGTTACATCCCAGTACCGTTTCAAGACCAGGTGAGATAGAGACTTTGTGACAAAATTTCATGCCCCTGGGTAAAGGTGGTCCCCATGAATGAGGGGGTAAAAGAGGGGCACCCCCCTTAAAAAGGCATTATTCTGCCGCTATTGGCTCCTCTAACGTGAAAATGGTTGCAAATGGGTACTGATATGCTGCCTGTCATAACAAGCACTGGTGACGAGCTTCTTAGAAATGTCAACATCGATGACCTTGAATGGCCTTTAACCCCCAAAATAGGGGGTTCTAGTGAATTTTTTGGCGATTTTGGGCTGCAACATGCATTTCAAGAGTGAATTGCGCTGAAATGGATGGAGATGAACTAAGATTACCTGCGAACAGGAACTACCATAAGCTCTTGCACGTCTCATGAGCATTAGCTCACATTTCTTGTTTTACACAGAAGCAATGTTTTAACTGAGCAAAAATTGATCTTTGCACTGGCATACTGGTCCAGGTACTATGTATTTACATACTGGGTGAATGAGTCTACCTCTCTATAGAGTACTATGTCATTTCGTAAATTTTGCCACTTTATTATTTGCACTTTTACTGACAACCAGACTTACAACGAACAAGAAACATAGAGACAGACTCTGCGAATATTTTGAGCATTGTACGGTTTACTATGAGTAAATAATAGTAAAGATTGTGATTTTATGACTACAAGTGCTATGTAACTGCTTAAGCATGACTTACAGAGTCCTGATGATGAAAGCTGGAAACACGAGTAGACAGTAGAAGAGAACATCGTAAAAATTTAGCAGAAAACAGAAAGAAGCAGCATATGAGTGATGTTCTAATGTAAAGTACACCGTGGGCCATAAAAAACGTGCCACTTTACTATTGTCCATATCTTCGCCAGTTATTGACCAATTTTCAAAATTCTTTTACTGGTACATTCTGTTGGCAATTAGCAATGAAGTGATTATTGAATATCCTGCCACACATTAACTGTGCCACTGCACTACCTTGTGAAATATAACTGCAAGAAAAACTAGCAATCATAGACAGCAAGCGTGTTGGTAAACGAAATACACTTCCAGCCAAAAATGCAGTGAATGATCTGTACGATGCTAGACTTTGTTAGATGTGTGTCTTTGGATATCTGGCGTATTGAACGATATGTTGGTTTCTGGCCTTTGTGGTTTAGCAAGCCCACCATTTCATCCACAGTGATCACGTTCTCTTCAGTACATGTATGCTTCAGTCTGCTGGTTTAATGCCTTTAGTCAGTGCTGCGTGTTTCTTACATCTCTTTTTAATAACATTCCCACTCTTTCCCCATTACAGTTTATCTTTAAAAATTCTGCCAGTATTCTCTGAAAACTGTATTTTTCGAACCAGTACAAGTTTTTTTTATCATAGCTTTGTCTCAATTGCTAAATGGTGCATTACATCACCGGTATATTATCAGTGCATTAAAAATTATTATTTATGACAATATCATCTGCTTTTGTTTACAAACATCAGAAATATATGTAACACAAAACATAATTTAATTTTTGTATGATAATTGATAAAAATTGTTTCAGAAGATGATTTTTTGCATATATATTATAGTGATTTTAGTGATTTGTGAAAATTTATGTTTCACATGGTAGTGTAGCAACGCATTTACGGTGTGGTGGGATCTACAATAGTCACGTTATCGCAAATTGTCTGCAGAGTGTGCCAGTGAAAGAATTTTGAAAATCGGTCAATAATTGGCGAAGATACGGACAAAAGTAAAGTGGCACATTTTTTGGCCCACCCTGTATGTATGACTTTTAACAGCTGCAACAGCATGTGAATTTCAGTGTGCCTGCATCTGGTTTTCTCACTTGGTTATAAGACTCATTCGTTTTCTTTTTATTTTTTGATTTAGGGTTGTAATGTTTTTATATTGATTTACTGTAAATTTTTAAACAGTTTAGTGTACCTTGTCGGATGCAGATAGGCCTGCATCACAACAGGCAGCACACAATTGCTGTGATGCTGATGAGAGTATTGTGTTATGGGTAATGTACATTCTGTGCATATGTGTTGACGCAGAAGACAGCATCTGAAACCAAGAATGTTTCTGCTGTCTCTTCAAAAGTTAACAATGATCAGTCTGCATCGGTCATCGACAGCGAATAGTAAGTATACCTCTGGCTAATTTGTATATTTTTGCCCATGTGCAGTCACGTCACATCAGCAGCAATGCTTGCTGTTTGAGACAATCGATCAGTCAGCCACTTAAACGCTCGCCAGGCAATGGACTTTTCGATCTTCTATTTGACATGTCGAAGTTGAAGCTGTACAATACTTGCATTCTACCTATTTTTCTCTATGGTTCTGAGTGTTGGGCAGTTACTAAGAATGATGTGCGCAAGATCGATGCACTTGATCAGTGGTGTCTGAGAATGCTGCTAGGAATCAATTGGCACCAGCATGTGCGCAACGACGAAGTCAGAAGGTTAACCAAGCAACCCCATCTCTCAGCCATAGTCCAGTCAGGCGCCTGTCCCTGTTCAGACACATTGCACGAATGCCTGATGAAACAGATGCAAAACAGATCTTAACAGTTTCCTTCGCAGGAAGACGTCCCAGTGGAGACCACTGGGACGTCCTCGTATTACATGGATGAAAACCATTCAGCAGGATCTGAAATCCAGCGACCTTAATATGGACGACGCAGTTGACTTGGCTCAGAACCGTCTACTCTGGAGATTGATGTCTACGTTCGGTACTACGCACTTTTAGTGGTGCTTGCCAGAAATGATGATGATGATGATTTGACGACCACACTCAGCAATTTTTGTTTACCGGAATTTCTGATTATTGTGATGAACTATGAGTGGTAGTTTTTTACATACATGTGACCTCATAAATGTCAGTGTGTTAATGTAGCATATCTCAATCTTAGCATCTACAATGATATTGTAGTCCAATCGTAGTTGATCGTTTATCTTGCCCTGTGCAATCGATTTTTCAATCGCCTTTTGTTTTCAAATGGCAAGCACTGATCAGGACTACCTCAAAATGCAAGTGACTAGCTTTTTCTGTGTGGCTGTAAATAATACGAGAGACATCGCATAAATGAGGTATAAAACGGCATTCTTTTGGTAATTTTCAAAATTGGGAAATCCGAGAGATACTTTTTATAGAGAATGTATTGCGTTGTATTAGTTGTGAGTTTTGTCTGCACAAGTTGAACGAGATGGACCAGTTGTGCTGTGACATGCAGACTACATTGATTGTGGCATGTGGTGTGCTTTGTGTGTGTGTGTGTGTAGCGTGTGCATATTCTGTGGTGAGCATAATGCCGAGTTCACTGAAGAAGGACTTGATATTCACTACTGGAAGAACTGTCCTGTACTTAAGCGCTGTCAATACTGCCGCCAGGTCTGCACTGCTGATGTGGTTGTTATTTTTCACATCATCAATGTCAGTGTGTGAATGTCATTACTGTTATTGTTATTGTATAGCTGTCTTAATATGCCAGGTCACACTACGAGTTTTACCCGTCCGTTAATCCATCTGTTTTGTACATACTCCTCACTGGAAAATAAAAAAAAACATGCATATGCACCAATGTACACGGTGTGCTAATTTCCAGCATAGAAGGTCAAAGGCCAGGTGTATGGCTGCACAGTTTGACGGCTGTGAGTCGACGCAGTTTTCTAATTAATTTTTAACATTCTTGCAGCGTTACGTAGATGTTTTGTTGACACATCAATCTGTGATGGAAAGGTAGTTGACTGATGTTGCTGTGTTGAACTATTCACTGCCGGATTAAGGTTTTGAGGGGCTCTAGGCCTAAATATTTAGTGTTTCCCCCTAACACAAATTACAATAAACCATACATTATCAAAGCATTCATCAAATAGCCAAAATTTAAAACAAAGTGGTTGTATATTCCGGCTAAGGTTTTGGGTGCACTGTGAGCTTCTACAGCAGGGTTTGGGGTGGAGCCCCAGTTAAAGTTGAATTTGGTGCATTTTAGCCTTAAAATATGCCACCTGGTAGCAACAGTTTTGATTATTTTCCCTAGAATCAACTGACCATTTTAGCGCAACTTAGCGTAGGGCCCCTAAAAGCGCTTGGCCCTAGGCCATAGCCTTGTAGGCTTATGCGTTAATCCGGCACTGGAACTGTTGCCGTAGGTTGTTGAAGTGTCTGGACTGACAGATCACTTGCTTAGCGAATGTGACGCCAGTAAAGATTTTGTGCAGTGCTATCGTTGTTTTGAAGCCATTCACATCAAACTCTATCAGCAACACACACGTGACAACTCTTGTCCCCGTACGTACACAGGCATCTCAGTAGCTGTGCTCGTAACTAATAAGTAAGCAAGAGAACTTAAGAGCTGTGGGACGTGTGGGTTGAACAGTTAGTTGCAATATGCTGCAATTTCAGCACCCAAACGAAAATGTTTAGCAGCTGTTTAAACTGTTTAAAGTTAATGTCAGTTTGTCTTGGATAAACTGGAAGGTTTTTCCACAGTTTTACAGCTGCATTTGAGAAATGTAGTGTAATTGTTTTTTAGCTGTCATCTTTTCTTGTAGCAGCGAACGGAAGTCGTTTCAAGGAAGGTAAAGCAGTTGTTGAAATGTCAACAGATTTTGAAATTAGTAAACAAAAGTTGTAGTTTGATATTTATGCAACTTTTGGCATGGCGTGGTAATCTAATCGTAGTGCACTGAACTAGGTCACAGGTCACGAGGTCACAGGTTTGACTCCCAGCTGGTCACTGCCAGGTAACAACCCTGGGCAAGTTGTTCACACACATGTGTTTCACATGTGTCGTCAAGCAGTATAATTTGGTACATGCCTAACCAACGGGAAGGTAACGGCAGTATATGAGAGTTCTGGCCTCTTTTGCCATATATCTGAGCTGTGTTTGCTGGCTTGGGGCCTTGGAAACGGAGATGAGCACCACTTGCATTGGTCACAGAGCTGTGAGAGAGCCCTGTTAACTATCGGTAATTTATGGCATGTTTGTTGTTCTTGGCAGTTTAGTTGTCATTCCATTAGCTTAGTAGTGTGTAATACGGTGGGTGTATGTGACATGATGTGATGTGCTATTAGCTGCGGAGGCTGGCATGACTCGATGTCCGCTGTGTCACCGTAGCATCACGTCGTCAGAGCAGTCATGGAGGTCTCATCTCATGTCACGTAGTGATGATGGTTGTCCGCAGAACACTCGCAGGAAACGTCAGCTGCAGCGCTCACCTGACAAGAAACCTCGTAAGCAAGTCAGCGGTTTTTGTCAGTAAAACATGACAGCAAGGTGGTGGTGTGATCTAGTGGTTAACATGTCGTGTCCAACTTACACTAAGCCCAATTAGTCCTTAGTTGGGTGACTGCGAGAAGGTAAACTATCTAAGTGCATAATCAACCATCAGGTCAGCTCAGCCTTTCATCCCTCCAAAGTAGGTAAATCAAATACTGGTCTGCCTGGCTACTTTTAAGGAAATGCATGTTCACCTCTGTGCGTGCCATATTTGCTGTAGGTCTGAGACGGATTTTTGTAAATAGCTATACAGTTTGATAGCAGAAAAAAATTTACTGAGAGTCACTAAAAAAGCTATAGCTCGCATTGTGTTGAGAAATGGAGAAACTATGACTGTTAATTTTCAGAATTTAAGAAAGAATGAAATTAATAGTCAATAACTAAAGCAGGTCACATGTTATATACATTTACTGTAAATGGTTAGCATTTAACATTTGATGCAGCTTTAAATAGCATATGTTTAAAATATGTTTATAGGTGGTTTTGGTCTGCTTATTTGCATGTGTTCAGTTGAAAATCATCTTTTATGCTTAAATCTGTGGAGCGAAAGTGACAGAATGAGATTTGCACTTTGATGGCAAGGTGTGTTTTGAAATATAGTTTATATGAATGTTGCCAGTTCTTGTTGAACTGTTCTGAATGAAATGCAGTTTTACAACAGAGTTTTTTCAGCCGTGCTTTATGTAGTGTGTGTCCATTTTGCTGGAACTTTAGTTGCATCTTGTGCTTTTTATCCACAGATGGTCAGTCGCCAGCAGCAGCCAAAGTGTCCAATAAATCGACAAACTCGAGCAAATTGGGCAGGTCTTCACCAGGTATTTACCAAAAATCACTCTTTTTGTGTGTTTCTGGAAATAGCTTTGTTATTATTACAGATATTTGGTATGATAATGCAACTAATTAAAGTGTCATTTTTATTGACAATGATAATAATAATAGTAACAACATCAGCCTTCTTCAACAATAACAATAGTCCTGGATGAATGAATAGTGAAACATTTTTATTATGCACTGCATCTAGTGACTGGATTGATCACATAAAAATATTTGACAAATTTGCATTAAAACCACGTAACGTTTGTTAATTTATTATCACCATCATTATCATCTCATGTTGTACAAGTAAACTGGTGATGAATATCAATATCGTTGTATTCTAAGTTTAAATTCACTGTTCTGTGTTTCATATGTCTGTGTGTAGTGAAAGGCAAGTAGCATGGCTCTCTGTGTTTGGTGAAAGATTTCTCGTTGAATCGAAACTAGCAATGACTTTGTTCAACCGTCGCTCTCTGATGACTTAATTTCTGATGATTTTTCAGTCTGATCTGCATTCCAGGGTGTTGATCACAGTCACTTTATTAGTGTGTGCCAATGACGTCTTTCTGAACAGTGCTTCGTACTAGCACAGTTACAGTTATTTAAGTCAGAACACTAGAGTCACCGAGTCAGTCATTTTACGATTATTTTTGTTGTTTTTATTCAGTCACTTTGAAAGTGATTTAATCACATTAACTAGCAGCCAGTTCTTAGTCAGTTGTCACTTAGCACTCTCTTTTTTTTGCTGTGAACTGATGCGATGCTCTTGTTTTGAATGTTGCGTTGAGTAAACGCAATAAACTGTGAAACAGTTAGGCTAACAAGTAATGGAATGGTTCCGGATTGCTGTTGTGGACGAATCATGGCCGTGATGAAATTGTTACTCGTGGTTGGTTCTTTGTTTTCTGCACGGTTTGTTTTTCCAGACATTTTGTTTATTTTTTTGGTGGTATTACAAGTATGATGATGATGTCGATGTTGAATGGGTAACCGGACACTTTGGACCTAAGACAGTTCGGATCTAAGACACTTCGGACCTAACTTTTAGGTCTGAAGTGTCCACAGACCTATAAATAAGTAGACTGCTTACTCACGCAACGAGTTGAAGCCACTTAAAGCCCTTTTCATTAAATATTCATCGTGCATATTTCAGTGGGTATGATCCACTGACTTATAGCTGCGTTTTTGATGCCTAACTCCTAACAATTGATGATGTACAAAATGTTTGTTTGAACAAACAAAGAACAACTTAGCTAATATTTACCAAAAGTCCTTTCGCTGGTCCTGGACTTTACTTTAAATTCGTTGAGCAACTTATTATTTTTTTACATATTATGTGTGTGAATTACGTAACGAAGTGGTTTTGTGTACAATCAAATGTCTACAAAAATGTTTAAGTGCTTAACCCACGGACAACTTTTCCATTGTACTGTTAGGCCTATGTTTACCTGCACCTGACTGCCTCGGTATTTTTCAGTATTTTTGTTGACCAATAATTCTGTGTGCTCATTTCTGCCAGTATATATATATTGCACGACTGTCTGTGGTTAATGAAGATTGCAGTGGTTATGAATAAAAGTCAGACGAAGTTGTCACGTCCGCCAACACGCTGCCAGCCTGCCACATAGTTCGCGAGCCTCTAGCAGACTTTGTATGAAGCTATACATTCACAACTTAGAAATACGGCATATTACCATATCAGCAGACTGCTGTCTCAAATGCACAGTGAGTCCAAATATGACACCAAAATTCTTGGAGCTTATTGCAACAGCAGTTTACTTTTTGCTTGAACTATGGTATCCTGCAAAGGCGCATACAAAGCAAACAAAATGAACTGAAGTGAAACAAGAAGCCCAGCTGTCGCTAGGATAGTTGTCAGTGATCTTCAAAAGTCATTTAAGGTCGATGCTTTTCATGTCATTTGAAAGCCAATATGCGACTTCCTATCAATGATCAATAGCAACGTAGGCCCTATCTCTCACCGTTTCCGAGATATGGCCAGTTTTCCGTTGGAAAGCGCACATTTTTTTATCCCCGTCTATTCAGCCCTCAATTTGAAAATGGTCCCCTTAGAAGATAGCTGAAATTTTGCATGCCCGAGTTTAGCACCCATGGCTAATTATTAGCGTAAAAATTGTCCTCTACGCCCTACATGTTAGCCACAGTACATCCGTTACAGACGGACGGACGGACGAACAGAGAGACGGACGACAACCACGCCAATAGCTCGACCGTAAATAGGGTTGGCTAATAAAATGAACGAAACAGTAAACTCTGACATTTAAGTTCGTTTGTTTTGTTCTAGGCTGTACGCGTCTTAAAGCGAGATTTCCATCTAATGCATGCAGGAAAGAACGTAACGTAATGAACGCAAAAAAGTACGCAACAAACGCAGCTGACGTAGCTGACGCAACGGCCAAAACGCAAAATAGCAGTTAGCCGTCGTTGCGTCCGCTACGTCAGTTGCGTTTCGTTTACTGCGTTGCGTACGTTGCGTGTGCTGCGTTTGATAGAAACCCTGCTTAAGAAAGAGTTGATCCCTATACACGTGCAGTGCACGTGGATGCATTTTTGAAACTCACGTGCCAGTTCAATGCGACTTTCTATAGGTGTTTCTGACGTCAACTGTCACTCGTATCGCCGCCTTCTGTCTCCACTGAGGTGCAAGATGTAAACCTAGCTACTTGCGATGTCATTAGGTCTGCTGCTCGTGGCTGTTTCTACTCGTATTACTAGATGCTGGCAGCGGCTGCAGAAGTCGCGAATCCTCGTAGTAGATGAGTCGCAGCACTTCTCCTGTCGTCGTGTAGAGATGACGTATTGTCACTGGGTCGTAGCTGACGTCGGCTGGATGCGCGCGGTACCACAGATGCACGGCGTAGTTTTCCGACCAGTCCCATAGCTTGCCGCTCGTATACAGCCACTGTCGCTCGTTCCAGTTCGGTCGGTTGATGGTAAACCATTCCACGTGTACGTGTTGCGGGTGACGTTTGGCCAGTTCCATCGGCACGTAGACGGAGTGCCGGTTCCAGTCAGAGTCGTCAAAGTCGTCGGCGTACGCCTGGCGCCAGAGCCGAATGAAGGTGGCATTGGCGCGGCTGACCAGTATGAATCCACTACCTAGCATCATTGGCGTCTCGGCACCCATGATGACGTCATAGCTCAACAGCGAGTCCACGGGACGCACGACGATGACGTCGAGATCGACGTACAGTCCGCCGAACTCTTCGAGCACAGCCAACCGCACGACATCCGACTGATGCTCGGGCACTAGCAGCGTCCGGTTGTAGACGGACGACGGACGATGGTATGGGACTGGTAGGAGATGAGCGACTGACTGGCGCGCGAACTGCCACCACGCACCTGTGGGTGGTGTCGAAGCAGCGTCGTACCAGAGCAAGATCTTGCGCGGTCGAACGTATCGCTGCAGCGCCAGCAGACACATAGCTTCGTGAAAACGCAACACGGTGTGTGGCGGGTAGAACCATGTCACGTGGACGATGAGGTGATCCCGACGTGGCGTGGTGACGTTACGGTCAGCAGGTGGTTGTTGTGACGTAAACATGATGGTCTGAGCGTCAGACGCCTGGTCAGTGTGGAGGAAGTTCATGTTCCAGACGTTGTAGACACAGACGCAGTAGACGACCAGCAACAGACAGTGGCGACCTCGTCGTCGGTGCAGCAGCATTGTCAAACTGTGCACCAGCAGCTTTACACATCGACCTCTCGCCAGCAGCTTGGCGTCCATTGGTTGCTTCCTGCAAACAGAATGTCTCTGAACACCGGGAGATTGATGGAAGAGCAACCATCTCCAAATTTCGTCTACTGTATCTGGTGGGAGATCTGGTCGCACAAGCTATGCGCAGAAAAGTCTGTGGCGTTTGTCGGAACCTTGGTGCAAAGTCCTTTATTTACAGTAAATATCTGCAGAGATGTGTTACTTTTGGATTGTGTATTTTCAGGGTGGGACAAAAAAGTAAATCTCCAATTTTTGTCCATATCATGGCATATCTTCACCAAATGTTGACCGATTTTCAGAACTCTTTCACTGGCACATTCTGTGGAAGTATTGCAATAATGCGATTACTGAAAGTCCCATCACACTTTAATTGCAAATATAAGCGCATGCAAATAATTATCTTGTGAAGTTTTTTTAGCTGTCATTTTGTCATCGTTGAGTAAAACAGCCGTTTAAAGAGAAAGTTTTAAAACGAAAGTGAGTTATTTCATACACGTGGCGTAACTAAGAACGGCAAATCATAAGCCCTATGCCTTGTTGAGAATGAACCCAATTACCACAATTACTTGCGACTTGATTGAAATTCCAAAGCAACTTGCTACAGCTATCGCTGACGTCGTTGTCTCGTCTCGAATGCCGCGTAGAGAATTTGCTGCTTAAACCGCTGAACGAGCTGCTAGGCGCAATACAGCATCTGAGCCAGCTGCTGCTGCTGCGTTGGATGCTGCTGCTACTGCTGCTGCGGCAGCTAAAAGCAGCTGCAGCTGCAGCTGCTAAATGTCAGCGCAATAGCGTCATAAACTGACTTAGATGACTCCGCATCTTATCTCTGCGTTGTCACCACTCACCAATAATCGGTTTTAACTAACCTGTACTGAACATCTACGAGAGAGAAAGAGTTTAGTCGTACATCTGATAATTATGCCATTAATTGCTTGCGTCATCGTCATACGCCAAAATAAAGATTACATAGTTCGTCGTTTTGTATGTTTCGAGTTTGTGTTTTGTTTGTCATCGAAAAAGGCGAATAAAAGACAATATTTGCTATAAATAGACGTAGCTGCTGCTAAAAAAATATGTTTTTTTTTATCAAACTGTCTTTCCCACGGGAGCTAGTGATTTGAAACAAACGCGCTGAAAGCAGTAGCTGCGAAAGCTACTGCTTTCAGCGCGTCTTAGCCATCGCAATTCTGTCTGTCCGTCCGTCTGTCCGTCACACGGGTGGATCAGTCAAAAACGGTGCAAGCTAGGATCACCAAAAGACTCTAGTTTTAGGAACCGTAAAGCTTTTTCGTAAATTCGAAGGGGGTCACCCCGAACGAGGGCGCTAAATGAGAGGGGGGCGGGAAAAATTTGCGATTTTTGGCCAATAAGTCGCTGTATCTCAGTAACGGTGCGAGATAGGGCCTAGGTTACTATTAATCACTAATAGGAAGTCGTACACTGGCTCTCGATTGCCACCAAATTCAATGACCTTAGATGACCTTGAACGCTAAAATAGGGGTTTTATGGATTTTTTGGTAATTTCGGGCTGCGAGACACATTTCAAAAGCGAATTGCGCCGAAACCAATTGAGATAGACATGGACAAGCTGCGTACGGAATTTCCATCATTAAACGTAGATTTCAACCGTCGAAGTCTCGATTTTCTAGGTTCAAGAAAACCTGCGCACGAGGGCATCAAATAACGGCACCACCGTAAAAGTCGCTATTTTTCCGATGTTGGCCAGTCGTTCGTGAAAACGGTTGCAGATAAGCATGGGCATGCTATAGGCTTTCGCGCGTCTCGTAAGCATTAGCTCAAATTTCTTGTTTTTTTTTCAACATGTAGGATATGCTATTTACCCACACTACTCCGCCAACACTATCTGCTAAAACTGAATCTTTTGTGATACTCTTCAATACTGCGGCAACCCTATGTTAACAGGGATGAGTGCTGTTTTAGGAACAAATGTTTTTTGAGCCACCCCAAGTATGTTCTACATAGACGATGCCGGAAACTGTCTGTTCCGCAGCTTGGGTCTACTAATCTGTCTGCAATCAGCTGTGCTATGCAGCTGCTTGCGTAATGCAATTATTGTCTCGAGGCTGCAGACGTGAATAGAGATATATGAGAGACGTGTGGTTGCGCCAATTGCTACTGGCCACGTCGCTTTAAACAGTCGTTCAATTTCGCGCCGCGTATTTTGTACTTTTGTCGCGCTTTATGCTGCTTAAAGATTGTTCTGTTTGCACAGTAACATTTCCCACGAAGGCTAATATTTTTAAGGCTACTGCTCTACGTCATCACGGCTCTGCTCTGCTTCACCAGCTGCGTGCTGGACTGCTGGAGTATAAATGTGATAAGCATGTCATCACAGGAACAATGATACTTATGATCCTGGACTGTAAGCTTCCCTGTCAGGTCGCTCAAGAAGTGTTCTTTGGTATTGGTGGCGTGTGCTTTTCGACTTTTTTCCCGAGCAATAAATTAGTCTTTTGTGGCACTTTGTAGTCGCGAAACCACCTGGATGTGAGACACTTTACTATACTGGTAGTCGTCGCATGCTGTCATTATCAAAACAATAATACTTATGACACAGAATAATGAGCAGACGATGCAGCAATTCACTCTTCTTCGCGCCGCTGTCAGCGACGAACGTGACTAATGACTGCAGGGCCTTCCATCCCCCCTGAAGGATGGAGACACCTCCCCCATTAGCAGGGGCTATGAGACCGACGGCGTCGAGGGGAGCG
>Ga0209367_1006557_pt1 | contig 16090 bp, 9 predicted proteins | sample WorMetLIZISLAND2_FD_187412 | JGI IMG/M metagenome (GOLD analysis project Ga0209367, IMG submission 187412) | Marine gutless worms symbiont microbial communities from Max Planck institute for Marine Microbiology, Germany - Olavius geniculatus... ... | reverse complement strand
ACGCCGTATCAGACGATGACTTTCTATAGTCAGACCAGATGCCAGTGTCATCTTTTCAGTTGCCAGCGATTGTCTGTTTATGTTAATTGATTACATTTGTGTATTTATCTTTCTGTTTTTTTTTTTGCAATTACAGATACGTTGCGGTAGTCGCAGTTTATTTGTTCGAAGTCTTTCATGAGGATGACTGAGTGATGTGATATGCGCTGTGTCTGCCTATCTGTGTCATGGCTATACTGCTAATTATCACTGTGATTACTTACTGAGAGGCTGATGATGACAACTAACTTGGAGTTTATCGCACTTTATTGCAAAATTTGTAGGGTAGATATACCATGAATGTCGTTATTAGCAAGCTATTGACTGACTGTTGCTTGTGCAGAGATTATATCGGCCCTAATCCTCTGCCTTTGATCGGTTTTTCAGTTAACAGCATATCTTTTTTATTTTCACACCGCAGATCCATTTAATAATTCTGATATTTGCACGATGGTAGTTTATTTCATTTTGCTTTCATTTCATTTTGCTTTTGTTTCAGTAAGGGTCGTAATTCATATTTATGTCCGTATGTAGCAGTGTGCACTAAAGCTGTTTTGAAGTCTGCCGTGTGTTTAGCAATTTGTTTGAAGATTTGCTTTGAGCCGGATTACTGAAAAAGGCCATATGTGCATAGTTGTCCATGTGGTGCTTTAATTACGTGAATTTTGAGTTTGTGATTGAGAGCTTTTTGTTGCCTCAGAGTCAGTTGATGCTGCTTATTTAAGCTGCACTGCACATTGGACGGTTGAAGATACAGGTTGACTACTGACTATGCTTTGTTGCCTACAAGTTATCGGTAACCATGTTACAATGCGTGTTTTTTGCATAATTCTTTGCATCACTTTCAGTTGTGGTTCGTCAATCATTCCTACAGTATGCATGTACACTTATACCAAAATAATACCATTATCAGTAATTTTCAGTTATGTGTATCAGACATGTGTTTGGGCGTAAATTATTTGACATGGTTCATTCACTTTTTCACTCTGTCAGACGTGACTTATTTTGCAGCCCATCTCAGATTGATAATTTCTAATCCATTTCAGTTGTTTTTCTGTTCAAAATCCAACCTTAGTCCAACCAGTTTTGCCAACTTTATGCTAGTGATTTTATTGCCATTTTTGTTAATCAAAGAATTTCTGAGCTTACGGAATATTCTGATATGTAAAGCGATTAAGTCGTTATTTATTCAGTCAAAATGCGTCTTTGGTAAGTTCAGAATTTATACTGTTTATTTCTGAGTGTAACTTTGGATCAATAAGTGAGGCCTATTGATTTTTTGGCTTTGATTATTTTGTTCTCTCCAGTGGTGTGGAGGGTTAAGAAATTAGGGGGAAGAGGACAGGAAGTTGCATTTTTCAAACAGTCAACTGCAAGTGTCTGACAAAAGAGATTACCGCTGCTCAAGACTTTAATTTTACTTTTAGATTTCTGAAAAAAATGTGTTTTTAGCCCAAATTTTGTACTTCTGGAGGAAATTTTTTTGACAAGGAGAATTTTTCAACACGCTAAAATTTGCCTCTCTTTGTCCCCTCCATCCTCTCCTACCATGACAGCACTGGTTCAAATAGAGGTAATCTCTAGGCTCGACTTGGCCTGGTCTTGCGCTACCTATGTGCCACCCATCTGTGGCATGTGTCTGATATGTGGCTGTGTCAGTCAACCGCAGTCGGTATGCGTGATGCGTAGTTGCAGCAGTATTTACAAGTCACAAGTGAGCGGCGAACAAATCTGTCTTTTGACAGTGAGCTTCACTGTGTTTGTGTTCTTTCACGTTTGCTGAATACATCTGAGCTATGCTGCTGAAACAGTTTCGTGAGATGTTGCCGTCTTAGTTTTGAGGCTTGTTGCCTTCTGTGAGTGTTTGAAGGCAGGTAGATATTCCGTTTTGTACTGTGCATGTATCTCTGTAGTTGTATCTACAACACTGGCTCAGCATTTCTGTCTGTTGGATCATTGTATGCCATATTGTTCTTTGTTTAACAAATCATTTCATCTGTATGGTTGCCATCACCTGTGACGGCCAACTTAATTTGTGCAGAAAATCTGACATACTTCTTGTCACTATATCAAAACATGCTGACATTTGCTGGTACGATAATCTGAAATTTATGACTTGTGTAGCCATATCTCGGTGCTGTTTTGGTGTCATTTAACAAGACTGTGCAGCCGTTGAGGGGCTGCCCGCTATGGGGTCGTCCTTGCTGTTGATCAAATGTCGATATTGGAATAATATTTCAATATTTGTCCACCACGAGCTAATATCGCAAAAATACAAAGTAATCTATGGTTTTGTCAACGACTATGTAAACGGTAAACAATAAACATAGAGATGCTGAAGTTAACCACGCAATTAGCCGCCGTGACCTTGACCTTTGACCCCTTGACATTGAAATTGGTCCATCGGGTGCTGGTGTCCCAGGGACCCTTCCTACCAAGTTTGGTATTCGTAGGCCTTTTCGTTTTCCCTGTAGGTAGCGGCATGGGAAAGACAGACGGACGGACAGGCAGACACGATCGATATATGATGGGTCCTCCTTCTAGGAAGGGCGGCCCTATAATAAGGTGCTTTATATTCAAATTACAACCTAACATTGTAAAGCTTAATTGCTAAGATGTGCAGCATTTTCTGTATTTAAGTAAGTGTAAGTAAGTAAGTACGTGCATATTAAAAGTGCACAATGTCAGCCAGTGGCCGAATCTGAGGCACTTGGCTGAGCTGTGATTCGGTGATTTACAAACAGATTTGGTCATAATTAAGTAAGCAGGTGAATAAAAAAATTAAATAGCATGTACCTGTATGAAAACTTTTTGTGTTGCGTACAAGAGTAGTTAAAAAGTAACAAATTTTTGGTAGTTTGAAATGAACATTATTCAGAGTGTTGTCAGAGTTTTTAGCAACAACTGCTGGAAATATTGTAGCTACAATGAACGATATGTGTAGTAAATGTTCCAGAGTCCCGTAGTCTGAAATCCCCTGGCAGATCTTCAGAAAAAAAACACAAGGAAATTGTAACAAGTGAAACCAGGAATGCACCGAAAAATGTCGCAACTGTTGCAGTCATGAATTATGTTGGTTGTTAGTCATTGGTTATTACCTCACAGATTGTCATCATTCATTGAAAATGCCTAACCTGCTGGGTTTTTATTTGCTTTGGGTTTTTTGGGGGGAGGGTATGATTAAGTTGACGGGCTTAGGGGATGTTATGAGTTGTGCTTCGTCTGATGTAGGGTACTGGAATTATGCGTAAAATATCTGCCGATTTTGCGCAGCACTTTGAAGATTTATTTGGCAATGTTTATTTCTAGCTTCTCTGCACTAGTGCATAATTATACTTTTGAATATTTGAAGTAATTTGGCAATGTTTCTGTTCTTGTGCGTTAGAAAATGATAGATAACGGGAAAATGGCTAGCATAGTATATGCACAGTTAGCATAAAGAGGAAGAATGCATTGTGTGTAACTCGGATTGTGCGCAGTTTGATTAATTATGCTTAAAGTTGTGCACGTGTGTAGTCTCATAATTCCATGATTTATAGGTCTGATCAGTGACTGCCTGTAGCAAAACCAGAGTTGGACCAGATCAGGTTAAATGTCAGTGTGTTGATGGTGACCAAATCTTTTGAAAACTTGGAAAAGTTGTGGAATTTACCATAAGTCATAAGCACATGTCAAGTTCCAACTCTTGCGAGTAATGCAAGTGTCTGTGGAGTGATGGCGTGATTCTCAGAAATTTTTCAGTTTTTTAAATTGTAGAATTTATTTTGTCATTAATTCTATGAGCATAATATGACATCATGTATGTAATGGTCATGTTGTGCGTGTCTGATATTCAAAAGTATAATTATGCACTAGTGCAGAGAAGCGTATATGGAAGATCTGTTGCTGCAGCTGCAAGTGCTGTATTTGCATCTCTTTAATGACATTCTGTGATTCTGCTATTAGTTTTATGACCATAATCTTAGTAGAGTATTGTTTCTTCTACGTGGTGGACAGTTGCAGGAGAAGAGTTTAGATTATGGTCAGGGGCATACTAACCATAACCATGGGGCAGACCCCCGGGGCTGCAACCTCATGCCTACAACTCAGATAGGCCCACCATTATGGGTAAAAATAAATTTTGCAGATTTTTACTCAGAATTTTGCATTCGTTGCATGTTGATCAGAAAACTTGTATTTCTACTGGATAAAGCAAAAAAGCCGAAGTAATTTAGCACTCGAATGCCCTATGCATGCACCATAATATGCATTTCCATCCGCTGTGAGATTGGGCGTTGCTTCCCATACTCATCTTGTATTATTTAGTTCGTGTTAGGCCCATTTAAAATTATCAGCCCCAGGCTAACGTCAGTCTTAGTATGCCGCTGATTATTGTTGTGAATTTGTGCAGAATACTGAGGAAAGATACGTGCCTAGTTTTGTTTAAAGATAACTGTTTCTGGTTAACAGTGCGAATACTGTTTGTCTGTTGCAGAGCCATATCGCATATACCGTAATTTTTTTTCTGACATGGTGCATATATTTCTAGTTTATTTTTGAAGATTAATTTGTTTACCTTTCTGCATAATTTGCAGGAATATTGGTGACTCATGACTAGCGGACATTAGTATTTACTTGTAGGCTAGTCATCAGAACTTGTGCAAATAGTGTATTTGTGCTAGCCCTAGTGTGCGTGGGGTGCTTGAGTAATTTGACCAGTGTGTTAATTTTTTAAAAATTGTTGTAAATCTCAGAGCAAAGAGAGAAGAGAACTGAAATATAAAGTTTGATCGTAGTAATCGATTGATCAGCGGCGTCGCATGAGCAAAGAGGCAACCCTACCCCTCCCCCATCTAAATTTTGGCCTGCGGGATGATTTTCTTGTCCGAAATTTTTTTCCCAATATTACAAAACTTGGGGCTTAAAGTCTCTTATTTGTTGGGAATTTTTGGGGCAGAGGTGAATTTTTTGACCATCTGTGATTCTGCATCTACTCCAGCAGAAATTCGCAGCTGCCTGTTGGGAAATTACAAGTTTTGTCCGTCGCCCAAACTTTTGAGCCCACAACGCCACTGATGGATCTTATGCATTATTGCTGCTGAAGCACACAGTTAAAATACTGCACACTGCACAAACTGGGTTTTTATTCTAATTTTTCACAGTGTTCACTGCATCTTCAGTGAACATCAATAAGAAGTTTTCTGCCACCTGTGGATAGCCAGAAGTGTTTTTGTTAGTGGCAAATACGAGGATTTGGTTTTTCATGTTGCATCTTTATTGCTGTGGTTGTATGATGATGTAAGCTAATTATTCCACTTATACTGTCTATGTCTATCATACAGTATGATAAGGTGTTGATATGGGTCCAATGCTTTCATTATTATTAAGTATCATATAGTAATTCGTCATGTAAATACATTTTCTCATCACCACTGAGATTTTGCAGTGTTAAATTCAGTAAACTGGATAGTTGGCTGACTGGGTTGGTATGTGATCATAAGAATGTTCTTTTACATCAAACCTTTTCTCGGAAAGTACAATAATCTGAAGTTGAGATCTTGTATGTCGACAGAGAGTTTGATTCCCGTTGCCAGTTTTGCCTTCATCAGCAGTTCTGCTAAGAACCACAGTGGTGAACGTGCTAGAAGTGTCTGCATTTAAAGAGCAGACTTTTCTAGTCTTGAGATTAACAGGATAGATGATTTTGTGTATTAAGTTGTCTTGTTTTGGCACCCTTATTGCTCAGAGAGTTAATTACTTCCTTGTCTATTGGTTTCGGTTATTATAGTTGTTTTCAGATTTTCGTTTTTGCAAACAAGATTATTGGTAAGGATGATGATGACAATGATGATGATATGGATTGGCTGGTGGTATTTTTCAACCGGTTTAATCGTCGTCGTCTGATGTGCACTATTTTTGTTAACGGTAGTTACTGATTTATGTAAAAAATAATAAAAAGCCACTTGAGCAGTAAAGAGAAGTGATCTGTGTACACGCACAATACAGATTCTGTTCACGTACAAATACTGTTTTAAACGTTGTTTTTTTGATAAAGGATTAATAAGTGGGTGCAAAATGACAGGCTTAGTGTATGCCTGCGATAGTGATTTTCAGCATTACTCACACCCCGTTGCAATTACCCGGGTAGGCGTACCCAGACTCAGTTTCAACTTTCAAGTAACTGAGGAAAAAACGACACTTCAATAACACGTACATGACACGTAACGAATATTTTTCACAAACCCAGGTTTTACGTCTAAAACGTGAATAATGTCTTTACGATGTCAAATATGCATACGTCCATCAACGAAATGGCATGAAACTGAACCTCGCTTGCAGAGCAGAACTTCGCCACAAAGGTCACAGGAAGTGCGATTTTCATTGATTTCGTCGGTATTTAGTCCAAAACGGGTATCTGTTACCGGGATTTGTAACCGGATAATAAATTTTGGAATCAGGTCCGGGTACCCGGTTCTTGCTGAAAATTACTAGCCTGCGACCTTACCACGCAACGCAGATGCTATCAGCAGCGGGATGGGAGGCGATGTGCCATAAAAGACCCATACAACTCACTAAAATATCTCCTTCATAGCTTAAGTTTAACAACGAGAGCACATTTATCGAAGTAATACAATAGATTAATCATTTAATTAATTAATTAATAGATTAATTAAGCTCAAAAGTCAAATGATTTACAAGTGATAGTCAAATGAATTTTAGCCCCTTTGTATCTGAGTTTTCTTGCAGGTCAGGCTTTAAAGCAACTGAAACAGAATTTTTCTAAGCTCCAGCCAGTAGATTTTTTTTAAATGCGGTTGCGTGAAAACTAACTGTTAACAATAAACATTAAAACTTTGACTGCTGACGGCCTACGGAAAGTAGTTCGTGATTTTGGTGATAAGATCACTGAATTTTGAGTTTGCATTTTACAAAAAGCCTGGGCAGTGCTTTGAGTCATTGAGTCATCGTGTTCTAAAATTCGTAAAAATTTTTGAAATTCGTAAACTACGTAAAATGCCAATAAGTGTCGAACTGTGCCGGCAGTACTGGCTCAACCGCACAACATACAAGACCTGGTGATTTTGTCACGCGATAGATGAAGTGACGCGTGAATGATGCGGAGCGTGACTCCATGAACGGGTAAAACCACAGCTGCAGCAACAGCATCAGATCGAGACTACAGGGACTGCTGCGCGCGCAGAACGCCAATGATAAACAACAACCTGCGATAGGCACGCGCAGCCCTGCCTGCTCTTGCTGAACCCATCCGCAGCCGTAGAGTCGTCGACTTGCTATTTTGCGCGAGCCTGCTTGTTGTGCGTGCTTCTGTCTGGGCGCGGCGACGGAAGGGGTATACGCACACAGCAGGGGATGCGAGTCGAGTCGGATGAACGCTGAAGCAGCAGCAGCGCAGTCGCCGTCGCGCCTGTTGCCTCTACGCCTCTCTGTCTGCCTCGCAGCAGGTTGGTATGCGATACCGCGTGGTAGTTTTGCTTTTAAAAAACATCAAAGCGTTTGCATCGGGTGCGTCTACTGTTGTTTTCCGGAATGGCGGCGTAGGCTATGCTGGAAATTGGAATAGAATATGCACCATGCACGTAAAATATTGTAGAAAATACACGGCTTGAGTTACCGGTAGGCTATAGGCCTAGGTCATACGCGTGCTGTGCTAATCGCTTTTTCTTACGTCTTGTGTTCTTTTATTCAACGTATCTAGACGTCACGATAGATTGCATTTTTGGCAGGCTGTTAAGCTTAAATAAGTTTAACCGGAAGCCTTTGCTACCAGCTGTTTATCGTCTGTCTGTGACGAAATGTATTGTGATTAAACGATAAGTCGTAGTGGTCGGTCGACGATGGTACCGTTGAATAGGGCGATGGCGAATTCCTGTAAACTGTCAGTGGTAGGCCTAACCATGTCTCCATCTGCAGCGGTTTGGCCGCAATTTTGAATGCAAAGTTTTAACCTATAAGTCGCCGTATGCCAGGAACGGCGAGAGATAGGCGAAGGTTGCTATTGACCACTAATAAAAAGTTTCATAAGCCCTTTCAGATGACACGAAAATCTTCAACCTTGGAAGGCTTGGATGACTATGAACTGTCATTACGCACTTACTCTAACCAATTTAAATAATCATCGCGCATTATCCGCCGAAACCCTTAACCAGAACCAAACAGGAATTGGAGGACGGTTTGCTGGGATATGGCTCTTTGATAATGTTTGGCAGTTATGTAAAACGCGAAGTCCGTCGGTCGTCGGTCGGTCCTCAGTTATAGGGTGTTTACACGATCCAGCAAACGTCCAGCATTACATTTGCTGGAAGTTTGCTGGATCGTGTAAACACCCCATTAGGAACGTAGAGCGCAATGAGTGAAAGCTGGAACGGAATGTAGTCTATCGCCTATAGGCCTATTCGAGACCACAAATGTGAGACCGAGGCCGAAATCAAGAACTAGACTCAATTTAGGCCTAAATCTCAAGACCGCGACCACGACCAAGACTGCAAGTTTTTGTCTCGGAACCGGAGTCGAGACCAAAGCTACATTTCTGGTCGGTTATTGTTGTTTTAGATCAATTTATAGGTCTAGGCTAAAGTATGCAGATGACATGACTGTGCAAATTGGTAATTGGTATTCTTCGCGCGTCTCAACAAAGCCGTTGAGTGTTTTGATATGTTGCCAGCGCGCGACCGCTGCAGCGGAAACGGAAATGAACTCATGGGCGATGTCCTCCGACTACATCAACGACGACGACGCCGAGGACGCGTGTCTAGCGAAGCTGGACGACATCCTAACTCAGTGGCCACCTGGCGGCCGGCGGCGTAACGAGGGACCGGCAGAGATCGTCGAGCACCTGTATCTGGGCAGCATGGTGGACGCGTTGGATCTGGGGCTACTGCGACGACTGAGGATCACGCACGTGCTCAACTGTGCGCCGTCGGCGGTCCGTCGCTACGCCGACAGTCTGCGTGTCGCTGACGACGATTGTCCGTCCTCTTGGACGACGCGCTCCAGCTGCGATCAACGCCTCGCCGGTAAGCTTTCACTTGAGTGTGGTAAATGCTTTTCGTTCAAACCCGTCTCAGAGCTGTCATGCGAAATCACACAGTGTTACAAACATAACTGCATGCCACATCCGACGACGTGTAATAGGGTGTTTACACGATCCAGCAAACATCGAGCAGCTAGCTCGACGCTCTGTGGTAATTAGCATGCTAATTAGGAGGGCGGGCGGGTTGTAATCGGAAGGCCTATATAACATGTGATCAGCTGTGGGCTAAGAGCCTAAGCCTAGGCCTACATTTGAGCCAGGGGCTGGGTTTCAATAGGCCTGCTTGAGCCGGCTCGATGTTTGCTCGATCGTGTAAACACTCTATTACAATTACTCATGCCGAAACATTTTTGTCTGATCCTGTTTATTAAGACAATTATTTCCTCAGGCAGCCAGACCGTTGTATGTTATTTATCATGTGGCCGTTCTAATAGGCCATAGGTCTTGCCTGTTCGTTCGTCTGTCCCATACGAGCTCCTATAGCTCGAAAGCAAGCCGACTTAAGATTTATGAAAACGAAAATTGGCGTGAACGTGCTCATAAAAAACTTTCAGAAGTAACCAATGTGCCAGTCTTTATTTTTAAGAAGTCGAAGTTTGAAACGTCCAACAAATAGCACATTATATTGTGTACATGGGTATTAACTGTACAGCTGGCGGATTGCGCGCTGGCCGGACACCGGCCCTCACGCACACTGCACACTAAGTCTAACTGTTGTTAGGACTAGTTCACTATCGGTGCCTACGGCCCTCGGCAACTAGGCGGACGACCGCACACGATGTCGAGACGACAATATCTTTGCTTGTCGTCACCGTCATGCCGTTGATTGGCTTGAAAAATTTTGATGTTGTTTGTAGATAAGTACAAAACGTGCTGTCCTTTGGCAAACGGTTATAAATCAGCCATGAAGCGCACTGATTTTGGTTACATCATCGACCCTAGCAGTACGAACGATAGCTCTAGTCGCCTGCTGTACTCAGACAGCTGCCGCTACGGCCAGAGCATCTATGACCCAACACAGTCCGGCGTGACGTCTTACATGGAGATCGACGCAAACGACATCCCCGACTACCCGATCCTGATGCTGCACTACAGCCAAGCACGCCGGTTCTTTGACGAGGCTCGTGAGTCGGGCGGCCGTGCCCTGGTGCACTGCGAGCTGGGGGTCAACCGCAGTGCCGCGCTGGCCGTCGCCTACCTGGTGGACTCGGAGCGCCTGACGCTGACGCAGGCCGTTAGACAGGTGCGCATTGACCGGCCCAATGTGCTGCGCAACGACGGCTTTCGACGTCAGCTCGTCCGCTTTGCCGCTGATAGATGCCTACTCGATCGACGCCTCCGTGCCAAATAAAAGCGCAGATACAAAGCAACATAACTGAACTAAACTGAGCTGAACTGACACGGTTTAGTTTTTGATGAACTGACCAATGGGCAAGCTCGGTGATCTTATTGGTCATTGGTTCACGCGTATGTGAGTGTAGTCATCGACGCCGTTAGACGGTGCTTACTGTAATGCATTAGGCCTACTGCTTGCCTATTGATCAGTTCGTCAAAAACTAAACCATGTCAGTGCAGTTTAGATACGTCGCTTTGTACGCGCCTTAACGAGGCCCAAGCTCCATCAATTCGATTTGTTTTGTGGATTGCTCGGACAACAAGTCGTAAGCCTACGACAAGCTGTACGACATTTCGATATTTATCGGAATGCGGCGGGTTTGTTGCATGTTTCCAGGGGCGTCATTTGGACGGCTAGGGGTCTACAGACCCGCCCCAAGGATTTGTGATTAATTTTTTTCTGAGTGAGTCCTGCGAAAACGACTGAAGACAAACTTTTGGTTTCCAATTAACATTGACTGTGTAAACTGCACGAAATTTGGTCAGTTGATTCTCGAGAAAATAATTAAAATTGTTGCCACCAGATGTTACCGATACATTTTAAGGCTGAAATGCACCAAATTCAATTTCGGCTGTGGTTCTGTTTCAGACCCGGCTTGGAAGCTTACAACGCTCCCAGACTCTTTAGCTGGATTTTAGGGGTCTTACTTCTAAAGGAAGGGAGGGGAGGGGAGGGGAGGAAAAAGTAGAAGAGTGGAGAGGAAGGGGAGAGGGACTAGGTGAAAGAAGAGGGGAGGAGAAAGGAAGGGAAAAAGTAAGATCCCCAATGATTTACTGAAGTGACGCCACTGCATGTCTTTGATGTATGTGAACTCGCGCCGTACAATTTGTTGTGTATTTGATGTAGACTTTCGATCTGTTGTGCATAATTTGCCGTACAACTTGCTGCATCAACGACAACAACAAATCGAAGCAAATGGAGTTTGGGCCTAAAAGCGTAGGAGCCGACTTTATGAGGGCATTGCGCCATGGCCAAAAACTTTACATTGGGGCGACTCAAAAACGGTACCTTAATTTTGCTGTTTAGGTCTATCAATTTCGACATCGATCCGTTGTTGCTACTAATCGTTATACAGTGCTTGTTTTATGGTAGCTTATTTTGTTGTACACCAGCACTTGAACTATGGACAATCTCAGAGGTCTCAAACTCAGCAAAACATAAGTAAGTAAGTAGGCCTATGTAACCACACATCTTCTAGATTGTGGACTAAGTTTGAAAAATTGTGCCAGTCGTAGTGCCGCGTTGATTGTTTTCGAGATAAAAAAAACGTGTGACATTTATTTTTAGACAACTCATGCCGTCTAATTTTATTGTTATTTTGAATTACTGTTTAGTGGGTTTAGCTAATTGGCATGCTAGTTCAGATCTACTAACGTCTGGCTGTCTTACTTACCAGCGTTTATTTTGTAACTTTTTGCTAGAATATGAGGGTCGTAGTCGCTATTGAGATGCTGTATTCGTGGGTCACGCGTTAGGACTGCGGCCACGTGTTTGAGACTTCTGTCGCGCTGTTTATTTTACTGCAGATTGTTGCTATTGTTATCATACTCGATTCTTTTTTCATTTGCTTCGCCGTACCTGGCTGGTCCTAGCGACCACACACGTTGATTAGCTGGCAGACTGCATGCGCTACAGAGTCAAGTAAGAAATCTCTAGGTACATATAACTCCAATGTCGCATCAGATCATAGGTACCATGTAACGTTAGCAGTGACACATAAAAGTAATTTGAGGTAATGCTCACGAGACACGCGATAGCTATAGCAGTCACTGTTTGCAGGTTGTCTTGGCTCAAGCCATTTCTTCTTAATTAACTTTTGAAGTGTGCTCTGCAGCCGAAAATCGCGAAAAAATCACTAAAATTTTCTATTGTGAGGGTACAAAGTTGTTCAAGGTCATCGGTGTTAATACTCCTTAAAAGCCCGTAAGCAGTTTTTGTTACGATAAGCAGCAAGTCTGTTTATCTGCAACCGTTATCATGCTAGACGAGCGAACAGCGGTGAAATAACGGATTTTCGGAAAAAAGGTACCCCTCTTTGATGCCCGCGTACGCAGGCCAAGACAAAAATGGAATTTGTCGGGTTTTTCCACCTAGTTTGACGGCAAACTATAAAATAATTCAGGCACTAATGGGTTAAATATTAAATGACATTGGTGATAGGCATATTGGAAAACCTATCAGCTGTGGGCTAAGCCGTAGGCGGACATAGGCTTAGCCCACAGCTGATAGGCTTTCCAATATGCCTATCACCAATATCATTAATATTTAACCCATTAGTGCCTAAATTATTTTATAGTTTGCCGTCAAACTAGGTGGAAAACCCGACAAATTCCATTTTTGTCTTGGCCTGCGTACGCGGGCATCGAAGAGAGGTAAGCAGCTGATAGGCTGATAGGGGGGCGGGGTTTCATAAGGCCAGCTGGATGTTTGCTGAACGTTTGCTGGAACTTTGCTGGAAGTTTGCTGGATCGTGTAAACACCCTATAATGCATATCTCACAGGACTGGTTCTGTAGTATGATGTACTGGCCGACCACACGCATAGTCGCTCAATAATTGCAGGCAGTATTATCATTATATAGGTTTATTTCAACGCCCGCAACCGATCTCTAGCGTTTAAGGTTTGTACTATGTGTGAAACGTGTAGGCCTCGGTGTATGCACAACAAGCTGCAGCGGTTGCGGCGTCGATTCGGAGGGGGCGATCGCCAGCTTAATAAAAAATATTACAACCAAATGTGAGCGAATTTCCAGATAGAATTTCGTCTACTTCTTTTCCACGCCCTTCCGCAAATAAAATTGGATTGACGCCGCTGACGAGTTGTTGGGTTCCGTCGTCTCAGCCCTCGGCGCTGACATAACTGAAATAACCCACTGTTAAATGTAACAAAAATGCTAAAATTTTCTAAAAATGTTATGCGAATGTTTCGAAATTTTATTCCACAAGCACTCACGTTCAGGACATTTTGAACAATGTTTTACATGGAAACATTTGCAAAAATATTATAAACCATTTTAACACGATTTAGAACAGTTTGACGATATAGAACGTGTTTAAGCGTAGGCGTAAAACGAAACACAAGACATCTGTGACCGCGACCTCAAACTGGGTTGCTTCATTGATGTCATACGGAAATATATTAGGCCAGCTGCTAAAGTGAGGCCGCACCTTTTTTCCTGAATTTTGGTCGAACAACGGTGACCTGTGATCCAAAATCTCTTTGCGAAATTTGCACAGTGTGAGCATTTTCCAAAAATGCACCGATGAGTAGGTTTCATTTTCCACAAAAATATTTTGGATTGTGACCAATCTAATGTACTCCTCGCGCGCATTATTTTCTCCTGTATTCCTTTAACTGCTTTTTAGTTCCTTTCTGTTCACACCGCAAGTGACGTTATCGGTCACGTGACCATTCGACTCGCGGGGGTCGGTGGTCCATAGTGACCATGCGTCTATCTAGCACCGTTATGGAGATATGATTGTTTGAAGTTCTTCCAGGAAGGCTCTTCCATGAACAGAGGTCGGTCGTCGGTCGGTCGGTCCTCAATATTACACTGATCTTATATACTCCTCTTCGCTACGTTAGAAACGTAGCGCGCGAGGAGTAAAACTTACGTCGTCAGGAAAGGCAGCCTGAATTCTGATTGTTCAGATCAGTTGACATCGCTCAATGAGCTGAAAGGAATTTTGCTAAACTACGGTTGAGGCTGCAATGGACGCTAAGTATGCACTCTTTGGGTTTTTAGGCTGTTTTTAAGGTTGCTTTAAAATTCTGCTACTAGGATCTGATCGTATCGTAATTTTTGCTGCTGATGCATGTTGACTTCGAGACTGAAAATTTTGAAGCCGCATCGGCCTGCAACTTACAGAAACACGTAGGCCTACAGACTGTAATTAGAATAGTGGAGCTTCCTGGTTAGAGCTGGGCGGCTGGCAGAAACATCCGGCTGTGCTGCCTGCTTGGCACATAAACTGATGCATGATATTCGACATACATTCAGACTGCTTGCCTATCGTCACTGTTACTTAGTTGTTGTCACCAGTCTTAGTCGAATACGGTTTAGGCCTACAACTCGCGGCAGTTGCCATAAAAGTGAAAAACGTATGTGGAAAACCACCACTGCACATTAGAGGTCGGTTGACACTAGCGTTTCTATTTCTGTTCAGCTTTATATCTTCTTTAATAAGCAAGTAATTGACCTTGTGATTAGTGACTGAAACATGCTGAAAGTTGAGTCAAAATGACATTGACCGTGAAAGCGCGAAAGGTCCTAAGAACACATTGGACTGGTTGATTATTAGTTACACAAGCAGCTTTTTGTAGTCGATTGTCAAAACGTATGATTTCATACGACATTTTTTAACATCCGTCTTTAACTGTACGTTTCGTTATTATTACGCTATGCAAATAACGAAAGAAACGTTCTAAAAAAGCTTCAGAGCATTTTTTACATACAAGATAATGTTCATACGAACACGGAGTCTGTGCAATGCATTTCAATAGTTTACAGTATATGTCCGTATGAATATAATCAGTGAGCTGTTTAGACTGGTAGAAAAAAACAAACAGTTTAATTTGAAATTGTACAGCAGCAATGATCCCTTCATTTTTCTCTATTATTTTAACTAAACAATAAATATTGTCAGTCACGAGACCATTCGATTCGTCACCAGGGCTTTACTATAAAAGATCCGTCGTCACCATGCGTCTATCTTGCACCGTTGTGAAAGTATGGCGCCTCAAAGATAAGAAAAGTTGGACGCACGGACGGACGCACGGACACTCAGGTGATTTTATACTCTGTCCAATGCTATGCATAGCATTGCATTGGACAGACAATAAACTAGCTGTGAAAAAGCCCATTCAGCATTTTGCCCAAATGCATAACAGCATAACAGCATAACAAAAGTAATGGATTAACCCATTTGCCCAAATGGGTTAATCCATTACTTTTGTTATGATGTAGCCGGTAGAGGTATAGTTACTTCTAGTAGATTAATATTATTACATTCTGTCACCATCGTCATAAGTTTGGTTGGAAACTTGATATGATACTCATGGACTAAACCCACCTGCAGCAACTCAGAATTTCACAAATTTTTCTGCATGGTGACACACAGAATCCAGATACAGCTTTAAGATAAGAGAAAACCCAAAGAAAAGCCAGAAGGGAGAGGGAGGATAGGGAGAATAAATGTTAGTGATAGAGGAAGAGGCAGGCGCGCCTCATTTTCTTTTGTTTTCTTTTAAAAGCTTAGGCTATTTCGTTCCTTTCGGTTTGTATTAGAGACACGGTGTCTAATTGAAACCCGTTTAATATTATACTAATATTGACTGGCGTCGAGGTCGTTATTGGAAATTGTCTCCCCGAAGTTTATAAAATATTGTCCGATTTAAGGAACTCAAAGAAAAAGAATTCCAATAATGGTCTATGACGCTAGTTGCCATTTGTCTTGTTATACCTCAACGCATGTGTCTATCTGGCACCGTTACAAAGGTATATATGTAAAAAACTTACCAGTTTACAACTGTGTGTAAGGACGATGTGATGATATCAGTCCTCTAAAACAGCAAAAATCATTTGGGTAACCTTAGATGGGGCTATGCATATGGCGTCCTTACAA
>Ga0209367_1006556_pt1 | contig 16090 bp, 6 predicted proteins | sample WorMetLIZISLAND2_FD_187412 | JGI IMG/M metagenome (GOLD analysis project Ga0209367, IMG submission 187412) | Marine gutless worms symbiont microbial communities from Max Planck institute for Marine Microbiology, Germany - Olavius geniculatus... ... | reverse complement strand
GCACATATTAGAGGCTTGCCCTTTGTGTCCTTTATCAGACCACATGCACTGCGTTATTGATTTTATGTTTGTAACTTTGTCTGGTATGAATTAAATGATTGAATGATGATTGATTGATACGGCCAGCGCTGAACAGGTGTAGGCCTAACACCCTGCCCAACCCAAAGGTAAGGTAGGCCTGCACGTGAGGTATTTTTCCGCGAAAGCAGCTAGACTGCTTTAGCGCGTTTTAGCCATCGCAATTCTGCCCGTCTGTCCGTCTGTCTGTCACATGGGTGAATCAGTCAAAAACGGTGCAAGCTAAAATCACCAAATCTTTACCGTCGGCCGTTTGGAAGACTCTAGTTTCATGAACCGTGAAGCTTTTCCATAAATTCGGAATCTGGTCATCACAAACGAGGGCGTTAAATGACGGGATAGGAAAAATTTTCGATTTTTAGCCAATAAGTCGCTGTATCTTAATAACAGTGCGAGATATAGTCTAGGTTACTATTAATCACTGATAGGAAGTCATACACTGGCTCTCGATTGCCACCGAATTCAATGACCTTGGATGACCTTGAATGCCAAAATATGTTTTTTATGGATTTTTGGCGATTTCGGGCTGCAGGACACATTTTAAGAGCGAACTGCGCCAAAATCAATTGAGATAGACATAAAGAAGCTGCATAAAATTTTCAGCATTAAACGTAGATTTCGATGGCCGAAGTCTCGGTTTTCTAGGTTGAAGGAAACCTGCGCACGAGGGCATCAAATAGCGATACCACCGTAAAAGTTGTTTTACCGTTGTTGGCCAGTCTTTCGTGAAAACGGTTGCAGATAGGCATGGGCATGCTACATGTCACAACAAGCACTAGTGACGAGCTTTTCCGTCGTATCAACATTAATGTCTTTGAAATACGCTGAAATTCCAAAAAGGGGTTTTATTGATTTTGGCGATCTTCGTCTGCAGCGCACACTCTAAGAATAAACTGCGACGAAATGGCTGGAGATAGACTGACAGTTTGCGAACAGGAACTGCTATAGGCTTTCGCGCGTCTCGTAAGCATTAGCTCAAATTTCTTATACACTATAGGCCCGACATAGGCCCTATACTAGCCTATTGCGTGGGCAATGCATCACAACAGTCTATCCAGTTACGCGGCGCTCTGCATAGTAATTGGTTTGCTAACAGCGACGATCAAGGAGGGGGTAGTTTTTTTTCAAAAGTGAAGACGCCCGAAATAAATTTGGCATGCTTTGTGCTGTGCTTTTAAAACACTGTCGATTATAATTTTTGCACAGATACAATGGGCTAAAATGATCATAGTGCATTGCATAGTAATAATTCTTTCAGCCATAAAGTCAAATTAGTCACACATTTTAGCCGACCGTAGTTTAGTAAAGATCGAGCTATTTGCGTGAGTTGTCGTCCTTCTGTCTGTACGTCCGTCCGTCTGTCCGTCACGGATGTACTGTGGCTAAACGGTGCAAGATAGGGCCTAGGTTGCTATTGATAACTAATAGGAAGTCGCATATTGGCTTTCAAATCAAATATAAATCATTGACCTTGGATGACCTTGATGGGTAATAACGCATTATGGTAAACCAATCATGCGGTATTGTGGGTTAACGGTAAGTCGTAGAGGGTCGGCGATGGTAGGCCTGCCATAGGATAGGGCGGTGGCGACTTCCTATAAGCTGTCAATAGTAACCATGTAACTATGTAACCCAGCTAGCGCATCTGAAGCTACAGCACTACGGCGCTATACAAATGTATTATTATTATTATTATCATTATCATCATCATCATCATTGTCCATCTGCGGTGGTTTAGCCGCAATTTTAAATGGAGCGTTTAAAGCTATAAGTGGCCGTATCTCGGAAACGGTGAGAGATACAGCCTAGGACAGTATTAATCACTAATAGAAAGTGGCATACGCCCTGTGGCTTTGTCAGATTAGATGGAAATCATTGACCTTGGATGACCTTGAAGACCGTTACGCACTATTGCAGCTAAACGGTGCGAGATACGGCTCAAGTTGCTATTGTTCACTAATATTCGCATATCACAAATAGTCTCATATTGGCTTCCAAATGACATGAAAATCATTCACCTTGAATGAACTTAAAGGTCAGTACTGCAACAGGAACTGTATAGGCTGTAGCGTGTCTTCTCGACCAAGCGTTTTTATTGTGAGAAATATTTGCAAAACCTGCGTCCGATATTTTCCTCGTTCATTTACTCTATAACTATTTATATCACTTGGCGAAATGACAACGTGCGATGTCTGTTATACTAGCGTTCATTGTACCTTTCGAGACGACGTTCGGTTAACATAGCGTGCATGGAACTGTGTCACATCCGACAAATCGCTTTTTCTCCGTGACTGGAATTCTGACGCTGGGCTTCGGACGTATGGGCGGTACGGTCGGCTTTTCCCAGCGATAACTGGGCTTCTTGTAGACAGAGAAACAAATAACAAATTTATATAAACCTACAGTATAATGCTGTAAACACACTATCACCATCATATAGGTTTTATTCGCTGGCCGGACCTTTAACGGAACGCATTTCTTCCCTGGAAAAGTGGGGAAACGGTGTCCCCCACTACAAGTTTGTCGTGAATGTGATTGTGAAGTTGTTGACGTGGACGTTACTCAGCAATAGGTCAACGTGCGTTATCGTCAACAGTAATGACTGGATATCACATTATAATCGGTCCTGCTGCGCAATTAATTTACATCTTGTTAACGTCAAAGTAACATCAACATCTAGCTAGGTCGTTTATAACAGGCTCATCAGGTGAGACCAGTGCGTCATTATTGCGTATTTTTTATTCGCACTTTTTTATTCGTTAAACCAGCTTTCGTTATTTGTGTTGTGTGTTTGAGATATTTGTATGGTATCAAACGTTTCACAAATATCTAAGAATCAGAAAATAACACCTTAAACCATTCTGCTATCGCGCGTAAAAAATCTGATTTCTTTCATCAAGTTACAATCGATAACGTCCGAGATCTTTTTGAGACATAAAAAGCTGGAACGTAAAAGAAATAACGAATATCTACTAGACAACTCGGCTACAGAATGAATGTAAATAAAATATCGTGGTATAAAATATATTTTTTGTATTAGTTATGATTTGTGTGAATTATTGTCGTCAAGTGCATACGATATTCGATCACAGACGCAAAGCGTGCAGTGCGCTCAAGATCGCAATTTTGCAATATAATACAATATTCGTTTATTATTTAACTCTGTCAGAATGCAGAGCATGCACGCGCGATAAAAATTATACGATAAAAATGGTTTAAAATGTCTTACTTTCTATATCAATGCAGTAAAAAATATATAAAAAAAACAATTTTAATAAAAAATTTTGTAGTTTATGCAATAATCTGTTAATGAAATTAAACTGACAAATGCGATAAGTGTAGTTTGGTAATGGTCTACTCTACTATTTGCTCGAGAGCGCAAAATGTAACTGGGATGCTTGAAATACCGGTGGAAGCAGTGGCGTAGCCAGAATCTAGTTGTAGGGGGGCACATGAGAGGTAGGGTGGGGAGCGATGTCCCCTCCCCACGGGGAAGGGATGTGGGGAGGGAGATGTGCTTCTTTCTCAGAAAATTTTTGCATTTTTTTGTATGAAAATAACGTGCTTTGGTGCATTTTGGCACGTGCCCCCAGTGCTTCCCTATGGCTACGCCCGTGGGTAAAAGAAGATTATGCAAAACGAAATTAGGATTCAACAGAATACAGTCTTGTTCATCGACCGAATTAGTTAGCTCTTCGAAGGCGGACCCTTCCCTCGGGCATAAGCCGCTACGTAAACCTCGTCGGAGAAATGCGTTGTATTCGTTGCTTGTCATGCGCTGATGCAAACCCCCACCAAGCAGGGGATGCGTACAACAGTTTAGCTATGATAACTGATACTCTGCAATCTCATCGGCGGCGACTTTCATCACCGATATTGCGGCACTTTCCGTGTTCATGTCGGTCGTTTGTTTTTGATGGAAGTCCTCTCGGCGCTATACCTGGTCATCAGTTTGTCAGTGCAGACTTAACGACCAGCACTCATTGACTGCAGTTGCTTGAAAGTAGCGTACTGTACTGCCCCGAGGAAACTGAAATAAAATAGCATCTAAAAGCACTCGTGACCATCCACGCAGATCGCTATCACTGTACTGTCTCGACTGATAGTAGCACAAATGATTTTGTTTCATATTTCGTTAACTTTTATTCTCGAATAAATAATTACAGGTATGTTAAAGCAATACATCTACCTGTAGCCGCAACGTCGGCAATCTGGTGCTAGCGTCTAGCGAACGATGACGACGCAACTACAACTTGTTTTACGTAAGCTCTGTATCATGAGTCTCGTCTGAGAATAGATTTGTTGAGTTCTAGTAGGCCTAATTGTAAATATTCAGCTGTGAGGTGTTCATCATTTTATGGTAAAACACAATTTATATCCAATTCGTGTATTATAAAAAAACTAGAAATTTGGGACAAAGCTTAACGTAAGTCCGCCCAGCGCCCTAAGTCCGATTGAAAAAAAATTAGGGCGGAGGGGTAAATTTTTTCCATGAGCAAAGTCACGTGGCCCGAACTCAAATGCATTGTCATATGCAGAACGCGCATTGTCGACTTAGGATTGGTCAACATGAGCGCTTATAACTTTGTTTACAGTGGACCGAAGTTCACCAATTTTTTTTGTTCAACGCCGGAAAGATCGTTCTCGTTAATGCCGTTTACATTTTGTCGCTGTCTTGATCCGTTCCAGAGATATTTGCGCTCAAACTCGAAAGTTGTCGTAAATCGCACCGATTTTTGAACGTTTTTTGCCCTCCCAAATTTTAAGGTGGGCGGTGTCCCCAAAAGTTGTACTTGAGTTAACACCCCAATCTAGAGGCACGTCAAGTGCCAAAGTTTCTTAAGCTTGTCACTTGCAAGTGATAAGCTTGGTCCAGGCATATCGGATGAACGCAGAACGAGAGTAAATTTTAAGTTATACACCGTTTATTTGACGAGCTGGCTTGACGAGCAGCTTGATCGTGTAAACGGAGTATAACTAACAAATGTTGATAACGCGAGTTCGATCGAGACACGCCAAAGATTATTCGATCACAGTAGACTAGTTCATCTAGGCTACGTCCTATATTGTGTCAGTTTTTTATGTAGCACGCCGTGCACTGTGCCACACTCTTTGTTGTTAAACATTGCCGTGTTAATATCTGATATTAGACCGACATAACTAGCGTATTGTGCAACCATTAGGCCTATACATGTACAGCGTCTTGGCAATGTAGAAATCGGTTTACAGCTATCGTTAAGAAAGAAGCGGATCGCCAGATTGCGACGTAGGCTTATATAACAGCCAACACGATGTCGCAAGACTGTTCGCGTTTCAAGTTGCGAGAGAAGCTGGTGCGACTGCGACGTGACTATCTGTGCATCGGTTCAACAGAGCGTCAACGTTCTGCCGACAGCAGTGTGTCGACGAAGACTCAACCAGTCGTTGATCCAGACGAGGTTGCTGCGGTCCAGCCGCAGTCTGTCGAGTGCTGTAGACTGAGTTATGATAAAGTAGCGCAGCCGGTGATGATTGAAAACAACGGCGGCGATGGTGGTGGTCGGTTGTCAGACGTAGAACAAGTCGGTCTATCTTTACCTCGTCGCCACAGCGTTCCGTCACATTGGGCTTTAATGCTTCAGTCATTGACCGAAGAAGAGCTCGAGATTGCAAGCCCCGCCCTCTGCCCCAAAGCTGCGTCAAACTGTGCCGAGGCTCAGGAGATCTTCGACGCGATGACGACAGTGCATGGTGCACGAGCATTAAACCTAGAGCGTCGAAACGTCATTGACGCGACGACGCCGCCGTTGGGTGGTGCGTCGTTTGAGAACAGTTCGTCGACGGACAACGACCAGGACGATTACTACGACGACTTTGTTCGTGGCCTGCAGTTAACCACCACCGTGACCCGTATAGCCGCTGTTATTTGCAGCCCCTCGCAACGACCGTGCAGCAATCGGGGCAGCGACGACATGACTGTTAGAAATGTTTGCCGACGAGTGGTCGACATCCAAGGTACAGCAGCTACACCGTGTTTTGTTGACGGCCGGAGGACGTCGCAACAGTTTGAACGTAGAAGAACATCAAGACAGTTTGAGCGTAGGTCATTCGGAGGGAAGCTGATGCGGAAGCTGCGTAAAACGCTGAGTTTGACGAAGAGCCCTGAGACTGCAGGGAACAGTTTGTCTGAATGCGGTCAGCCACGAGCATCGTCGCTGTCCACGGCAACTCATGTTGATGAGCGGGACGTGTCAACGCAGCCAACTGGCGCGCCGTACAGCGACTGGTGTCACCAACTGACGGTGAATTATACCGTTAATCTTTTTCGTGCACAAAACTTTCGGTCGCAAGTACCAGAAGTAGTGGTATTAATAATAGCTTAATAACATATGACGGTCTCACATGTGTAAACAAACAGTAAAGTGAGAATTATACCCATAATAATTCATACAATGACGGTAAAGGAAAGTAAAAGGTAAAGTACTTGTTATGGCGCTACACGAGTCAGACTCGCGACCAGAAACGCTTCACAATATCTGAAGTTCTGATTGGACAGCGCAGTATGCGGCCATCCACAACCAGTAGATCGGACAAAACTTATACATAATCAAAAAAGAACGTGAACTATAAACTGACGAAAGATTATAACACTACCGGTCACGAAGTGTCACATGTTGATTATAGACAGTAATAGATAGTTATAAATGGTGATGTATTTTTCAAGTATAGTCGGGTGATGTGATTGTGGCATTGTGCTATTGTGTTGCAGACGGCCTCTGACGGCGCCGATGATAATGAGGCGTGTCTGAATGCGCCAATAAGTTGCACACGGAATCAGTATTTCAGTCGACACCAGCAGCGAGCGAGAACTCAGCCTACGTCCAACAACTTTAAACGACACATTCGTTACTTTCACAGTCGCTGTCGGCCAGGTTTACACTAGCGTCTTCACTTAGCTTTGTATAGATTTGTTATGCGGCCGTCCTAATAAGCGGACTTAACTCACCGTCTCTCTGTCCGTCTGTCTGTCACTTACGGGCCGTTAAATTGAAAACAACAGGCGTATAAACGAAAATCATTGTAAAAGTTTTTCACGGCAAGTGTAACCGGTGGCCAGAATTAAGATTAACGTTATGGTTCGGGTTGCCCAGTGCAGCTGCACGTATGTGCGGACGGCCGCTTGTATGTCAACACATGGCGTAGAGATATCTTTACTAGTTGTACGTAGTGAATATCATCATCGTCGTTGCTCGTCATCATTACTGGCATCATTGGCATTTCTTTGCGTCTGCACATTACGTTTCATGATTAGATGATTTTATAAACCAGTACCGATATTGAAAAATTAATTAAATAAAACATACGGATAAAAACTTATTGGTTGGTAGGAAATACTGCCGGTGTGCTTCTGGGCTACATGAGGCCGATGACTTGTGTGAAATTATTAGACTGATCGATTTGACTGCTGGCTAAAGAAACAGTGTTTTGCGAACCGGTTTGCTCCAGAATTTGGCTGCTAAAATGTTGGCACGTCGTCGCGTGTATTGTGATAAATGCACAAAACATCAGTTTATACACTTGTTAACGGCAATATTAAAGAACTCGCACATCGAAAACAGCAAAAATCACAAAAGGTGATATTGCCCGCATCACACTGACTGTGTGTCAATGTGCTGCTGAATAATAAATAGCGTTTCTGTGCTTTGTGTATGTGTATGTGTTCTTGTGTTTTATGAGCCATGCTGCCTGAGTCAAATAAAATGAATGAATGAATGAATGAATTTAATGAATCATACTCGTATAGGTCTACTGCTGTATAATCTTTTGACTTGCAAGACGTAGCATTTCCATTACGCTGTTTTGCAGTAAAATCACTCGGTTTAGTTTCAGTCCGCCAGTTTCCAGTCGTGCGTTTTTGGTCGAATCAGCAATACAACAATGTTGTCTGCTGTGTGTGAACTGTGACGGTTGGACGGCAGGTGGCAGCACACCGTTGAATTGCGTCCAGTCGGTGATGACGTCACTGACAGACGACGACCAGCAAGACGACCACCATAGTGGAGGTCATCGTGAACGTGGTCAAGGTCACGACCAAGGTCAAGCTAATGGTGGTAAAGCCGCAGCGTCAGTCGCCACGTCCGACTTCGAACTTCTGCAGCGAACCACAGACGCTGACCAGCAACCTGGGTAAATAGAGTCCTTTCACCAATGGCGTCGTGGCCGGGGAGGGGAGCTGTTGAAAAATTGTCGAGAAATCTACTTCCTATCGAAAGTTTTTATGTCTGATGCAAACTTTGGGGCTAAAAGCGTCAATTTTAATCAATTTAATGGCAAAATTGGAATTTTGAACAACCTGTCGAAATTTGCAGACTTTGCAGTGTCTGTCGTCAAATTGCAGCTTTCTAACTTGCTTACATTTTAACACATGACGCAGCTGTTTTTCACAGCACACATACTGCAATGCTGCTGGTCTCAGACAACAGCACTCTTCACGTACGGACATGATTGTTAAATTACCAGGAAACCATGCCTTTCTGAAAATATCCTATACCAGTAAAACACGATATGGCAAAAGTTTTTAAAATACGCTTAAAACTGACGAGTAGCCTACTTGATAGAACTAGACAGAGGCAGAAAAATTGGCGAGCTTCAAAGTGTAAGAAATTATGGTCGTAAAGGTCTGCAGTTTGAGCGGAGTAACATCTGTTTATTTGTTTATGTACATTCTTATTCACCAAACATTAATTTGGTAAAGTAACACATACAAGATAATATGCACATGAACAATATTCAAGCGACCTGAGCTCTAGTTCTTCTCCCAAAGGATAACCTTAATCAACGGGCGATCGTTGTTGCTATAATTATTGCCATTCGCTGATAACGCAAGTTTGTTTTAAGAAGATGATTCAAATAAATTGCGAGTTAATAGTAAGAATAAAATAAAGTTGACTTTTGCTAAATTTTCTCCTTGTCTGATTTTGATCTGTACTAAAGTAGGCTTTATACAAGACATAAAACAAAGTGGTCTCGCTTGTTGGCCTGCCTTGTAGGCCTACAATAAAACTGCAATAAAACTACTGGAAGCGGTCGCTATCGACTTCGTTTATCTAACCCTGAACTTATCGTAATCGCAGAGCAGAACTTAGCGCTACGAACTTGCAGACAAGTTGTATTTCTTTGCAGGGATTCGCATATATACTGCAGTGTAAGAGAAGAAACTTTTTTGTTGTAGCGTAGTTGCATTTTATAATATATATATTTTATTACACCCGTGCAAAGTCCGTTGGTGAAAAGTTGTTCTCTGGCTTTAAGCGAGAAGTGGCAGATCGAAAAAGTGATGAGAGGCGAGAGTGATAGTGAATGTTTTTCTCGTACGTGGTCCGTGATATGGCGTGAAGATGTGTGTGTGTGTGGCTTCGTGTTGCAGGTTGCGTCATGATGAGCACAGACTGAAAAGACAGAAAGTTGTCAGACGCAGTCGCATCACAGTAAGCTCAGCATTATATGCATCTTTATTCATCGAAGAAACGATAGATTAACACACACATACATACAATTAACTTCTCGCCACTCTACATGTCTGAGCATTCGCCGACGTAGTTTGCTGGTGAAGAAATAATAAACATTTGGTTTATCCGGTACAAGTATCCAGTAACTGTTTCTTTAGCCGCAAAAAAAGAAACTTAGGAAAAGCTCGATAAAACTTTTAGTGTAATTTTTAACTTAGGCCCTATACGAGGGTCGTTCGATAAATAAGTTACAAAACAGCGTCATTGTGTTAGTTTTCCAAATGTTAAAAATCCAAAATATACGTTTTGTACGGAATTTAATTCTAAATAGCAGCTATGAGTTATATGACGATGACGTCACTGTGACATTATAAACATTAAATACGGCGACGTTGCCACTGAAATCGTCCCGCAACGAACAGCGTTCCGTTGTTGTATTTTTGTGGGCCAAAAAATAAATGCCAATCAGATTCATTCTGAGATTCATCCAACATATGGCGACAAGTGCGAACAGTTCACGTTTGGTAAAAGAAAATGCTAAGTGGGTAGAAATTTGTATCATATACCGAGGTGCAATCAGTCGTTCTTCAGTGACATGGACAGCAGCCAGCATCGTTCTTTGCATCGGGCATTCAGAAGTTTGCTGACGGTTAGGACAAATGTCTGAGCAAACTAGGACGATATGTTGAAAAATGAAACATTAATCTGTAGCATTTAAAGAGATGGCATTAAATTGTTAAGTTCATTTTTTTTGTTTCTATTCTGTTTGTTACTTGCGAATTATGATAGATTACTGGTGGGAAAAATAATACACGTGTAGGCTGTCTTCTGTGAACAGATGACGTCACAATAATGACGTCATCTTAAAAAATTTCTATAATAAAATTTCCTACAAAACGTATGTTTCGGATTTTTTTGGATTTGAAAAACTAACAAAATGACCCTGTTTTGTAAATTATTTATTAAACGATTATCGTATGTTATTAATCATTGTCAGTTTGCCAGATGCAGACGGAGATCCGGCGCGTGATGTTGATAGCTTCAAACAGTTATTCTAAACAATCTTGTCCAGTTTTTACCAGTGTTACTAACACATTAAAATTAATTTTAACGTTAGGTACTACATAAATTTACTTACTTATATCGAAACACCGGACGACTGAGGCTGATAGTCACTTGTCTGGACGCCGCCAGCTTCGTTTCTCGACCTTTCACCACAGCCCATCGATCCCATCACAGTACAGGCCGGAGCCATCACAGCGCTTCCGATTCGCAATAATATGTGACATTCCTCCTGACGCTTTTTAAAATTGTTTTTGGATGTAGATTAGTTTACATTTCTCTACAGCCAACGTATCTGTTGTCACGAGGACACGGACGCAGTCCGGAGAGCTCGCTTTCTCCGTCTGCAGTTCAGATATACATGTATATCTGGAATCAGATTCCTCCCCACATCAGGAATCATCATTCTGCATGGGCTTTTCGTAAAGCGCTTAATGCTTTTTTTTGTTGCTTCAACTTTGGGCGGTCGTTGCTGTAGCTAGGGCACTGGAACAGTTACGATTATGACTGTGACGATAATTGCATGAAGTGAAGAAGCTAGTGATGTGCTGTGTGACTGTAGGGCGGAGTGCGTGCGAGGTCGGGGCATTGTGACGACGCGGGGATACATTGGTCGACGACGCTCGACCACCATGGATGCTCATTTCTCCGTGCCAACACCAGCGCCCCCGCAGACCTACTGCGACATACAGCTGCTGCTGCTGCTGATGACGCTGATGATGACGACGATGACCATGGGGGATGTTATGACAGAACTTCTGTCGCCGCTGACGTCTTAAAGTCTGAATCGGTTGCGTGCGAAGCTCAGAACATCATCAGTGAGTAAACGCGTCTATCTTGAGGCGCACGCAGAACGACGTAACTGAATTGAACTGAACTAAACTGACACGAACTGACCAATGGGCAAGCAAGGTGCGCATAGTCACATAGGTAGGCCGCCAACGCCGTTAGACGGTGCTTTCTGTGATGCATTACTACTTGACCATTGGTCAGTTCGTTAAAAACTAAACCATTTCAGTTCAGTTCAGTTACGTCGTTCTGTACGCGCCTTTACAAAGCAATAGAAACAAAGTAAACTGAACTGTCAGTTCGTTCGCTTATACCCTGTTTGCATGATCGAGCAAATTAGCATGCTAATTACGAGGGCGGGCGGGTTGTAATTGGAAGGCCTATATAATACGTGATCAGCTGTGGGCTAAGACTAGGCCTACATTTGAGCCAAAGGCGGGGTTCCATCAGGCCTGCTCGATGTCTGCTCGATGTTTGCTCGATCGTGTAAACGGGGTATTTGTACAGTCTGTACATCGCAACTGAACTGGACGGAACCGCATCGACTTATTCCACTGCAGTTTCAATTTATGATCGATAAATTTTGGTGTGTTTTTACGCCTCACAGTGTAGATGCTTTTACGCTGGTGCTGTAGGCGTACCGGTAGTGAACATCATATCCAGTGAGCCGGTAGATCGTCGAGCGTCAATGTTTGACGCCAGTCTTATTCCGCGGCCGCCGTGCGTTGAGCCTAGACGCAAGTCATGCTTCACTCATCGTGATGATTACTATGATCGCCAGGTTCACATTATCTACAGTACAGTACTATACAGGATACGTAATGAATTTAAGGAAGATGCAGGCACAAAAAGTTACTATGCTCTATAGCGTCGGAGTTACGAAAGAGCGAACAGGATTTTTTTTAAATACCGCCGCCTAAAACGGAGTTCTTTTTCGTCATTGCATTCTGATGTCACGTGACTTTGTTTTCAGTTTATTCTTAGATATTCTGCACGTATGAAATAAACTAAAACAGAAATAAAACGAAAACATATCTGGTTTGCTTTTGTGGACACAGACGTCCGCATATGTAAAATGAAACCGAAACGAAAACCAAATAACTCTGAATTATTCTAAATTTGTTTCAGTGTTGTTTTAGGTTTAGTAGCATATTTATTTATTTCGCAAATAAATATGCAAATGCTGTAACTTTTTAAAGTGTTTCAGCCAGATACTAGGGAAGTCTTACTTTAAAGCGTAGTAAAATACTATAGCCGAGTTAGTTTAGAGGTCACTGCATTCCGACTAACATTATGAAAGAGTATTCCATCGAGGTACACTAATTACACCATAACGTATGATATACGTTTTACCCTATTTAGACTCTACTGCTGCTATTGTTTAATGTTGGATTTGTTTCTTTAATTTGCCAATTTCTCCAAAGTTGCACCCGGTCAGATAAGTTCTAGGTTCTTTAAAAATAAATTTGGAAACTGGTTAAAAAGAACTATTTACGTATCAAGGAGGAAAAAGATTTTTTTGTGCAAAATAATTCTTCGCGTGAGGCGGATTTATACGTACATGTAAATAATCCCGCACGAAACCTTTTTTGGAAGGTGGGCTCTGCCATAATATTTATGTAAGAAAAAAGTGTTCAGTTCATATACAGTGTAAGGGTGACATCGTGGTTGTAGATATAAAACAGCACAAATCACAATTTAAAAATTCAAACTTTACCATTCCACAGTCAGCAAAGTTCTTCTGACATTGTGTAATGGTGATGTTTGAATTTTTAAATGTGTGATTTGTGAACAGTTTTTTTACATAAATATTTGCATTTTTTATCGCTGTTGGAAGTAAAAATCTTGCAGATATCTCTTACACAGACCGAGTTATAGCCAATTTTGTCCCAAAATTCGTTGCCATGGCAACGGGGGTTGGCAGGGGAAAAATTTAAAGACACTATCGCATAGCGCGGGCCCGGGCCAAGTTATAGTCAATTTTGTTCCAAAATTCGTTGCCATGGCGAACGGGGGTCGGCAGGAGAGAAATTTATATGACACCATCGGATAGCCCCGGCCGAAAATAGCGTAGTAGGTGCAAACAGCGTGCAATTATCTTTCAAGGGGGCCGAGCTATGGCCCATTTTGTCCCTAATTTTGTTGCCATGGCAACGGGGGTCGATCAGGGGTAACACCGTTAAATTGGCCGACCCCGAAAACCATACCGTAAAACCAAAAATTATGACTCTATCTTATACACAGCCAGAGATATGACGGTTTAAAGCATTGTTTAATTTTTCCCATAGGCGCCATTGTAATTTTTCATATTTTTGTGCAAAATTAGGCAAAAATGTTGAATTTACATTTTGTAACCCTCAAAAGGCACTTGCACGAAACCGCGTTAGATGAGCCATCGTGCGTTAAAATCAGTTCAGTCGTTTTTCCTGTAGAGGACGGCAAGAAAAAAAGGAAAGGAAAGGCACAAAAAGTCACGCAGACGTTATATTTCACCTATTCGTGGGGAAGCCCCCGGTGAACAAATATTTACCAAATTTTGCATGTCGGGAAATATGCCGGACGTAATCATCTGCGCAAAAATTGAGGTGAAAAAATTAAGAGGTTTGGGATTTACGGGAGTCAAATTTTGGGTTTTTCCATTGAAATGGCTGGTCACTCTTACAACAGTGCTGCGCTACCGCGCTGCCTGTGATGCATCGGTTCGCTAGTGTTAACATTAAATATACCGTATATCATAATATCATTGTGTTTAGTGTTCGCTGGCGGTAGAATATTTTACTCTTTATTTTGACTTCAGCGGAGTCGCAGACACAACCTTTGAGATTGCTGCTCTGCCTGGCGTCTCACTTCGGTAATTTCATTCTTTAGTAACAGTAACTGTGGTAATAGTATGATCGTAAGTTTATTCAACTCTATTAGTGCGCATGACTTAGAAAACAAATTTTACTTATACGCCGCAGGCTTAATCGGAGTGGATCTACGTCGGTCGTGTATCGACATGCTGTGCGCCTGAACGGAACATTGGCACACCGGCTCTTCCTGCTCTGTGGAACGTTTACAATAATTTTGTTTTTACTATGCTTTTTATTTTTAAGTAAGGAGCCCGTACGCAAGAGAAAGACAGAGAGACGGACGGATGAACGGACGAGCAAGACACGTCGTGCCCACTAATGCGGCCTACTAGAACGGCCACGTGATAATGCGCCCTGGTGCTGTAGGCGGTAATTGCCGCAATTAGGCCTATACGATATGTGAAGATAAGGTCATTTAGAGTTAAGCTTTTACAACAAGAAACTTGATAAATTCACAAAGGAACAAAATCGTGCACAGCATTTTACAACGCTTTACATCGTTTTGTATTGTTTCATATTGCAAAGTACTGTATTGTACTGTTTATTACGTTTTGTTTGTTCGCCGCATACAGTGACGCTATTGCAGAGCCTCTGCGATGTCATGGTCTATCCAGTGACCAAGTCTTCGTCTTCCTGCAGTGCTCCAACACTCCTCTGCCGCTCTCGTCCGACTGCTATCTGCTCGCCGGCAGTTTGCTCTACGTCCGAGGTACTGCAAACGTTTATGTCCTGAATTATCAGTACTTCGGTGTCGTATTTCCTGTTTTACGGTCTTTATGCGGTTCTAAAACAAGAAAAAACATTTGCAAAAACATTGCGCATATGTTCGTTTAATGTAACATGTTTAGAAAGAACAATTACATAGATTTCATCGCATGATAGTTTAACCTCAATACAAAAAATGCGTTAGAGCCGTCGACTTCAGTTATAGATATTGATAACGTGCAAGTCGTATACTAACCATTTCCTATTATCAAGCAGTGCTCAGTCGTGCTAAGACGTTTTGCGTATATTAGCGTCCGCGCGGAATTACGCCGGGATGACGATGCATCCTGTAACAGTAGTGTAGGCCTATAAGGAGCTGAATGAAGTTCTAGCAGCTGATCGCCGTGATGGGTGTCTATTGACGTGGCATCGTGACATTTGCCAAGAGATTGATTCTGCTTGCTTGCTGTTGCGTTATGCTCGATCCCAGCGTGGTGAATGGGTTCTAATTGATTGATTGACACACAGTGATGCAGCCAATTGATCCAACCTACCTGACATTAATCAGCGCCTGGCCTGGCACTAACCCAAGTAAGCAACTGCTGCCGCTATACCAGACATCGAACCAATTATTTCAGCGAACACATCAACCACTTACTGTTTCTAATTTGGTAAGGGTGGCTGTGACTTCTATCCCTACTACCGGGGCATATATCAGCATATATCACTAGCCTTACTCGGTATAATTACTCAGTCGTGATGGTAAATTACAGACACAGAATCGGACTGTATAAACGCGCACCGCCGAAGTCATCTGTGGTTAGAGATCCATCCCGATCGACGGCTCATTTTATCTCCATCGCTTCCGGAGACCCCAGCTTCAAAAATCGTAGCAAAACCAAAATTTGTGTGAACGTTGCGCGGGAAAAGGGCAACCGCTGTGCCAGTTTTCAGTTTATCAGGCCAAAAGCCAGGGTTAGGGCTAGGGCTAGAATTGTGCACTGCAGTAGGCGAGTACGTAAGAGGATGACCGCATATTAAGTCGGCATTGGGCCGACGTATTCTGTTGTTTGATGTTTCCTACCACATCTCACTACTATAGTAGAGAGTCCGTAT
>Ga0209367_1006555_pt1 | contig 16091 bp, 5 predicted proteins | sample WorMetLIZISLAND2_FD_187412 | JGI IMG/M metagenome (GOLD analysis project Ga0209367, IMG submission 187412) | Marine gutless worms symbiont microbial communities from Max Planck institute for Marine Microbiology, Germany - Olavius geniculatus... ... | reverse complement strand
GGGAAGGGGAAAAGGGAAGTAAAAGGGGAAGGGAAAGGAAAAAGGGGGAGAAGAAAGTTTAAGAAAAGTTGGATGCACAGATGCACACACAGACGGACGAAAGCACGGACACTCAGGTGATTTTATACTCTGTCCAATGCTATGCATTGCATTGGACAGACAACAACAAAAAACATATGTCACAAAATTTAACTTTTGATTTCTGTTTAACTGGCCAATTTATCTGGACTAACTAAAGGTTAGGTCAAAAGGTCCCCATAATGGTTAAATACTATAGCTCTTCATCGAAAACCTATCTCAGAGCTACGAAGCATCATCCGCCGCATGTGACCACACAGTGTTACCTGCCACCCGAAACAGGTGAATGCGCCCCACCTTAACCCCAGCCAGATAGGCCGGTACTCAATTTACCTACACCGAAGGGATGGAAAGCTGAGTTGACCTAGATGGCTGGTCACATATACCAAGATGGTTTTCCTGCCCGCAGACAGTCATCCATCCAAGTACTAACCCGACCTGGCATAGAGTAACTTTGTTGATCGGATGAAATGCATTACCGCTACCCCACACCACCAACCCTGAACTTCAATTGTCAAAGTGACACTTCTCTGACAGATGTTCTTCCTGGCCTCAAAGTGCTGCAGACTATAAAGATGAGTAAGTACTAAAGTAGTGGAGCAAAAGCAGTGGCAGACCTGGCCAGCAAAGCAAAGAGTATTCCTGCATCCACTGCAGCTGTGTCGGATTTCTTGCGAGACTGCAGGGCCTCCAGAACGACCGCCAGTCGAACATGGTTGAGCTGCGATGGCAAGGCTTCCACACTACAGACATACATACAGACAGGCACACATCCATAGTGCGGCTTGGCGGTGTAGTGGTTAGAGCGTAAGACTTGCTATCAATGTTCAACAGGCTGTGAGTTCAAATCACACTCATTCCTGACAGACAACAACTCTAAACAAGTTTATCACATAGATGTGCCTCTGCTACCAAGCAGTTCATAATTCAGTGCTGATGAAAAAAAATGACAGAAAGTTAATAATGGCAAACTATGATAGAAATGACAACTGGTTTATCATTCATAACACTGAGCACAAACTCACAGACAAGCACCTGATCTTCCAGTGTCCAGCACACACGACCAGGCATGAAGGGAGATGCAATGACACTATAGCACTAATCAGCTAGTTAATCAGCACAGCAGTTACCGGGTTCTTTTGGCACCTTTCTTGACTGCTGCAGCCTCTGTAGTTGTCAATGCTGAAGTTTCACTTGGCTGCAGTTCATGTGATGCTTGACTGCAAGAGAGTTTCAGCTGCAAACATCACAACAGTTATCGTGTTATCAGCTATACCATACAGCAGCAGTATATTAGTCTTTTAGCCATTTCAGATTATATATTATGACTACAGTGCTCTTGAGAACTGCAGTCTTTAGAATTTGGTTGCGACGATTCAACAGTACAAATGTTCAATAGTCTGAAGGTGTATACTGGACGAACTTCATTAACCCTAACCCTGACCAAGGCACAGCTGAAAGTTAAGAGAAAATACGAAGAATAAGTCAATGTCTGTACAAACATATAAAAGAACCGTAAACCTTTCAAACTATCAAACCATCAAACTTCCATAACTAGTAGAAATTTCTCATGCAAAACTTTACTGCAAAAGCTAAACTTTTGCCTTTTCATAAGATGAATGCCTTTCCTGTGCAACATGATATTAACAAACACAGTACAAATAAAAAAGCTAACTAACAACACAAAACTAAATCCTGTTTTAGGTGTTTTTGCAACAGGAAAAAAGTGGGCATATTTCACAGCTCCACAGATGTGCAATGGGCTATTATTATTATTAATATTGCAGTGCTGCTAGACAGACGGTGCAGCAAAAGACCTGTTTGAGGCAGGTTACAGCAGCACTCGTGGACTGTAAGTCAGTAGCACTGACAGCAACATCCACCAGTGCCGAGATGAGCTCACGCTGACATTCTACTGATGACATCGCTCGGAAAAAATGACGACGTATCTATAAATCGGCACAAATATTCTTCTGCTACTACCAGTATTCTCAACTGCTTAACAGAAAAAAACAAGACTGTCTTATTAGCCACAAAATGACATGTTTCTTCATCTATAAATAAAGCAAATTAAACTTTCACCAAATCTACACCTGAAAATAAACAATTCCACTAACCACAATTCAGTAAATAGACGAAAGACGGACAAAAGAAAACCAGATATAACATCAGACAGAAGCATTAAGAAAACATCAAGAAAGCATCAAGAAAACATTAAGGCACATCACTTCCTGATGCTGATCCAACTCCATACCTGGTTCCAAATTGTAATCCAGATCACTGCCATATTGGCGGCTCATGCCACTCTCCAAAAAACCATCAAAATCCTTTCATAATGTAATGCTGTAAATGACATCACGCATAAACAAGAAAACAAACACAGAGATAACGTAAAGGCAAGACCCCACTAAAAATGCGTGCAGATCCACTACCCACTAAGGACGAATCTGCCTCGTATGCAGGCCGCACATGCTCACATGCAGCCTATGTGCAACTATGGTGGGGTCTTGGCATGACAAGACAGATAGAAAATGCCGGGTCCATTACCAGCGGAATAGCAGTGGCTGACAGTGGGCTGTCACTGGCTGCAATATGTCGCTGTGACCTCACGGCACAAAGCAGCAGATTCATCTCAGCGGATGAAGCTGTCAGCGTTGGCGCAGTTGACTCATCAAACCGTCTCAGTGTCAGCAGCAGCAACTCACTTTCCAGCGACGACAGCTTGTCACTGGTCTCCAACAGTAACGGTTCCACAATGGATACCGTGGAACTCAGCACCGCCTAAAAATAAGCAAGGCTGGTTTCATCACTTCAGTTCTCCACACAGCTATGGCTGCAGACAAAAACTGGGCATCGGCATCAGTCTGTTAACATTCCCTACCTATATCAACCACTTCATTAGATACTAAGATATTGCTCTAAAAGAGTCCACCATGTTGCTTTTGTCATTCAATACTACTAGCTCGTGGTTTTCTGTGCATTATAAAAGTAGCGGCTAAACACCACAATTTTGCTGACTTAACTATTGTGTGCAACAAAATGTCCAAATAAATGATAAAAATATCAAAGTTTTTAAGATGCACAAATGCGCAAATATTCGCATCCACCAATACCTATCTAAGTCCAAGGCATAAAAACGCAGACAAAAGTAAGTACTGAATTATCAATACCAGATTCGAAACAGAAGAGAGCAGTTGCAACAGTCGAACTTTTATTCCGATTGGCGTCTCCGTTGCGATGCACCAGTCTAGCAGTGTGCGGATGTAGCAGTCATCTTGAACATCATCACCACGTGACAGCTTCACAACGCTGCGCTGTAAAACCTAACAAGCACACGACAAGTAGCACAGCCAATGTCAGTCAAAAGTTTCTGTTTAACTGGCCCCAACTAAATTAAATCCAAATTAGCAACAGAACACTGTGCTGCATAAGCTAACATATTCATTAAGTAAAGCAGTGCCAGTTTTTTTGTTTAACTTGCTTATTTATCTGAAGTTAGTTCAAATTAGCATCAAAATACTGAGCAGCATATTAAAACTAACTCATACAGCAAATTATGCAGTATAATAGCTAGCTTAAACTGACGCTCAATTAAGTACTTACTTAAACTAACAACTTAAATTAACACTGACAGTTTTCAAAAACTAAACAATAAGAATTAAATGACAAGCAAGCACAGATCAGCAAATTATATTACAGCACCATGAATTGAAGCAAATGCATAATCAACATTAATAAGTTAAGTTAATGTGAACACTTAACAAAATCTGCCAATTTATTTTACAGCCATTGCAAATGAGCATCTGACCTGAATCAAAAACATTTTTCCAGAAAAAGAGATAAAATTTTGTTTGACAACAGCACAAAATTTTATAACTGTGCATTTATGATAAATAAAAGTAAAAGAAACACAGCCACATAGAAACGAGCACTGAGCAGAGCACTCACATGAGCTGCGTAAGAAGAATCGGCGATAATTCCGGCCTGAGACTTTCCACGGGTAATTCGACTAAGTAGGCGAGTGATGCAGTCGTCATCATGTGCTTTGCACAGCTTCAGTATGGCATGCAGTGCACGTACTGCAACTGCTCGAACCTCGTCAGTTTCCACCATGAGATATGACAACAAGCACGGAAGCACTGCAAGAAACACATTACATGCACTGCCATATATATAACCCTTGGAAAATTGGGGTTGTGCCGGCAAAAACTGTTTCTGCCACTCAAATGATTTAAACCGGCACGGTCCAAAAGGTACTCAAAAGTGCTCATTGCATGAATTTTCATAACGTAGTTAGATCAACCTGCAAAACTACTACCAGATTATAACATTTCAGAAACAAAATTCACCATTTATAATAGAATTGCAACTCTGTTACAGAACAAGTTTAGTTAGTATAAAACTGACACTATTGATAGGTACAGTTACGTTTTACAAAATAATGACAACAATGACCCCTACCGTGGTGTGCCACCTTGTCGTGGTGGTGGGGCTTAAAGCTCCAAAGTCGCGAAAAATTTCTAAAATCCGGAAAAGAAAAGCCAACCAAAGATACACCAATTTTACATACACCTTACCAATGCTCATATACTAGTTAATTTTCGGCTTTAATGTCGATTTTGGCTTCACAGCCGTCTATAACTTCACAGCCATTTACATGACTTTTGGTTACCATTAACTTGCTGGTGATGTGCATTGGGCCAAACTGATATGATCTCCGTGCTAGGCAGGTGTAACAGCCTGCCCAACCTGAAGATAAGTTAAGGTAGGGTAAAGGGCAACAATGATGATGCCGAAGGAAAAACCTGCTCAGTACACTGATGTTACGAACCTGTAGACTGTGTTAAAGATGGAGCACTCTGCGCGTCAGAGTTCACACATGCATTGAGTATTACGTCAAACACAGCTGTGAGAATAGTAGCTGACACATCCGGCTTCAACTGTATAGTATCGGATGCACCGGCAGCCAGTAGTGATGACAGGAGGTGAAACAAAGCAACGACATCAAACTCCTACCACACATCACATTATGTTAAAGTTAACCTCAGCCAGCATCGCTTTCTCACATTTCCTAGGTCTTAAGGTGGCAGTGTGCCCAGCGTTATGGATGACAGAACTCATCATTTTGATAATCCGTCGTCAGTGTCTTGACTTTTACACTGGTGCAAAATTATACCACGTGGTAACAGAGATAACTTGCCCAGAGTTATTGGCTGGCAGTGAAATGACCTGAAGATCGAATGTCTGATGCCTTATTGATTATGTCACCAAGCCACACATACCACACTGTTTGCTGATCAAATGTCTTAACACATACAACAAGCCTCCCAGTCTCTGTTTAACCAGCATACATTTCTAGAGTTATGCCAAGTTAGGTCAAACCCCCCCCCAAAAAAATAAAATACTGCGGCAGTTATGCTGATGACACTTCCTGACGAGAATAAAAGAATTCGATTATATACACAGCTGTCAAAAAAAGCCACAAAGTGGCAGCAAGCCAGTGCTAATGATAAACAGCGCATCAACCTGGTGAAATCGCTGCAGAAGCATTGTTCTGTGTGCAGTGCTGGGTGGTTTGCTGACAATCACTTCAAACATCTTGGCAACAATTTTAACGATCGGTTCATCGCCACTCAGCCATCGATTTCCTCCATCTTTGCATATATGCATTAGCAAACCAAGTACGAATGCACAATTTGACAACTTGAATGCATCGGTGACAGCAATTCTACTGCTTGGACGGTGGCATGCGCAACACTGCACAGAGTATAAAATTATTAAACGCATCAGAATCAATAAGCTGTATTCAAAAACGATACAAAACATACTTATATTGTTATCAACCTTTATACAGAAATCTCCAAATTAGCTTTAAACTCCAAAATTTCCTACTAAAAGGCATCCACATTTTAACACAAATTTCATCAAATTTAAAACAAATTTCACTGTAGCAATAACATTTACTGACATCATTCATGCAAATAGTTTTCAAACCAGCACACAAGCAACTTTGACCTACATTCAACAATATTTCTTGGCATTATAATTTTTGGTCAGATTTTCACTCAGAATAGTTAATGCTTCTATCATGACAATGACAGCACAAGAAGCCTGTAGAACTAGAACTACCTTGCTGTAAGCTAGCAGTTAGAAGTGATTTCAAAGCACTGAGGCAGCGGTATAGACTCCAGTCTATCAGTGAGCAGGAGATGCTGCTTGTCTTATTAAACCACTTTGTCCACCAATGAAGTCCGTCCACCAAGCTGCTTGAAGCTTCTTCACTGTGTGACTTGTCCAACTAGATGAAACAGCACATCATCAATATATCAACTGAAAGGCACTCCGCACTCCATCAAGTACATTTTTGCACCTAGAAATTTGAACACATTGTTAGTTGGAAATAATTAACTAAAATTCTTTCTTTAATAGCCTATACAAGGCCCATAGCCATAATTACAGCCAGCGCTGTTGCCAGTGACAACACAGACAATGCACAATCTGCTGGTAACGTAATGACATCATTGTTATGATATCGCACTGATGTGCACAGACACAAACAAAACAACAGAAAATCCGATAAACCAAAACCAGTTCAGATAATCTTAACTCTAGTCCTTCAGATGATCATTTGAATGATGTATGAATGTATGTATTAAAAAATGACAGATGATAGCAAGTACTACCTTATCAGGAGTGACGGAGCTCACTGCCAGCTCAATGAGGTTGACAATATCAAACAACACGATGGACTGGAACAGGTTGTTGTTATTGAGTTGAACAACAGCTTCAGACAAGATGCAAAGTAAGACGAACTGACAGCGGACGTTATGCAGCATCCCTCGACTGACCAACGCAGACACCTGCAACACAGACAGCCGATCACAACACAATCAGGCTGTGAAACAAACAATAACGTCAATAATAGGGGGTTTACGAACCATCAAATGCTGCCAACCGAATTTTTCCCCGAGCGACTCTCGTTGCCATGACAATGAAATATGGGATGTAATGGGTTAGAACTCGGCTTACGTAAGAGGTATATCTGTGCATCAGATGGAGTGTTTTCGCAATTATTCGAAAGCGCACATACGCACCACCGAAAAAATCATACGTTAAATATACGAAAAATCATTATTATCTACCAACAAAAAACATTTCTACATTTTCTAACATTGCTATAATTAACTAATGAGACGTTAGATTAGTATGACATTCTAAAAGTTAACGACAAAATCTTCTAATTCGAGAGCTGCTTAAAGCGTGATAGGACACCCGTCCGCTTTGAACGAAAATTGATAGTAAACCCATAGAATTAAGAGAAGTAGCCCATATTCCAAAATAAACATAATTTTAAATTTACTTTATGCACAATAAAATAAATAAAATACTGGCAAAAAGTAGAGTTTGGAGACAAAACAGATGGATTTTGAGTCACTAAATTTAGCGTAAGTTGATAGTATCCATGATGACACCAGAGGACAACATTGGTGCTAAAGTTGGGTCAATTTAAATTATTACATTAAGGAGTAGCAGTAGTTGTGTTAGTAGTTTTAATGGTTATTATACTGTCAAATTTTATTTACTTTATTTTTTATTTTATTCAGCTCCAGGTTACTTCCAACAGCAATAAAACTGCAAATATGGATGGAAAAAACTGTTCAGTTTATATACAATGTAAGGGTGACATCATGGTTGTAAATATAAAACAGCACAAATCACAATGTAAAAATTCAAACATCACCATTACACAGACAGCAAAGTTCTTCTGACATTGTGTAAAAGAAGAACTTTCAGAAGAACTTTCTGAGCCTGTCCATACACGCAACGTCAACTACAAGCTCAGACATTTTTCGTGCAAAAATTTCCAGGCCCTTTAGGGCCCAGCCCACAATGGCGCTATTTTTATATTTGTTTTTAAGATCCGAACTCATTAGATTTTGATTAGAGTTTGATGTCATCAGTAAGGTTAAAAGATAATTATCAAAATTTTGAAAACTCCAAGGCTGTGTATGCACACACAAGTTCAAATGCACAGAATTAATAAATATAACATTAAATTTACAAAAAAAAACATGTCCAAAAACACAGTCTAACAATATGTTAAGCCAGTACTAAACACACCAGTGTTTGATATTCATCTTCAGTGAGTTGTGTGATGGCCGATGCAAGTTTCTGCAGTACAAGACAGTTTACTGGAGTCAAATCTCGTAGCTTAGCAGCAGACGCAACACTTGCTGCTTTCTCCGTGAGCTGTCGGCTTACATCTGACCAACAATAAGCACAACTCCGTCATCGTAAGAACTGGAACTAGAAAAAGTCAACCCGTTGCTGACATATTATGCAGCCGTCTGCCTAGACCCGTGCAAACTTAACTCTAACATTAAACGTAACTTAATACGAGTTTTGCAAAGTCACGTTGGTTATTTCTGTCCTAAGAAACAAACAATACAACAACACATTCACACCACATGTGGTTTTCAATGCCTTTGTGTTTTTGACTCAGAAGCGAGTATGGCACAGGCACACTGACACTCCGACTAGCCAACAGACTAGCAAAACTCACAGTAAGGCCTATTAGAATAAACAAATAAAAAGTGGGACACCAAGTTTTTGCCATAACTTTACAAAATACTGACCAATTTCAAAATACTCCATCACTGACACATTCTATGAAACAATTGCAACAACGTTGTCATAATAAGCAGAAACGTGATTTACCTTCATCCAGGCAATGAAACAGCTTCTCCAAGTGAACCAATTCTGATTGGGCAATTACACGAACCAATGACAGATCATGCTGTGATGTCATTAGTAGCCATGGCAACAGACGTATGATGACGTCATGTGACTGCATCACATTGGCTGCCGACAGCAGCAGTGACACGGCTTTCTCTATGCAACCAGACCTGTCCATTGCAACAATACAAAGCAGTGAAATACAAATACAATGTGGGCCATAAAAAATGTGTCACTTTACTTTTGTCCATATCTTTGCCAATTATTGACTGATTTTAAAAAATTCTTTCACTGGCACACTATGCAGACAATTTGCAATAATGTGATTATTATATATCCCATATATTATATATCCAGATACTGGGTTATCAGGCAAGCACACAGTTTTGCGTTTGTGCTACACAAACAAAAAATATTCACTTCAATCGTCAGATAGTAAGAAACTGCACACTGTATGCACACATAAAACCAGCACAACTGATAAATACAAACTAAAACTAAATCTAATGATCAAAAAAAGTTTAATGATTAAGTTATCTTTTTTTGTGAAAAAAACCCCAATTTGACTGAGCGAATAGCCAACTCAATGGGTAATGTACTGAAGTATTTAAATACTTAACGTAAGCGTTTGTAACAACATTGTGAAAGCAAACACATTACTGCGTAAACAACTGCAAATAACTTTATTCTTTTCAGGCAGCAAACACTCCAATTTTCATCATCAATTTCACACCACTGTTCCTGCATTCCACTTCTACTATCCCAATCAGCAGCAGTACCAACAGATGCTCAAATGCTTTCACAAAGCATAAACTTCATTACAAGTTTCAGATAAAATAAGTCAACTACTGAATAAAATTGAAAAAAAACAACAATAACAACAACGACATTTTTAATCGCTGCGCAAACCGTAAGTAAAACTGCACAAATCAGAAAAAACAGAGACTATTTACCATTCTTTGCCAAAATGTCTTCTTTCTATCAATGCTATGAGGCAATTGATCAGCACAGATACGTCACAAATTCTGAATAATTTCTGCAAAATGCATAATGTCAACTTCTGTTCATTCATAACTAAAATTACTTGTGATTACTGGAATTCAATTTTCACCAGTGACTTCAGCAGAAGAGTTTGGTTCTAAAGATCAGTGATGCAATGTTCATTACTGATATTTCATGCTCAACAATGTTACAACAGCAACACTTCCAGCGATTTCTTTTCAGTCTGCATTCGTCCTTTAAACAAGTTCACCCCGGCATAAACCATCCACTGGTTGCCATCAGACTGTAATCACAGACTCTCTCGTTCCACAGCTATGCCAGCCAGCTGACATCAATAATTTCCTTCTGATAAAAAATCCTTTTCACCCTTCTCCTCATCATACTTGTTTTAATGCTGAGTAACAGAAAAAAGCATTCTGCATTGGGCCTGTAAACGCTTTGCCATAACAATTCACAAGAGTTTCATTTCAGGAACCAAACTAAAGCTAAACTGAAGTATTTGGAAAAAAATGACAAAGGCGAGCAAAAAAAATTGGTGTGACGTGGGTGCCTGTGCACTGACACACGTCATACCCATTTTTTGCTTAATTAAATTCATAATTTCTACAAAGTCCATATTATTAAACTGCACAATGCACAGCAGAGTTTCTACTGTATTATACATGTACAGAAATTAAGCATCAAGACATGACATACATCATTCAACGATAGAACTGTGTCGACAACATCCACAACATCATCCTGAAGTTGATCCAGCAACAACTGGGACAGCACCTCACCCGATACATGTATATCCTGCACAGTAATCGGCCAACCTTATGCATATATCAGGTAGACCAGAAAAATGACAGCCCATTCAACTATGCCAACAATGCCACATAAACTGCAAAACACTAGACACTTAAACTGTGTACAAAATTTTAAACACTTGCCATTAATTTTTACCGTTTGAATGTGCTCACGTATTTGAAAACATTTTCACAATTTATGCAGAACCTCAGTGTTTCTCCATGCGCAGACTGTAAATCAAACAGTGTTCATCATTAGTTAATCCAACCGTCATGACAAAATTATAATTCAACTGCATAAAAGATTAATAACAGCAACTATTTTAAAAAGAAATGAATAGAAAGCAAAAAATGTAACTTTAAAACCAATACTAAAGTACGAAACATTAAAAACAAAGGTATATGTAAATTCGTAAAACAGATATCATGGAAACGCCATGAATACATACAGAGATGATTACCCGAACAGAGAACTGGGGTCTACCATAGCCTAAAGCTGCCAAAGACAAAAGCTGCCATAACTAAGACTGTAGTTCACCAAAAGCCAAGCTACAGCCGAGGGCCCCTACAGATGAACACATTTAACTGCACATTATAGCTTTAACCTTAATCCTCATCCTCCCCTACAGATCTGCTATGGTGGCTTTTTGCTACAGTAGACCATTACTGGACAAACAGCATGAAAACAGATCTTAATGATGGTGGATGCATAAAAAGCAGATCAATAAAATCAACGGAACTTTTACAGTGATGACGAAGATTACAGTGAAGCTGTTGGTAATAATCCTCTGCACACTAGACTCGAGTAAGCAAACAAACCAGCTGTCCATGAGTCAACTTGTTGCTGAGATGTTTCACAGCAGCCAGCCGAGTGCTCCTGTTAGCATGATTCAGAGCGAGCACCAGCGTTGTCGACAACTCTGGAATGACCTCAAAGCGTACTGGGACCGAAGTTAGAGCTAAAAGTTCATGCAGGTGTTCACCCGAGGCATTCTCCCTCTCAAGCAGAATATTTGCCTGACGTTCCAGACATTCAGGCCACCTGACAGCATTATAAAAAAGTGCACTTGTTATAACCTGGGCTGAAAAGATACAGAAGCTCTTTGAAAAAGGCTTTCGAGCTTTGTTATGACTTAGTGTACTAAGAAAACCAGACAAAAATTAAGACCCAGAAATAACTGATTTGTACGGTATTATAAATTGCACAACAAACAAAAAAAACCTTTAAAAACATAAAAAAGGAAACCTTTGAGGTTCTCAGGAACCTAATAAACCAATTTGCCAGCCCTTATAACTATAACAAAGACTTCAAACTTATGTGAGCCTAACAGAAGAAATGTGATGCAAAGTCATAATGTGTCAGCATCTTAACATTGGAACAAAAATGTCCTTAGCAGCTGCTTGAACTGTTCAAAGTCAACGCCAGCTTGTCTCAAATGGAAGGCTTATTCATATTATAACTGAACTAAAAATAAAAAATGTAATAAACTTACAAAATTCACCTATTATTTCTGTCAAATAAATATCTGAAAATCGAACTGGGAAATTCTACTTATACCATGTTGTCATTCAATCAGTGATGTTCATTCCTTCAATGCTCATCAGTGGGGCAAATGAAATTGTGCACTGCAAGTCTATTATGAAAAAACAGAGGTTCATTACTTCAATCAAGTTCAATGTTTATTATCCTCAGCCTTTGCACTGTGGGATGGTGTTGATCGCGTATGGCTTTGGCAAACTGAAGTCACAGTAAGGGGCTCAAGGCACATGACCCAATATGTCAGGAGGATAAAACAATCTCCTACACTCAAAAACATCATGAACTTTCAGACAGAAAACCAATAAGGTTTACCTAGGTCACTTGAGTATAGATCAACATTCAACATACAAATGCAGACACTATATTTGTTTCAAACTCGAACCGTTATTTGAAATAAACTATGAAGCATTACACATGATTGTTTGGTGAGTTCAGTTATCCAATCTACTCAGGTAGCCAACAAGCCATAATCATAAGAACAGCTTATTGGCTGAGCGACACAGTGTTACCTGCGTTCAGCAGTGGACATGAGCACCTGTGCCATGTTTTTCCACGCAGCATACAGCTCCGGCTTACTTTCAATCACAGATCTGGCATCAATCAGCTGGCAGAGCATTAGCCTAAACAGTCCACATCAACACAACAACACGGTGATATAAAAAATTAATAAAAAATGCAGAAAAACAGCATAATTTTTTAATGCAACGAATTCGGTAAAATAATGAATCTTCTTCATTTAGAAATGTGTTTAACGCGGTAGATCAAAATGACGTTGTCAATGATTACTACTTTACCAAGCTTGTCAGTCCTGCATCAAACTGAAGCCTGAGGAATTGTGACCGACAACTACTAAAGGAATGATAATACGTGTGTTCTTTCTCCACTATTACTGTCCTCTTTTCTTATTCTTCTCATGCTACAAAGTTTACATCAAGTTCAAAAAAATCTTAACAACATTAAACTGGCTTATTTGTCCAATTAGGCCATATCATTGGAAACTGTGGCAGAAAAACATTGAAAACTGCAGTAGCAATAAATAGAAATTTTCTCTAGATAAGTTGTTAAATAAACTTAAAGTCATAGAGGCAAACCTGATCACAGTATCAACAAGAGTTGAGTCCAAGTCAATGGTTTGCAGCAATTCCGACAACAGTGTGAAATAATGCAAAGGCTCGTCTCCAACGCACTGCACAATGGCCATAGGGATCATCTGTTGTAGCAGCAGACTGAGTATTGTCTGCATGTTGTAACTGTTGCCAAGCTCAATCAATAACTGAGTGATCCCTGGAATGCTGCAGATGTGCTGAAATACTCTGTCAAACAACCAAAAAGTTGCACTGTAAAAAAATAACCAGTACATTAAACACAGAAATAAGATAAAAACTCAGGTAAATGAAACTGTTACTTTATAAAATAACAATGAAAACAATAAGATTTATAAGGATTACAGCATCATACATACATACTATAGCAGTGCTGGAAAAAGTGCTGGAAAAAGCCACCTTATGCCAATGAGTCACCAAAAGACTAGTGTTTATTGTTCAAGACCACAGAACTCAAGAAAAAGTCAAGAGTCAAGTCAAAGACCAAGCTTTTTAAAACCAAACATACCGACCATGAACAGCAAAAATAACTAGAGATACAATAAAAATAATAAAAAGACCTATAAAAATAACTAACAGAGTAAGGAGAAAGTAAGTAAATTGTCACATCAGTTACCCCAAAAATCATGCGATTTGAGTGCAGCAAGAGCGAAAGACCTGTCACACAAGTTACAAGTCCAAAACTGTGGGTCTCAAGACCAAAACTGCGCGTACATTCAAATCAATGTCAATGATCCCTAAAAAGCAGTCTATCCATGCATGTTACAAGTGAAACATATCAAAAAATTTCTTCCGAAGTTCATCCACAAAATAATAATGTGCGTGGAAAACACAAACCACTAAGCAAAGTAAATAAAAGCAGCAAAGAGCGCTTACTTTGGCGTTAACTGCTGAACGTTCTGAGTGTGCAGCAGCAGCGCAAGGCAAGCGACTGCCTCCTTTGACAGACACTTGTCAACGTCCTATGCAACACGTTCAACAAATGTTCTGTACTGTGCCCTACAGTTCAACTTCTGATTCACATCAAGAAACAGAAATACCAAAGTTATATACACAAACATATGACTTTTCCAGCAACAGCAAATACTGTTTACAGTACTTTAATTAAAGTTAAACATTACATCTATTAACTGCCATCTACCAAGCCACTGGTTAGTTATCACATCAGTACGACATAAGGTTTTTGTTTTCCTGGTCAATTTCTATGAAGTTTGTCAGGTTCTTTATTATAAAAAGAAACGTATATACATCTAATAGAAACTAGGAAAAAAACAAAAACAGTTCACAGAAAATCCACAGTTCAAGCCGCACACGCGGTCTCATCGTCTAGACTGTCTTGGCCTGGCTGCCACGTCCCTAGCCGCGCGCCCCAGGCTGCAGCGTATCTCGCAGTCATTAAGCGTAGACTCCACTGAATCTGACATCTACTCCCACGCGGGACATGTATCATCTTGACTCCAGTTCATCGTCGTCATGGAACATGTTCGTAGATAACTCCATCAAGTGTCAAGATGAACATTATCAGGTCATTACGTTATTCACTGACCATTTGGGTAGGGAGTAATGAGATTAAACCAAAATGAGTACCTGGAGCTACTACGGTATCCTACGGTACTGTAGATAGGTACAGCTACATCTAGCCGTACATATTCCACTAACACGTGTAAATGACGAACATAAAAGATACTAACTAAAGTATTTACCAAAGCTTACTCAAGCTTACCTATACTTCTCAGAGTTACCTTTGGCTCGCCGAGTTACTCAGGCTCGAGCCTAGACAAACAATCGGCAACAACGTTAGATGTGCCTTTTGTGTACTCGAGTGTTATGTCATATTCTTGTAAGGCGAGTGCCCAGAGGGTCAACTTGGCACTTTTCAGTGCCCGTTCTGTTAGGTATCTGAGTGGATTATGATCCAGAAAGACAGTGACATGTGATCCAAATACAACATCTCTAAAACGACCTAGAGACCATATTACAGCATATGCCTCTCGTTCGATAGTTGCCCTTACACACTGCGTCGGGGTAAGCTTTTGACTCGCGAATGCAACGGGATGTACCTGCTCGGTGTTATCACGTTGAGCTAGCTGACAGCCTACCGAAATAGCACTTGCGTCTGTGTATAGAAGGAAAGGTTGACCTGGTCTTGCTGTGGCCAACACAGGTGCCTCACATACCTTCTGCCGTAGAGTCTCAAAGGCCTGTTGTTCTCTTTCCCCCCACTTAAGTAATGAGGGTTCACGCTTACCCGTTAACGCCGTTAACGGCTTTGCAAGGGCTGCGTAGTCGGGTACGTAAGAACGGTAGTAAGATAAGAGACCCAACCTCTGTTTCAGTTGTCGTTTGGTTAGGGGTCTTTCCATCTCGGCAACTTCCTTGATTTTCTCTGGGTCAGGACGATGTCGTCCACTACCAATCAAATGACCCACATATACCACCTCTCGTTGTGCGAAACGACATTTCTTGAGTTTAAGGGTCAGAGCAGAGGTACGAATCTCACCTAAAAATGAACGAAGATGAAAAAGATGTTCATCAAATTCGTCGCTGAAAACGGCCAAGTCGTCTACGTACGAATCGCTAAACTGTCGGATAGGTCGCAAGATTTCTTGAACATTGCACACAAACGTATTTCCGGCACATTTAAGGCCAAACGGCATTCGTGTCCACTCCCAAAGGCCGTGGTGGGTAACAAAAGCCGTAAGCCACCGATCCTCCTCCTTTACGTCCAACTGCCAATACCCTGAGGTGGCGTCACAAACCGTTATCCAACGACCTTTACCAACTCGGTGCATGACTTCAGTCAAATTCGGCATGGGGAAGTTATCACCAATCGTATGGGAATTC
>Ga0209367_1006554_pt1 | contig 16092 bp, 12 predicted proteins | sample WorMetLIZISLAND2_FD_187412 | JGI IMG/M metagenome (GOLD analysis project Ga0209367, IMG submission 187412) | Marine gutless worms symbiont microbial communities from Max Planck institute for Marine Microbiology, Germany - Olavius geniculatus... ... | reverse complement strand
GATCACCAGTAGGAAAACAGTATTTTAGTACTAAAACAGCAAATATTAATGTACAAAACATTAGTTTATACACTTGTTAATGGCAACATTTACGGACTTGCACATCGAAAACAGCAAAAATTACAAAAGGTGATATTATTCAGCAGCACATTGACACACAGTCAGTGTGATGCGGGCAATATCACCTTTTGTAATTTGTGCTGTTTTCGATGTGCAAGTCCTTAAATGTTGCCGTTAACAAGTGTATAAACTGATGTTTTGTACATTTATATTATTTAACGTCAATGGTTTCTATATCTGAGAACGTTGCATATTTGCAATACGATTGAACGTAGGCCTAATATTACATTCTTACCAGTTGCAATAATTTGTGTACACATATTGCACATACGGTTTTAAAATAAAAATGCAATATTTGTAACAATTCAAACAAGTTTGTCTCACACCGCTGCATTCCAATCAAGGCGTGCCCCAGTTTTTTTACGACTAAACCGACACCTTTTGTACAGTTACTGCCTAAACAGAAAAAAATTGCAACTTGCATGTAAGTGTTATAAGAGCTACGAGAGACCAGACTAAAGGCGTTTCTACATCTAGCGGCGACCGTTGTAGATACACGTCTTAACTTTGTATAGTTAACCGTTTCTTGTAGAATAATAATGACAAAGGATAATAATTATGATTGTACTATATACATTGAGTGATTTTGTCCGACGTATATCTCAAGATAGAGTCGGTATATAATTGTTTTGTTGTATTTGTTTATTAACCTTGGTGTTAAAGTAGATATCGTTCTAACATTCTTCTAGTCCTGTACGACACAGGGTGGCGCAAAATGACGCAACTTTCTAAATTTTCTCCTTGATGGTTCATATTTTCAACACTTTTTGTGTAACATAATAAATTAATTCAAACGATCAAAAAACTGGAATAAGCATCTCCATGAATAACAGCAATAATCAAAGTAGTCGTTCCGAAAATGGTTAATAATAACTGTGCTTTCGTTTTACACTGAATACCGTGCAGTTTTTGCGTCACCCTAAAGCGCATAGTTATACCCGCCACTTGATCCACTGTGAAGTTTTAATGTTGTTAGTTTCCTACCGCAGAGACGTCGAGAGTCACGTTTTGTTAGTGATGGTACGAGCTTTTAAATTAAACGAAGCGAAACGGGTGGTAACCGGTTTGTGTTAACCGGGCTAGTTGCTACGTTACGTTACACAGTATTTCCTACTATATGGCTATTGCTAGACGTCTGCATTAGTAAACAAAATGTTGTACACAACTTTTCCGTCTTCAGTGGTCTTTATTTTAACCTATATCATAACAACAAACACCGAAGTAATTTGTCGGAAAGTGAAATCGTCAACTCCTCGTTTGTATTCGCCAGGTGGCAGCATAGAACTGACGGTTTGGCTATTATTTGCAAATAGATGTTTTGGCCAGAAGTGGGTTTGACCCACCAAATCTCCCCTTATCAGGGTATCAGAGACCCACATCTAGCACAATGAGAAATGCGTAGGGCAGTACCGCAGTAGAAACAGGCCTAATAAAATTATTCAATTCATATGCTTTGATAAAATGAGCTGACAAACTGCAATCGACTAAAATAAAACAAACTAATAATGTCGATGATACACAGTCCAGAGATTTCGACGCCGATAGCTGACTGTGTGTCATCGGCATAAGTATATAGCTGACATAGTGATTAAAACAAATGTAATAGTCAACTTCACACAAATTAACGATTAATGCACGTTGTCGGTTAGTAACTTTTGTAATTATTACTCAGCTAACAGCTATTACAAATGCACTGAGACAGAATTACTGAGCAGTTTGTTTCGTCCAGTCTTGTAAACAAACTAAAATTTTTAATCACTGGTTAAATGCTTGGTTGAATGCTTCCAAGCGTATTGAGTGGATACCTGATGGTCAGTTACTCCATAATTATTGAAGGCCTAGCAAAAAAACAAAACCACAATAGGCCTACGTTTAGGCTGTAAGAGTGGCGCCGTAGGAATCAATCGTACTTTGGACCACGAAATATATATTTTAGTGCTTTGGACACACAACTTTCACGTATCATGGGCCTAGTTGTATGTTGCAAGTAAAAATTCCTGTGTTTCCAATTGCTGTCCGTCCCTTTAAAAAATCTCCGCCCCTACAATTTTTACTGGACACTCAAAATTACCATTGCAGTATTTTGTTTGCTTTCAGTTTTACTGAAAAATAAACTGCATGTAGTCCGTTATGCTGCAGTACCTTTACTTTAGGCTTAGGCCTACTCAACGGCTCAATGTGTTTTTAGCCGACTGTACTTAAGTAACGGTCGAGATGATGGTACGGTTGTCGTCGTCCGTCCGTCTGTCTGTAACGGATGCATTGTGGCGAAGCCTAAACGGTGCGAGATAGGGTCTAGGTTGCTATTTATCACTAATAGAGAGTCGCATATTGTCTTTCAAATGACATGAAAATCGATGAACTCGAATGACCTTGAAGGGTCATAACGCACTATGGTATGCCAATTGTGCGGTATTGTGGCCAAACTGTAAGTCGAAGGGGATCGGCGATGGTACCATCGAATAGGGCGCTGGCGACTTCCTAAAGGCTGTCAATAGTAACCATGTCAACATCTGCAGCAGTTTGGCTGCAAATTTCAAAGGAAAGTTTCTAGCTATAAGTGGCCGTATCTCGGAAACGATAAGACATAAGGCCAAGGTTACTATTAATCACTAATAGAAAGTGGCATACGCCCTTTCAGATTACATGAAAATCATTGACCTTGGATGACCTTGAAGGTCACTGACAACCAGTACGGTTGGCTATCCTAGTGACAGCTGGGCTTCTTGTATGTCTCGCAGCATTACACGGCATGCCAGGAAATGAAAATAAAATTTTTTTGCGCTGTGACCTTGTTCTTACTTTTTCGCACGACTGCAACTAGAAAACAAATGATTAGATCGTCTACATCATACAAATCTAAGAGAAATGCTCCATCATAATAGCAAACGAGGAAAGGTTTTCAGCCGGTAAGGGAGAGAGTCGGTATAATTTAACACTTAAGTCATCTGCGACACAAAATAGCAGCAGTCATTTCTCAAACATGTTCACACACAATTCAGCTTGCTTCTAGATGCGCATTTTAGACCCAAAATTGATTTCATCGACATCAGAAATCGATTATTCAATCAGTTTGATTTAATGTTGATCAGTGAAGGTTGGAATGTCAGACTGATGGTCTGGAGTCCAACGCCATAAACAACTAACAACTGGCTGACTTGCCCATCTCTAAAAAACACACACATATACATGCAAACTCGTTAATTATCAGCCATCATTGTAAGAATAAAGATAAACTACAAAGCAAACTAGAAAAACACTCAATGATTTGAAAACCGCTGACGAAAACTTTATTCCTGATTTTGTGAGTATAGTTTCTTAATGGCACATTTCTACAAACCAGCCATATTTTTAAGAACCTACCTTGCAGTCAAATACAATTCATTATAGTATTACTACATGTAAGCGTTAATGAGGTGGGGAGTATTTTGAGTTCCAGAACACCCCAAAATCGAATGGACGGATTGATCTGAATAGTCACATTTGCAAGGTTCAGTTAAAATAATCAAACTTCTACACATCAGATGCATTACTTGAGCTCAAATGCACCAAAACTCGCTTTTTTGCCCCCACTGAGTGAGACGACAAAGCTCGAACGACACGATTCCCTATCCTTGTCGCCTTCAGTGTACTAATACATTTGATATGGGCCACCACTCCAAGCACTTGAGAAGTCAAACAGTAAACACCACACCCGAAAAATACATGCCAAATACAGCCGTGATTCTTCCGCAAAGAGATAACTTCGACAGGCAGCCGAAAACTTTCGACACAGGATATTATGCGTGTTCAAAATTTCAACCTTGTCCCCAAATATCCAAAAACGGGGGATTTTTAACCCCAAATTTTGTATTTTTAAACGAAAAATTTTCCAACAAAAACAATTTTCCAAGAGACTAGAATTTAGGAGGATGGGGCAAATAATGGGGATGAATGGGGCATGCACTAAGTGTACAAAGATACACAATAGATAGAAGCCTACAAAATAGAATAATAATACTACTGACTGAGACGAGACTGGAGAGCTGTTGTTATGGTTGATAGGGAAACACTGCAGACCAGACACATCAGGCACGTCCACAGACACTGAATGCAGACGATCCAGCTACACACACATGAGTACAGACAGACGAATCAGTGAATGAATCTATCGACAACAATTTACCATACAAAACAAAAAATGCTGGCAAATACAATACAACAAAAGGACATCAACAAGGGAATAACGACCACCATCGGACGCCTTTTGAGAAGAAGAACGGTACACATTTCTACATACAAATAAGTACAAATACAGTACCGATTGAGCAAAACAAATTCAACTTCATTCGTCAGTCAATGACAGCAAGCAAGCAAGCAAGCAAACAAACAATGAAACAAATAAGCAGCGAAAACAAAGCAGTTGAGAACCGACAGTTAGATCAGGTTGTTCAGTTCACTTCCAACTATGCCAAAGACCATCCATTGTCCATGCATTTTGTGAACAATTTCCATCTACGACTCAGATGGATCAAAACCGATGCTTGGAAAAATTTATACAAACGTTTGTTGTGAAAAGAAAGTAATGGTAGCTAGCACTAAACTGCGTAAAAGTTTCAATAACGTGACGAAAGAGATGAGCGCCCGAAATGTTTACAATTAACACAGCTGCTAGGCTGGTTGGTTGCTAATGCCTTGCACATCATCATCATCATAAGCAGCACCAGCAGCAGCAACAACAACAACAACAAAAACTTGCCTATTGTTACTTTGTGGTCATTTCTTTTTCAAGTTATAAGCCTGTACTTGACAGACAGACAGAGAGAAAGACAGACGAGCAAGATGCACAATGTGGCCTATTTAGGATGGCCGCATAATATACATAATACACAATACCTGTATGACGTCATTGGTGACGGAAAGAGACCACACAGCGACAGTCTGATCAACTGAAGCTGACACTACTAGGTCATTAGCACTGGTTACCATGGCTACGCCTGTTAACAACAGGACCACACACAAATTATAGCTGAGTTGCTAATGACAACAAATAAGAAATTTGAGCTAATGCTCACGAGACGTGCAAAAGCCTGCAGCAGTTCTGGTTCAGTAGTTTAGCTGAAAATTAGGGTGTTCACGTGAAGTTAATATACAAATACCAAATTCTCTATCTGGATCGCATAACGATAGTTTCATGGCATCACCTTGTGAATGATATAGACTTGTGTCGCAGCCCGAAATTGCCAAAAGAATCCATAAAACCCCCTATTTTAACGTTCAAGGTCATTCAAGGTCATTGAATTCGATGCCAATCAAGAGCCAGTGTACGACTTCCTATTAGTGATTAATAGTAACCTAGGCCCTATCCTGCACCATTACTGAGATACAGCGACTTAATGGCCAAAAATCGCAAATTTTGCCCACCCCCCTCTCATTTAACGCTCTCGTTCGAAGTGACCCCCTTCGAATTTATGGAAAAGCTTTACGGTTCCTGAAACTAGAGTCTTTCAGGCAGCCGAAGGCGAAGATTTGCTGATTCTAGCTTGCACCACTTTTAACTGATTCACCCGTGTGATGGACAGACGGACAGACAGAATTGCAATGGCTAAGACGCGCTGAAAGCAGTAGCTGCTTTCGCGTGTAAAAGCGTTGCTATGGACAACCTATCAGAATAAAAATATACACGTACAAGCACAAAGCTAACATCAAGTTATGATACCAGTATTTTTTGCTGCTGTCCCAACAGGCCATATAACAGTTCTGTCGATGTGTCCGTACATCTGTTGCATACTGGTCAATAAATTGAAAACAAAATGACAAAAACTGTAGACAAACTAAACTAGCGTGAACATTCCTCAGGGTTTGGGTAACCATTGTGCCAATTTTCAGCTCAAAATTAAGATTAAAGGTCAATGTCACCGCACCTCAAAAACCATGAGAAAATGCTGCATGTCTTGGCAAACATGGCATGCATGGTGAGAGCATCAAAGTGGACTTTCAATTGAAATTCAAAATAAGTAAGTGCTGTTGGCAAATGGCTAGGCGGATGATCGTGTATTACTTTGGCACTGGGCCGACATATTTTTCCAGTTAGCGATAATAACAGTGAGTGAGAGTGAGTAGTTTCTTAACGACACATAGAAGGCCATTCGTGCCATAACAATATCAATATAATTCATGGTTACATAAAAATTAGTGTACAAAATCCAGCCTATTTAGCTGCAAGAAAACGGAGCTACGAAAAAGAGGGAGATAAAATTAACATAAAAATAACACTACTGTTACGGTGAAAACGAGAGCGGTAATAGGACCTGTAATTTGAGCGGCATGAGCCAACGGCTCGGATCCGTGAGCGATGACTGACTTGATTGACAGGTCAAGATAATTAGCAACAAGTGCGCCGTCATCACCGCCTGATATCACTAGCACTAGACCACCTGCAATGTTAACGCATTATAGTCAAAGACAGACAAACAGACAAAGATACAATACTACTGCCACTGGACATATTAAACGTGGGAAGCCCATCACAGAGCTAGAGACTAGGGAGTGTCACCTACCATATGGGATCACACAGTATTACCTGCCACCCGATACATGTGAACGTGCCCCGCCTTAACCCGAACCAGACAGGCTGGTATTCTGAGTTGACCTTGTATATAACTAAAAAACTAAAAACACGCAGAGTGCACAAACATTCATCAACACCTTATTTTTCACCCACTTTTCAATCCCTAATCTGGATCACAATCAAAAGCTGATGACCATCGACCACATCCCAGCCCTTCAAAAATACTTCCTCCAAAAGGTGTTTGTAATTTTCCCAGTAATTTTGTGAACAAACAGACAAACACTCAGACAGACACAGGTACAATATATCTGTAACCACCTAAATCAGAATAATAATTCATAACAAATTCAAACTGCATGTTAAGATGTAGTTAAATATTTCAACTGAACAATGCAAGAACATAAGAAACCTGACAGACGTTGCTGAATTGCCAGAGAATTGATGCCGGACTGATGAGCAGTGATCACACAACACGGATCCTCCAGTTTTCTGTCAAATGTACCACTTGCCTTATTATCCAACTCACTACTACTGGCAGTATCTGAAGTATTGTGAATTTCTGCTTGTTTCTCACTGGCCTCAGTTAACTGTAATTTATCCACAAAACTGAGACGTGCTGCTTGTGTGACACTGACTTTAATGTTTGGTTGCTGTACTGCAACATTTCTGGAAACAGTTTCTGCTTGTGTGACACTGCCTTCAATGTTATGTAAACTAGCACCAGTATAAGGCTGTCCTTCAACAATTCTGCAAATAGTTTCTGCTAGTGTGTCACCGGCTTCAATATTCTGCAAACTATCACCATGTTGTTCTCCTGCAACATTTCTGCAACAAGTTTCCATCTTCTTATCCTCCGCAGTACAGTCTAGTGCTGGGCCAATTTCACCATTTTCAGACTCAGCAAATAAACTTCGACAGAAACCCTTCATTAATTTACTTGTATCCCATATGCAGATTCTACCGTCTGTACCAGCTGAAACGATAAACGCTGAGCTCTGATTGGCTGACAAAGAAGCTCTCTCATTGGCTGCGGCAGACTGACAGATCACGTGGTCTATCTGAAGTACACAGCTGCAGTGAAAGTTTGATTTTGCAACTTCACCAAACCACCGAGTTGACTTGCTAAACCACAATAATCTGACGCACAACAATAACAAAATATTATTCAAAATAAACATTTAAAATCTAACTAAATAAAATTAACTTTGACATATGGCAGCAGAATTGCAATTACCAAAAAACAGTTACTAGGTAACTGATAATTCTTGATTCCACAGACATAATATGTCAATGGCATTGATGACTGAATTACTGATTATTTTCTGCTCGAAAATGGTACTAAGCTCAACTCTAATTTAAACTTAAGTTAACCATAATACTTAACTATTATTGGATCACAATAAAATAACTAAAATAAGCTTCACATAGACTGAACAATAATAAAACATCACACTACTTTCTATCATTTGCATTAGTTTCAATAAAGAGCCATACACAGCAAAAGCAACAGCAATCGTAAACTGAATAATAAGAAATATGTAATAAAAACTATGACACTGTAATAAATATTAATAACAAAAATAATGAATGAATCAGTGAATATATACATAAATGCAAGAAAAAAAATTAAACAACAACTATTTTAAATTCCAACATTTTAGGCATAAATATCTCACATAAAAATGTACAATGCTGACCTCACAAATCCATCGGAGCATGCAATAGTGAGAATAAATAGGTCAGCAGGCAGATCTGGGTCAAGGTCATTGGCACTAAAGGCTGTGACCTTCATATAGCGAATGTCATTGATCAGGTCAGACTGCTCCTGATTGTTCCACTTTTTTCGCCTCCGGGTCACGTGATGGGCGTGGCTAGCCAACCATTGCAACCTGACAGCAATATTACAAAACTATTATTACCACTTTAGCACAATAATGACAAAAAAGTATTGGACCCATACTGGTGCTGGATATAAGAAACAGATAAAGTGGGTAGGGTCTCCATAAGAAGAAAACCTCCACATATTTCACACAAAAAATATTAAAATTTCATGATTATTTTTGTCATTTTTGAATGTGCAGAAAATTATAAAATCGACAAAACTGCCTGCTAAAAATGCGCCTAATCAACCTAAACTCATAAGTACCGTACTATTGTTTGCTCCGTCTTAGGCACTTATTGGGATGCTTTCTTCCCTAGCAAAACTGTAAATGTGTGCCTTTTTTCTAGTACTCTAAAGTATGAAGTCTTTACCTTTGTAGCATCAGCAGCAGAAACAGTAACAGCAACAGCAGAAGGCACAATTTAACAATAGCCACAATGCGCAATATATCCAAAACAGCTGCCAAAAGAAAAGCGATCACCACCAAGTTTGGCCGTCTGAGCCCTTAACTAAAAAAACTAAACTGAAAACACATTTTATTTTTGCACTTTTCCTTGATTGTAAAACAATAAAGAAAATAATGAAAACCTATATGATTTGACTTCAGTCTGCCAAGCACAGAGTTGGCCACGCCCTCCGGCCGAGAATAGCAGAACCGACAACGACGAATTAGCATCACCAGCAGTTGTATCTGTAGCAGCAGCAGTAGTTGTTGTTGTAGTCATATTTGTACAAGTAGTAGCAGTGAGGGTGCGAATGCTGGAGATGTGGAAGTGGGAGGAGTCAGCAATGTTCAGCGACCAATCAGATGACAAGCCTGATGATGACGATAATGATGATAATGAATTGCGCAGTAATTTCTTTGCTAAAACAACAACAACACCAACAACAACAACAAAAATGACAGTTAATCGCTAAAAACCTAGTCTAATGGTTTGCAGCAAGATGCAAAGTAAACTAAAGTCCTTCCCAAGCCACACAGCCCTTAGAGAAGGGGGCACTGATCTCCATTCCTTAGCCCTCAGCCAGACACCAGTTTACACTGCCAGACCATGGATATGGAACTTGTGTATTGTGCGATGTGCCTGTTTATACTCCAGCTTTCAATGGTACTCACTGCACCCACACACGGAAGGATGGCCAGGCTGAGTTGACCTGGGTAACTATACTGAGACGGCTTATCCATTCAAGTTGTATAACCAGGCCCAGTGTAGAGTACCTTTGCAAATGGTAAACAACACATTAGCAACTGCAGTAAGCCCAACATTATTACATATATTACGTTGCTACTGATATGGCTAACAGGTGAGACAGCTGGCTGAAATACCTGCTTTGTAGGAGAAAGAAAAAAACAAGAAGAAAGTTACCGAAATATGCAAACAAAAAAATAAACAAACAAGCCAAGAGGCGAAGTGACTGACATATACAATAACCATTGCAGACTGCAAACATGCTGCCTAAATTTAAGGGTGGCTATACAGCAGTCTCAAGCCAATAGCAAACCAGAAATAGAGAAAGATGAAGAGGAACGCAAATTGAGATAAAAGAACAGATAGAGACAGACAGATAGACAGATATATGGACAAAGGAAAAAAACACAGCCTCCTCGTGTGGCATAAAAATCTGAAACAAGAAAAATAAAAATCAAGATAACAACAACAAGAAAAAAATTACCATTAACCGAGATGAAATTAATAACTCCATCTTCAGCTGATGTGGCAAACCAATGTTGATGATGCTGGCTGTCATAGTAACAGTGCTGGACCGATGTCAATTTACTTCCATGTAAACTCCCCTAACAACAGTTTATCAATCCACACAGCACTACAAACAGTTTACTCACAATGACTCAACAAACACAATACCAAAGTTCACAATACTAAAGTTTGAGCCAAATATTAACCGATTTTAAAAAATCCCTAATCTAACACACTGTGTGAAAAATGTGCAATAAAGTGTTCTACCACATCTTAACTGTGGTGATACACTACCTTGTATTTTTGGACTCATTGTGTTATGCACAAACAATGACATCAAAGTCTGGAAAAAAGTGACATTTTCAAAAACGCTGCAACATGCACAATATTCAGCAATATTCAAACTGCTAACATGCACCCAACATTGCCCAAGACTCAAAAGTAACAAGAGGTCACTGTGCAATAACAAAAAATTTAAAACATGAGGTCAACTCAGCCTCCTACCGTAAACGAGGTGGGAAACAAGTACACAGACCTGCACCAGGGTCTGATATGGTAGCAATGGTGCTTGATAGAGCGCAATGGATCTCTTCTGGATGTAGACCAGATGCAACCAATTACTGCTACTGCTGCTGCTGTTTCGGGTGGTGGTATGAATGCTTGCTGCACCACTACTGCTGCTAATGCTGTCGTTGTTGCTGCTGTGACTACTACAACTGTCGTAGTTGTAGTTGTTGATAATGAAATGCCAGTCACGGTGGGCACCTCCACATGGAACGCTAACATGGCGCTGATTGGTGGACAGACTGTGAACGATGAAACAGTTCTAAACAAAGACACACTAACGTACAGACATAAATACAGTTAAAAGGACAAAAGGCAGACATATACGCACAAAAAAATTAAAATAGGTTGAAAACAAAAACGTGTGTATAGCTTTTCACATAAACCTATCTCAGAGCTATCCAGCGTCACCTGCCATACAGAATCACACAGTGTTACCTGCCACCCAACACAGGTGAACACACCCTGCTTTAACCACAGACAGGGAGATACTCAATTTACCTATCACAGAAAGACAAAAGGCTGAGTTGACCTAGGTAGTTGATTATGTTATATGTAAGGACATAATTTGCCTGTCGCAGAAGATCAGACATCCGGGTGATAAAGACTTGATAGTGAGTGACCTAATCAGGAGTTGAAACCCACAACCTCTTGATCAATAATCCAATGCTCTACCATTACCCAGCCAACACTAGCTTAGCATACATTCTTAAAAAGCAAACAAAATATGGGTTTTTCTGATTTAAATGGAGCAAGCCAAACATAATACTCAGCATACCGAGTGAAATCCAGCAACAAGAATGTCCTGATCGTGAAATATCAGACTCGACAGCCAATCAAAACCTTTCACTACCTGTAACAGCCAATATAGCAACCATTGACCTTTTGAGGTGGAAAAAAAACACCCCACTTCTGCCTTGAGGAATAATCCCACCAATATTGTTTTTTTCTGCCTTTTCTTTCAAGATACGAAAAAACACTACTGCAGTCTATTATGATATCCTCACAGCAATTTAATCTTCAGTTAAAACAGTTAAGTCTGCCTACTACCATATTTCTGGCAAATAAATATGCATAATGCATATCACCCACATCAATGTTACAAGAGCCGGGTTAATCATGGAGCCATCATGACAAGCCACAAAACGTGTTCAGCTCGTTCGTCCACCTGTCTGCCCATAAAGGCTTCGTACTTAAAAACAGCAAAGATGTAAAAACATCAAAACTGGTGCGAATGTACCCCAAGGCAGCAACTAGGTGTCAATTTTAAGCTCGAAAAGTTAAATGTCAGCAGAATAGGATTAAGATTAAGCCTGCACTATGCAGTGCAGAGCTGGGTAGACAGCCGCATACTGTGTTGGAACTAGGCCGACATCTTCACTGGTTTCTATATTATAAACATTAAACAATCACTACTATTATCTGAGTTGTATTTCTTAGATTTTCCGCACTTTTTGTGCACATTGTGTACAATATTAATAATGATGATGATGATGACGATGAGATAAATACTGACTCTGTTAGAAGAGATCAGCTGTAGCTGGTGGTTAATGCCGTGGTTGACAGTAAACTGACAGTAATGTCCATTGCGTCCACAGCTGTATAGTATTGCACTGTCTGCATTACAACGTATGTCAGTCACGCCATTCTGACCATGGACATGTGCAAACGTCTGACATGGCTTTATTAGCTGTGAACAGTTAACACAACAAGACACATCAAGACACTGAAAGTAATGTAATATAACTGGAAAATATGCCTGCTCAGTGGTAACATCATGTATATACATCTTTATTTTGTCATAAAAATAGCAATGAAGAAAGCCTGACTAAACATAGCTAAAAAATAAAAAAAAATATCACACATTTTGCAACTGTCAGCCTAAAGCTGCACAACCCCAATCCGTTTCGTAACTTATGGCACACCTGTTATTCCTGACCTGAGAAATGTTGATATCAATTTTGCTTTTTCTGCACCTTTTTTGTTTTTGAGTTAACAGTCCGAACAAGACAGACGGACAGATGAACAAAAACCTACGTTGTGGTCTACCTAAATGGCTGTGTATATAACATTATACAATACAAATAAATTCGTGACAGTTGTACCTCGTGAGACTGATGTTGGCAGTCTGTTGTCGCTTCATCCCACGTCAGAAGCACCTTGTAGACGAAAATGTTTCCAACGCGATCACCACACACCAGCAGACGTTCTTCTTGTTGTTGCTGCCCTAGCAACGGTTGGCATGGCAACGGTTGCCATAGTGCCAGGCAGGTGGCTGCTGTCACCCAGTGTTGTCTTGACGACGGCAACTCAAGATGACAACAACAACTGAGATAAAAGTTTTTACCACTCTGATAAGTTTCTGCCCACCCTGTACGCCATACAATCTACCACGCCATGGCACACACAAACATCCATACAGGGTGGTCCATAATAACATCCAAAAGCATTTACACCATATAAACCTTGCAGCAAATGCTCTGTCATAAAAGTAGGCAGGTGCAAGGGGGGGAGGTTCAGTCCTATGAGTGGAAATAAAATGGTATGATTTAAAACCCAAATTATATCAAATCTCTGTCTAGCCAGCTGTCAAACCCATAATCAATGGTGAACCCAGCAGAGAAGCTTACAGCACTCCCTCGACGCATTACTCGATCTAAAGAAAAAGCTCGGCAATTGAAGGAAAAGGAGTAGAAAAAGGAAAAGACAAGCAAAAGGGGAAAAATAATGCATATATTAGGTATTCTAGAAAATGGCATTCTAGAAAATGGCACAGCAAAATGGACACGACTGGCAATAACAGATAATTACCCACAATCACTTGCTATACTAACCACATGACCATCAGGTCCAGTCGTCAGCAAGCTCCACCCACTGTTTACACTTTCCAACCAATGAATGCTTAGGATTTTCCCAGTGTATATCCGTCTTGTCACAGCCTCCGATATCACTGGAACACAAGCAATGAAATAACTAACATTCTACACATAAAAGTAAGTCAACAAATCATTTCAACTAATAAATAAATAAATCATTAAATCAATAAATAAATCAATCAATCAATTAGTCCAACAATCCATCGATATCTGTCAAGAAATATCTCACAAATCGATATACTGCGTTAATAGTTAAACACAGCACCAGTTTCTGGTTCTTAATCAATTGGCCAGTTAACTAATTATGCATTTCTGAAACAACAAACCATTGGTCAAGTGTCAGCTTGCTAACTTTAACTGGTCATTTTCGGCTGCTAAAATGTTAACTAATCAATTATTACTGTTTGCAAAATAGCAGAAAAATTGTACTTCATATGACTATTACACAGTTCATAATAATAATAATAAACAGTGAAACAACAAGAACATACTAATTCAGTAATAATAAATAATTAAATATGCACAATTCATGTTAAGTAAAACAAATTATTATCAAAGTAAAAGTTTCTGTAGCTTACACAATGGCAACAAAGACTTGACGAGCAATATTTTGAATGCACCATGTATGTTGCCAATGGCAACCAACTGGTTGTCAGGGGCAACAGACAAAACACTGTATGAGGCATAGGACAAGTCCTTAGCAATGGTTGCCCACGATGATGACACCATGTCATACGTTGCTAGGCAACTGAAACATAATACAAACGAAAATTGTTAACCCAATATGCAACTGTCCACCTAGAAATATACTGCACTAACCCTAACCGTTGACCATACTCAATTCATCTTAATCATTCTCTGAACATTTTGTATAAATATGAACATTTTCCATGGAGATAAACAAGTAAAGGTGACGGAACAAAATCGGGCTGACAGAACCGGAAAACAGTGATGAAAACTTAGGTTTAAGAAATAAATAAGGTTAAGCATAAAGTTAGGGTTACGGATTATGGATTATTGATAAAGATAAGGTTATAAATTGGACTAGGGTTAAAGTTACATTTAGGATTCATGTAGTGGGATAGTTTTGACGTTTCCAGTTTTGTCGGTCCCGGTTTTGACAGGAAACCAAAAGAAAACGAAAGCTCTGGTTATTTGTTTTTGAACACTAGTGAACACAGCCGCACAGGAAAAATATTGTTAATGATTGAAATATTGCAAACTGTAGTTAAACTACCGAGAAACATATATCCCTCTAAAAAGATTAATCAGAAACAAAAAAAAACATTCCACCACAGAAGACACCATTCAGTATTTCTGAAAGAATATCCATCACAACCAGTGCACACAAAATTGGCGAAATGTCAGCCTTCTTAGAATGGCCGATAATTAACACTGACCGCCAAATAGCATATTCAGCAACTTTCTTTAAAGAAATAATAGAAACAGTATAATGGCAATAATACTGACCCACTGTTAAACATGACGAGTACGACAGAAGAACTCAGTAACTTGACAGAACGCGGAAAATCATCAGCATCAGCAGAGGCCTATAGGCACATCGATAGAAAACAACCAATATTATAATACTTGTAAATATCTAAACGAATACATTGAACCAATATGCAATTTAAGTTCCCTAAATAATGATATACACAATGCAAAAATACATTTAATGATTAAAATATTGCAAAATTTAGCTAAACTACTGTAACAATTATTATATCACTGGTCCTCGTCTAGAGCAATAAATATGACCAAGTTGTAATTCAACTTCACTAAATATCGACCAACTTTCATAATTCTTTCACTGGTATACTCTCTCGAAAACTAGCAATATACTAAAACGAAAGAAATGCATATCACTAAACTACCAAGTAATGTGTAAAACACAGAGCTGCAGAAAAAATAGGGGTTTTAAATAAGCCCAACCTGATGCGATGTGGGTTTTTTTCTGGGTTTTATTAGGTTCTGGGTTTCTTTAGGTTTTTAAATTAAAGCAGTTTTTGTGAAAAGGGCCAACTTGATGGGTTTTAAGATTTCTACGACTTTTCAGTTATTAGAGTAAGCACAGTTAGGTAGACACACATACAGGGTGCGCCAAAAAATTTTACCCCCCTAAGGTTTTCTGATAATTTTTCCGAAACGGCTGAGAATTTCTAAACAAAATTTTACACGCCTATTATCCATTCACATTTACGTTAATCTGCAAAATTGTATTCAATTATCTCTAACCTTGACTAAGTTATGCCGTATTAAGCGGGACCACCCACCGAATTTTTACATTTCACAACACGTCCATCACGAGTTTTACTAACTGACGATAAACAACAGGTTTAAAACAGAAATAATTGACATTTTATGAACCAATGAAATGCCTGAAGCATTGCGCCCAACACATGG
>Ga0209367_1006553_pt1 | contig 16092 bp, 7 predicted proteins | sample WorMetLIZISLAND2_FD_187412 | JGI IMG/M metagenome (GOLD analysis project Ga0209367, IMG submission 187412) | Marine gutless worms symbiont microbial communities from Max Planck institute for Marine Microbiology, Germany - Olavius geniculatus... ... | reverse complement strand
TCCCAAATTTTAAGGGGGGCGGTGCCCCCAAATTTCGTACTTGCTTTAACACCCCAATCTAGAGCCGCGTCAAGTGCCAAAGTTTCGTCGGGCTACACCCCCTAACTCCGAAGTTATAAGCGCTAATTTATTACATTTTCAGCCAATTTTTGACCCCCCTTTGAAAAAAGTTGTAAGAGAGGCCCCGTTCACGGTGGGGTTGCGCTAGTAAGACTTGGTAATTCTCTAGCATGTGTAAAAATTTGGGGGCGCAGCATTCCCTAGGGGCCGAAATATGTTCTTCCGAAAAATGCGTTTTAGGTGGGTACAATTCAACATCGAGATCTCCAAGGTCACTGGACCAAACTTCGCCGTACTTGTTTCGCCTAACGCAGGAGGAATCGTGGTAGACGGAATGACTATCCGATGTTGAATATCTTCATCCGTTTTGGAGATATTCGCCGCCGAACTTCGAAGTCGTCCGAAATCGGGCTAAATTTTGCATGTTTTTGGCCCCTGAAATTTTTTTGGGGTGCGCCCCCTCAAATTTTGGACCGGCATTATAAAATTCGGCCTATTACTGACCATCGTGCAAAATTTCACGCCGGTCGGCCCACGCATCTCGGAGATTTCGCGAGTGGAAAAAAAATAAATAAAAAAAAACATCAGGGGTAAAACTTAAGTCCGCTCCGCAAGCTATCGCTTACGGGCGGACTAATAAACCACAGCAAAACATAAGTTTTTCCGAAAACTATCGTTTTCGGGCGGACTAACAAACAGTGACTGGCGTCTCGATCATTATTGAAAATTTCCCGCCTACTTCGAAACACGTTGCCCTCGATCTTCGATCTCGGGCAACATATTATAAACTTGGGGTCAAAAATGTTTAATGATGACCTCGATGCCAGCCACTATTTGTATATTAATAAAGTTTATCGACCTATCGACTACATGTATCCGTATGCTTAAGACATAACTTTACGTTATCCCAATCATTTGAAATTTAGCATCATCGAACCTTGGATCGAATGTAGGCACCCTAAATATGACCGCGAGTCTACTGTGATTTTTCGACTTCGGCATTATTAAACTCATCGTTTTCAATTAGTTACTTTTTCCTCGGAATCGCTTCTTTTTACACATTCCGTCGTAGCGTTGTATGTCTGTCCGTCACACCCGTGCATACCGTTCGACGATTTTAGACGTCATTTTGGCAGGTATTGTTGCGGGGTCAATGTCACATTATTTCAGACTTCCTGATCTCCGAGATCGAAGCCTCCCCTACCCAAAACATGCAATTGCAAATTGGTGCTGTCACCTGGCAAATACAAATTAAGCGATTCCGCTTTTTAACAAATTACCTATTTGGTTCTTCTTCTTGTTTAATCTGGTTTCGCGTTGTGCCACTTTTCAAAGCGACGTAACCTAATACCCCGTTTACACGATCGAGCAGACATCGAGCAAACGTCTAGCAAACGTCCAGCAAACATTCAGCAAACATCGAGCAAATATAAAGCATGCATAAAGCATAGCAAACATCAAGCAGACTTGATGGAACCCGCCCCCTGGCTCGAATGTAGGCCTAGGCTTAACCCTCAGCTGATCACGTGTTATATAGCCTAGGCCTTCCAATTACAACCCGCCCGCCCTCCTAATTAGCATGCTAATTACCATAGCTCGTCGAGCTAGCTCGATGTTTGCTCGATCGTGTAAACGGGGTATAACTGAACTGAATAGAACTGAACCGAACTGTCCAATGCGCAAGCAGTATGCTACTGCATTACAGCAGATATAGGCACCGTCTAACGGCGTCGGTGACCTACGTGACTACACTGACGTACGCGTCAACCAATGACCAGTGAGCTCTCTTTGCTCGCCTGTTCTTTAGTTTATCAAAAACTAAACTGTGTCAATTCAGTTCAGTTACCTTGGTCAGTTTATACGTGCTTTAAGTTTTTTTTTCTCTAGACGTACATGCATAGACATCGTATCACTTTTGTGGCCCACCGTGTTGTATAAATGTAGGCCTACACAACAACATCTGCTGCAGCGATGTCGACACGGAAACAGGCTCTATAATTGTCTTATTACCTTTGTTTACACTACTGTATACTAGGCCTACTGGTAGTAATCAACAGCGTTTTCACAGTTAGAGCCTAAGCATATACCGCGGAGTTTATCGTTTTCGATAAACCGCAGCCTATTCGACTTATTTACTTATTTGACTTGATATTCGCTTTCTTGAAGATCAATTAACAGCTGCTTATTTCGGCGCGATGGATACTGCCAGGAAGATCAGAGAGATGGCATTTCTTCTGTATCACGCAGGTGTTAGATGCAGACTGGCTGCAGCTCGGTTGGCATCGTTGGTGGTCCAAGTATTCATTGCTGTATTACATTCATCCAAAGACTGATCAGTTGATGCTACTTTACACGTTCTATTCGCTGTTCTGCATGTGACGCACGATTCCTGTACGTAATAGCTGATTTGCTACAACCGCGGACGCTTTTCTTTCGACAAATGTGACATCGTGTTATTGTGATTTTGACGTCGTTGCACTTAGCCTATACATCCCCGAGGTTAATTTTTCATCTTCTGGTCCGATGTCGCTACGCAACATTAAAGCGGAGTTTCCACTCAACGCAACGCTCACAACGCACGCAACGCAACGAACGTAGGCCTATAACGCACGTGAACGACCGGTTCTATGCTTGCGTTTTGGCCGTTGCGTCTGTGTCTTACGTGTGTCGAGTTGAATGGAAACCCCGCTTAACTCTAACGAAGAACGTGCTGTCAAGACTCAAAACCCGACTGTAAGAATTGCACTTATAGTAGGCTACTGTTCGATTTACTCACTATCTGACAAATAGATTGCTATGATATTGTTTTGATGGACGTGTCATAATGTACAGCCTACATTGTCATCGCCGGCTATCATGGGACATTGGGGCACGTGCCCCTTTGACTTTTTCAGCTGTGGACTTCACTTCAGAGCCGCACAAATTTTGACATTCGACTACATCACCATATGTGGTTGAATATCCAGTAAAAAAAACAGTGTAGCAAAGTTTTCTACAGCTTTGCCACTGATTTATTGCATTAATTTCATAATATTTTTTGTATGTCGCCCTTAAAGAAGTTATTATTTTTTTCGTATTTTCATCTCACTTCGCTTCAAAAGTCAAAAGCTGGCGACGACACGTTACTAATCAGTGGCGTCATTTCACTAAATTCTTGGGGTGTCCACTCTCTACCCCTTCCTTTCCCCCTCCCTCTCCTCCTTTTCTCCTCCTTGCCTTTTCCCTTTTCCCTTTCCCCTTTCCTCCTTTTCCCTTTCCTGTCCTCTCCTCCCTTAGAAGTAGGCCCCCTTAAATCCAGCTAGGGGGTCTGGGGAGCGCTGTAAGCTCTCCCAGCGGGGTCTGGGGCAGAGCCCCAGCCGAAATCGAATTTGGTGGATTTTAGCCTTAAAATGTGACATTTCGTAGCAACAATTTGAATGACCTTACTGAGAATCAGTTGACCAAATTTCATCATTATCAGATTAATAAATCTAACACTTCACTCTAACAACCTTGCATGTTCTATTACACACTTGAACTGACAACATTATACTCAACTGATGAGTCCAACTGCTAGGATAATAAATGCTTTTTTACTCGCCTACGTATACATAAGTATATTATGCTTAGTTTACGTGTTGCGATTTAAAATCCATTGATCAATCAAAGTCTATTGCAAGCACACATGTCCTGTGTCTCATCAGAAAACTAACATAACACAGCAAAAAAGAACACAAAATGCAATAATGTGAACACCATCATAAGCAGTTGACATTTTAGCTGTTTCACGTTTAATCAAAAATACAGTTCACAGATAAAAACTGAAATCATAAATCCTTGGGGGCCGTAGACCCTCCCAGCCCCCCTAAATGACGCCCTTGTTACTGATTATGTAACGTTTGTCATCTGTCGACTGTTTTAATTAGGTGCCGGATAATTTACATTTATTTACTTTCTCGGTATGTCTGGGTAAGCTTACATGTATATTGACTCTGCGGTGTGGCAGCCCAGTTTCGATTGGTTGTTTTATCAGAATGAATAAAGTCAATTTTGATAGTATCATACGACGCTTTGCGTGTCAGACTCAGTACGCATGTCGTCCCGTAAATTCTCAGCATATACTGCTATGTTGACGCTCTGCAAAAAAGAGTAACGTGCAACCGTTCAGAAGCGAAAAAGGCTGTGTTTTTCTTGTTTTTTTTTGTTTAACTTCGTGGGTCTGTCTGCATGTTCTCTGTTTTTCAGAGAATTAATAAAACAAGCGCAAAGTAAACTCTCGACATATTAAAAAACAGCCGTAGTGTAGGCCTAACAGCCGTAGTGTAGGCCTATAGCCTAATTACATCTTTAAGGGGGTGGGGGTAAACTAAAGCGGATTCAGAAACTTTTCCTTGGTTTCAGCGCCAATTTAGCCGACCATATTTAAATAACGGTCGAGCTTACGGCACGGTTGTCGTCTGTCGTCGTCGTCCGCCGTCCATCCGTCTGTAACGGATGTATTGTAGCTAAGTGTTAGGTCGTAAGAGAAACCATTTTGACAAATAATTAGCCACGTGCATTATACCTAGGTGTGCAAAATTTCAGCGATTTGGTGCAAGGAAAACATTTTTAAATTTGGGGTTGAATAAAGGGGCGTAGCAAAAATGTACGTTTTTAACGGTAAACTGGCAATGTCTAAACAAAAAATTTTAGCTAATGCTCACGAGACGCGCGAAAGCCTATAGCAGTTCCGGTTCACGCTAAGTTAATATAAAAATACCAAATTTTATATCTGGATCGCATAACGATAGTAGCGTGGCGCCACCTTGTGAATGATATAGACTTGTGTCGCAGCCCGAATTTGCCAAAAAATTCATAAAACCCCCTATTTTAACGTTCAAGGTCATTCAAAGTCATTGAATTCGGCGACAATCGAGAGCCAGTGTACGACTTCCTATTAGTGCTTAATAGTAACCTAGGCCCTATCTCGCACCGTTACTGAGATACAGCGACTTATTGGCCAAAAATCGCAAATTTTTCCCACCTCCCTCTCATTTAGGGCTCTCGTTCGGAGTGACCCCGTTGAATTTATGGAAAAGCTTCATGGTTCCTGAAACTAGAGTCGTCTAAGCACCCGACGGTATAGATTTGGTGATCCTAGCTTGCACCGTTTTTGACTGATCCACCCGTGTGATGGACGGACGGACAGACAGACAGACAGAATTGCGATGGCTAAGACGCGCTGAAAGCAGTAGCTGCTTTCGCGCGTAAAAACGGTGAGAGGTGCAGCCAAGGTTACTATTAATCACTAATAAAAAGTAGCATATTGGCTTTTAAATGACAAAAATCACCGAACTTGGATGACTTTGAAGGTCAGTAGGCTACCGCAACAAAAACCATTTAGGCTGTAGTGCGTCTTTCCTAGCAAGGCGTTTTTGTGATAAAAATTTACGAAACGGGCTTCCGATATTTGCACTGATTATTTACGACTGCAGCTATTTAGCTGTAGCCTGTTATACTAATGTTGGTTGTAGCTTTCGAGAGCAGAGTTCCGTTAACATGGCGCGCCGCCTTTGAGAAATAGCATTTTTTTCGGGATTGCAATTGGACCCTGGGCTTCGGACGTAGGCGGTACGGCCGGCTTTTCCTAGCGACAGCTGAGCTTCTTGTTTCTTATTATGATCTGCTCCTTAGATTTGTGGCTTTTTGATGGATTTGCGCAATGTGACCTAACGTAGCGGAACACTCACAGTCATTAGTGATTATTGTTCAGTTGTTCTTCGATCGACTAATTTAGCCTACTCTCATGAATAGGACATCTTGCGCAGTAGTGTCAACATTGCCCAGTGGCAGTTTGCCGACTTCCTTGTACTTATAGCCGCCGGTTCGGTTGAAGAAACGACGAATTTTCTCCAGCTTGTTGACGCGATTGTAGTCACTGTATTCGATGTTGAAGACATCTATGCTGAGTCGTTTCCAGTCGATGGTCTCGAGTACCGGAAGTTCGGACCCTTCCACGTCCAGCACCATAAAGTCGATATGACGCACTCCGATCGCCGCCATGATAGAGTTGAGAGAGAAACACTGAACCTCGGTCTCGGGGAAGTTCTTGTTCTTGTACTCGTCTCCGACGTTCTTGTTCAGCGCCGACACCCCGCTGCCCCATCCAGCGAGCTTGAACTTGACCAGCCCGGGCCTCGGACTGTGGCTGAGACAAGCTCGCAGCACGAACGCGTTCCTGTTCTTCCGCAGTATCTCGCGATGGTAGTCCGGATGGGCCTCGATCAGAATCCCGGTCCAGTTCCTTTGGAGTTCGAAGAACAGCGTGTCGGACAGATCTTCGCCCTTGAACGCCCCGCACTCGACGAAGAATCCGTTGCGCCGCTGTTTCAGCAGTTTGTCCACGAACTGGGATCCGCCAACTTGGGAAAAGTCGACCCTCTGTTTATTGGACAAGCGGCGACCTCCAGGGCTTTGTCGTGACGTCATAGACCGGATATAGTTCAACAGGTACTCTTCGTCATCAGCGTCATTGGTGAAATTTCCGTCGCCGTACATAACGTACAGCGACTCGTCGGTCGAACGAATCGCCGGCTGGGCCTCAACAGTCGCCGTTGTCGTGAAATGTTCAGGAGCATCTTTGGAGGCAATGGGTCTATGGTACGCTAGTTGCAAGACGATATTTAGTAGTACCACATTTAGGCAGATCGACAGAGTGCCGTAGAAATTTGTGACTGTCATCTTGGCCATTGACTCGGCATCCGGTAGCAAAGCACCTTCTAACCTGTAACATAATATTGTGCAACAGAAATTCTGTAGACATCAGGGCTGGAAAAGTATATAGTTTTAGGAAAATGTTTTTTTAATAGATTTTTACGTTTTTTAGGTTTTAGTAACACAGTACAATAACAGATGCGCATAAACATAAGCTAAAAACTAAACATGGTGACTAAGTATTAAACAAATCAAACCAATCAAACTAACTATATAAAATCTTAAAAAAAATTAACCAAAAATGACTGTTACACGCACGCAGGATAAAATCATAACCACGAGCACGTAGATCTAAACTGTCAGAACGGTGAACGAAGAAGGTTAACAATCCACGGATGCAGTGGTTGGATTTCTTCATATTGTGAAATAAGTCATCAAAGCAGGCGTTATAATATTCCTGAAAAATATTGGCGAAGCAATATAATTAAACCTGTACAACCGTTCAGGGGCGTCTACACCATATAAACCTTAAAGCATATGCTCCATGAAAAAAATAGAGAAAAGGTTTTTGGGAAAGTTATGGGGAAATTAAATATTATAATTCTGCATTTTTGATATATTGCATGTTATATCAGAAATGCAGAATTATAATATTCAACTTCCCCACCCTAATTTGCCAACAAAACTTTCCCCCTTTGAAAGTTTTGCATGTATTGTATATGCAATATGCACAATTATAATATTCAAGCCCCCAACCCCTAATTTCGAAAAAAACTCTTCCTTCGTAAAAAGTTTTTTTGTAAAATTAGGGGAGGAGTGTACATGCAATACATCAAAAAAGCAAAATTATAATATTTAACTTTCCCCTAATTTCCCCCCCCCCCAAAACATTTTCCTCTAAGAATGTTTTTGGAAAATTAGAGGGGAAGTGCACATGCAATATATCAGAAATGCAGAGTTATAATATTGAACTTCCCCCTTAATTTTTACTAAAAACTTTCCCCATAGGAAGGTTTTGCATATATATGCAACATATCAGAAATACAAAATTATGGCATTTAATTTCCCCAATTTTCCAAAAAAAACTTTCCGCTTAGGAAGTGTTTGTGAAATTAGGGGGGAATGTACATGCAATATATCCAAATGCAAAATTATAATATTCAGCTTCTCCCCCCTAAATTTTTTTAAAAACTTTTCCCTTAGGAAGGTTTTGCATGTAATTGTATGGAATATATCAGAAATGCAAAAATATAGTATTTAACTCCCACCGTAATTTCCCCCAAAAAACTTTTTCTCTAAGAAGTTTTTAGACATTAGGGGGTTGAATACAAAATTATAGCATTTAATTCCCCCAATTTTCCAAAAAAACCTTTCCGCTAGGAAGTGTTTGTGAAATTAGGGGAAAGTGTACATGCAATATATCAGAAATGCAGAATTATAATATTCAATTCTCCCCCTAAATTTTTCAAAAGCTTTCCCTAGGAAGATTTTGCAAGTATAAAATATATCAGAAATGCAGAAATATTGTATTTAACTCCCACCATAATGTCCCCCCAAAAAACTTTTTCTCTAGGAAGTTTTTTGGACATTGGGGGTTGAATATTATTATTATTGTAATTTTGCATTTCTGATATACTGCATGTATATGCAGTATATCCGAAATGCAGAATGATAATATTCATCTTCCCCCTAATTTCTCAAAAATTCCCCCCCCCTGGGAACCGTTCTGAACATGATATTTTTTGCAACCAGCTGCAAGTGATCAAGATATCAAGTGATGAAACAATTTACTTGTGACCAATCGCTACGTGTTGCAAGAGTGTCTGAATGCTAAAAGGCCAGCATTGTGTGTCAGACTGTCAGTAACACGCCAGTGTCCTTGATGTCAGTTATAAACTTGAATGATGACGTTAACTCAGTTGTTTACTGCATGGTGTCGTTTTGTGTGAACTGATCGCCATAGATGTTATAACAATTCATAAACAATGTACGGTTGCATTATGACGCAGTTGACACTCATGCAAGCTGCTTAGGCCTATATCAATGACAACTGGCCTCTAGTCTGTGTGTCTGTCTTGTCTATCAGTGGCAGTGTCAATTTGCTGTTGCTACAGCTAATGATGATGATGATGATGATGATGATAAGGTTGCTAAGGACGCTCTTACTGTTTGGTTAGTCCTCACAATATCACAAATGTTAGTTCTTGCTGTAGCCGATGCTCGAGTCTGCTGCCCAGTTTTTATGGCATGCTGCATTTCAGCTTGCAATACGCTGTTTTCATGATTTACAATATCTTGCAACCAAAAGTGCTCTGTGATGCTTAGAATGCACCAAATTTATTTTTCGCCGGGGCTCTGCCCCGGACCCCGCTGGGGGAGAGTCGGCTGGGGTGGGGATACCCCTTTCTCATTCCCCACCCTGTCGACGCCTACGGCGCCTCGTTCTCGGCACCTACGGCGCCTCGTCTTGAGTTAGGGGGAAGCTTGCTCCAAGGACTTAGGGGTATATAGACGCCCCTGCAACCGTTTAAGAGTTAACTGTATTCTGCTGAACTCAACTGACAAGAACCCGGACCAAGCAGGGAGTGTATATCGTAATCGTGATACAAAAAGGGCCTGTTAAATTATCCGGATAATTAAAGTGGCAACGTTTTCAGTTTGTAGGCTATTCGTTACAAAAAAAATTACCGCGTCGAGATGTAAAATAAGTGCATTCTTATGGTCACCTCACAGACTTTACAGAAACACGGACTGGTGGATTTACTTCGACAACGGTTGCGCCCAAGTTTATTTTATAAGTTTTTAGCGTCGGTGTATGAAAACGGCAGAACAAACCAAGTCGACTCTTGCCGCTGTAACTTTACCAACCTCGTTATCGTCACAGTATTATATGCCAAGCATCTACGCCAGCATCATTCTGGAACAGTTCAACACAATCAACTAATCTTATAATGCTTACCGACTTGTGAAACCGTTTAACAACTCGGCACTTATTAATCCACACGCTAGCATGCGGCTGTTTGTTTCAGTGGCATCATTTCAGTTAATCCTTGGGGGGCTTCGCTCTTGTCTCCATCCCCTATTAGACTATCTTTTTGTCTTTCCTTCTACGTCTTTCCTTTTTTTTCTTTTTTCCTCTTTTTTCGTACCTCCTCTCTCCTTCCCTCAAAAGTAGGCCCCATTTCACGCGCAGTTCACGCCGTAAAGGTCAATCGGGGACCAAATGTTTGTCGTCAATCGTTTTTGCAGATCTCTGACAGGGACAAAATTGATTTCACAAATTCTTGGTGGGTCCGTATAAACCCCTCTACGTAGCACCTGCCTAAATGACGCCCCTAGCCTTTTTGTTCGACCGCACTGATGCACCTGTTTTGTTGACAGGCGAGTGGTGACGATTGGCAGTTGATTGCAACAGCATAGTTTTAGTGCAACTTAATCAGTGATGAGGTACAGTGGCGTATTTAAGGGGAGGGCCACGGTGCGATGCCCCGACCCCCTTTGGTCCAATCATGAAAAATTTTTACAGGCGACTTTATATGAGAAGGTGAGTTTTTTGCCGTTTTCCAGCAAGAATTACAAAATTCAACAATGTTTGATGGTTTTTTTCATTCCGATACAATATGCGATTAAAATCGCCATGTGAGATTGCATCTGATATGACGCTGTGATTTTCTGCGATTCCAAATTTCAGAAAAAATGGGCGAATTTGCGACTTCTATTGAACGTTCAAAAGCAAAAAGTGTTCAGCTTCAGGGGGGCTTCGTCCCCCTGACCCCCCGACCAGGGGCTCTGCCCATGGACCTCGCTGGGGGCTCCGCCCCCTGGCCCCCGTTATAGCCTCGCGCTCTACGCGCTCGCCATGCCCCCCCCTTTGCCAAATCCTAAATATGCCACTGATGACGTATGATAATGAATCATTCTACTACTTCCTCCGACGAATCAAAGACGGCTATAAAACATGATAACACTGACAAATTCGTCAAACATTTTACCGCAATACTGTTTTTATTTTATTTTATCGTGCGATGTTCATGCATGCATTATGAACGTTCGTTGCTTAAAGTGCGGAAACTAAAACTAAAATTAAAAATAAAACGAAAATAAATATTATTTAACAATGAAAACTAAAAACGAAAACTAAAATTATTTACAAAAAAAAATAAAATACAATAACGAATAATTATTTTCTTACGCAAAAGCTGTAACTGAAACTAAGTTTATTTTTAAGACTCAAGTCACTAAAATATCACTGCCGAGCTGTCGATAGGCTAAACTGCGTGTTTCTAATTTAACCTTGGTTTTTACGCGCTAAAGCAGCTATGGGCTTTCGCGCGTCCCGTGAGCATTAGCTCAAATTTTTTGTCTGAGTGGACGACGTATACCTATACCTGATGGACGCAGCTTGCGCCCACCGAAAAAATAGAAGAAGTTTTTTTAAAGGTGTAGATCAAAACTTCCCCTATTTTACACTTTCTTCTGTTTTTCATTTCCCCGATTTTGTAACCTGCACCCTGAACTAAACTTCTTCCTAGAGAGAAAAAAGCCCAAGGGATTGCTTGGGTCCAAAAGTGGGAGGGAACTTAAGCCCAAAAGTGAGGAAAGTTGCGCCTGATTTTGTTATTTGGGGGACAGAAGCAATGGCATCATAACCTCGTAGGTCCGTGGACACCAAAATTAACAAATACATTTTATCCATTTTCCTGAAAGTGCAGAATTTTTTGATAAATTTGACAGTTATATCGGCGCCCAGCGTTTAGTCAACACGGAAAATTTTACCTTTGAAGTCGACAATCTACGAAAACGTCGAAAACGCGCCGCCATAATGACCCACTGTGACGTCATGAGTTTAGTCTATAGACTAAAACATAGCATAAAATGATGACGTCGTCGGCTAGGCCATTAATATTCATAAATGTACAAAAAATTAGTTTATACACTTGTTAACGACAACATTTAAGGACTTGCATATCGAAAACAGCAAAAATTACAAAAGGTGATATTGCCCGCATCACACTGACTGTGTGTCAATGTGCTGCTGAATAATATCACCTTTTGTAATTCCTTAAGACGACCACCTATGCCAAATTTCATACAAATTTGTAGGGATTTACTTAGGCCTACATGAAACTTTTAAACAATTATGTGAAGTAAGCAATTACATATGGGTCTATACTTTTTATGACACATCTACGCTCTACAGGTCACCGTCAGACCGCATAAGAAATTTTCATGCGCGATCGGTAAATTTATATCAAACGACGCGGTCTCTCTGATGCGAAGGTCAAAACTTTTTGGGGTTAAAAAAATTCGAAAATTTGCATTATTTTGTCGACTAAAAATTCCCCCCCCGCAAAAAAAACAAAAATTTAACTCGAAACCGGACTAGACAATTTTGCGCCAAAAGTCGCCCGTATAAAATTTTTACATTAATATAGCCCATAGGCCTATTAAACCGCCTTACTCATTATTAGAACTGCAATGAACGCATTATTTCTTGAAATATCAGGGAAATACTGCAGAAAGACGGTCGTCGTAAATAACACGAAAAATAACCGACATATCACTCTCTCTATATTTGTAGAGTTATATTGACATGTTTACGAAAGTCGTTTTTCCGGACACCGTGTAATAGACGTGGTGACGTTCTAATAGGCTAATCCCTGATGGTGTCTATAAAATTAAGCTTAGAAAACTTACCATGTATGTTATAACATAGCACCACTGATTCTAAGCAAAAGGAAAATAAATAGCAGAATAGGCCTAAGCTAACTCGGATTCGTCGCCGAGCTGTCTAGGACTCGACCGGTATGCTACCTAGATGCAGGTGTCTGCGTCCAATATGCATGCCTCCAGGTAGCCAATTAACATACAGGTTACTAATTCATATTCCTGAGACGTTCTGCTTTATGTTTGCAATTTATTGTTCATGAATGCAGAAAGCAGACGTAACGCTGTGTTTTAAGTGGATCGGAGGTAAAATTATGGCTATTTTGATTTTATAGGACGGAGGTCAGTCGCTCGATGTGTTTCAAATTATGGACCTTATTGTTAGTCCATGCTTCTCTAGGCTACTTTAGAAACGTAGCTTCCGTGGAGTGTTATTAGCCTAACGAAATCAGAGCAGAAAAAAATTAACGACTAAGCTTCTAGAATCACGCGATTAATCGTCAAAAATTTTCAATCAATAACAGCAACAACAATCATTAATAACATTCGAAAATGATGAATTTTCCATTATAATCGCGTCACCAAAAGCTTATTATATAGTCGATAAAATAACTAGACGAACAGCCGCATACATGTCGGCACAAGACTTTTTGTCGAAAAAATTGGTGTAAAAATGCAACGTGGCTAAGCCCCAGTTTAAAAAAAAAATTCGGGGCTAAAATTGAACTACCCATGATTTTTTCTGTCGTAAATTTGTAGCAGCTGTCTGTCGGAATATTGCAGCTTCCTGACCTGCCTACTTTTTCAACCGACGACGACGAGGTTCAGAATTATTGTTTTATACCTCGTTTACACGATCGAGCAAACGTCGAGCAAACGTCGAGAAAATGTATTCAAAATACACGTGCTATTGCTCGACGTCTGCTCGACACTTGCTGCTATATGTTAGCTGGACGATCCAGCTCGATGTTTGTTCGATCGTGTAAACGGGGTATTACTGGTTGATGTGTTTGAGCAGTTTGCCGGGCGACAGTCGTTACGTGACCATGTACTGGCCGGGAATTGAACCAGAAGTCTGTCGACCGCACGTCCGATGCCCTAACCGATACACCACCAATGCCTATAGGCTACAATAACAACTTAATTAAGCACACAATAAGTGAAATGTACATCATTTGGCAAAACTGCAAGTTTGTGTAACAACTCGCTTGCAAATTATCGAAGCTTATGCCCAGAGTGTGCCCAGCATACACGTACGTCTTAACGAAAAATTGTCTGAAAAATCAGCCAAAAGTACGTCTCGACCGCTCGTACCCTGTGGTACCAACTCATACTCTTTATACGCTCCCCATCTCTCCCAAACGAATAGTGGCCAAACCGTTTCAGTTAGCGGCATGTAGTTACTATTGACAGCCTAACCCTAACAACTTACTAATGTTCTATCCAACCGTACCATCGCGGCATCGCCGACCCCCTACGGGCACCTGTGCAAAACAACCCGCTTCTACACCGTTTTAAAGAACAGTCAAAATTGTTTTTATTGTAACTTTGTTAATTTTTTACCAACTTTTACCAACTTTGATGCTTTTTGGCACAAAGATGGCAAAGAATGATAGAATTATGTAAGGTGGACTTATTTTCTACATCACCTAATTTGTCAACACACTATACCATGTGAAACAGATGCGCCAAAATGTTACATTTAGCCGTGATTATTTGTATCCGACTATTCATCTTTGCATCATCAATTCGACGGAAGGCGCCATCTGACTTATTAGTTTTGTGGTATTATTTCGAGGCGAAAATAGCCGACAACAAAATAACTGACTGATGAGCTTAAAACATGTCTAATCGATGAGTGAATGCAGTTTGCTATCAGCCAGTGGCGTTGCATCTAAGCCATTGTGTCCGTGTATGCTGGGCACACTTTGGGCATAACTCTGATAATTTGCAAGCGAGTTGTTATACAAACTTGTAGTTCTGCCAAATTATGTACATTTCACTTATTGTCTGCTTAATTAAGTCATTACAACGTTTACTGGAGACAACAGCTCAGCGTTAGGCTATGCAAAATTGGAGCATCTGTGTTCCACACGGTAGTGCGTTGACATAAATTAAATTAAATGAAAAATGAGGGCAACTTACAATGTATAATTTTATCGTCTCAGACATCGTCTTGCCAAAAATTATTAAAATCGGTGAAAATTTGGCATAGTTATGACAAAAACAATTTTTCACTGTTTTTTGAGGCACGGTGTAGATTACGGCAACAGCGTGCTGGCCGGTCTTCCGGTCTACCTGGTCCGTCGACTCCAGTCGGTGCTGAACGCGGCTGCGAGACTGGCGTACCATCTCTGTCGATCGGACCACAACTGATGCGCTTGTCTGCCTCCATTGGCTGCGCGTGCCGGAGCGAGTCCAGTACAAGATCGCCGTTCTGATTTACATCAACGTCTTGCACGGACTAGCGCCGCAATACCTCGGTCCACTCAACTACGTCGCCGACTTTCCTGGCCGCCTATACCTCTCCGTTTTACTGCAACCAACCGTCTGACAGGGCTTCCGGTCAAGTTGAAAACCGTCGCCACGTGGAACGACCCGCCCGACGACGTGACGTCTGCCGCGACGTTGTCCATCTTCCGTCGTCAGCGACTCAAAACTTAATCTGGTGTTTACACGATCCAGCAAACGTCCAGCAAACTTCCAGCAAATGTATTCAAAATACACGTGCTAATGCTGGACGTTTGCTGGACGTTTGCCGGATCGTGTAAACACCCTATAACACTTCACAAAATCATTTACTGACTATTTCCTGGACTGATTTTCCAGTGGACCTAGCAGTAGTTTGCATTACCTGATTCATTGATCGACGCGAATCAAATAAGTGGAGCAATAACTTTAATTCAGCTGACAAAATGTACACGGCGCATATGTACAGCAATAACACGTCGTGACTTCGCATAGAATGCGTATAGCGTATTGCTCAAAGCACTATAAAAAAGTATAAATAGGCAAATGAGTGCGAGCAAACACACACAAACTCGCAGACGCGCACCCTTTTTGCAAAATTGCATTACGCTTTATATACAGAACGCATCACCATCGTGGTGTCGTGGCAGGGAGAATTGGGAGTGGGGCAGTTATCGCCCTCCCCAATAAATTTTAGCACGTCGAAAAAACGGGTTTTTTGTTGCGAAAATTTCTTTCAAACATACGAAACTTTGGGCAGTAAATCTCAAATTTTAGGCAAAAATTTAGGGAAAAGTTCTGAGCGTATATATACTGCACCTTCCTGCACCATTCCCACTTTCTCAACCGACGACTCCGCCGCGCATCACAGAAATATTTCCTGAACACACACGTTATGGTATACTCACATGCAAGAAATGGAGACCTGAAAAAACAACAGTTTTCTAAAATCAGTCGAACAACTGCTAAAAATGTCGGCTGAGTAAAAAACGACGTGCAGCTCCCAGGATAGGCCTATTTGGTTCTTTTCCACGATTACGCAGTAGGCCTATCGTTCTACTGAAAACATATATACTAGGGTGGTCTATATACTATTGATAAATGACGTCAGACGACGAATATGATGACAATGATAATAAAGATTATTATTTTTTATATCCTTTGAAGATCTCAATGGTTAAAAAAAGAAAAATTACAAACGTAGCTATTGGTCCGGACCAGTGG
>Ga0209367_1006552_pt1 | contig 16092 bp, 9 predicted proteins | sample WorMetLIZISLAND2_FD_187412 | JGI IMG/M metagenome (GOLD analysis project Ga0209367, IMG submission 187412) | Marine gutless worms symbiont microbial communities from Max Planck institute for Marine Microbiology, Germany - Olavius geniculatus... ... | reverse complement strand
GCTTATCTGACCGCAGACGGTCTTCAGCTGCAGACACCGACGATTAAGTCGAGCAGTTCTCTTCGCTGCTGCAATTACTATCGGTGATGAAGTTCGCTTTACGTCAGCAGCAGCAGCAGCAGCAGCAGCGAGGCAGTCCAGTCTCGCTGCAAACAGTGACGTCGTGACAGGGGGAGGGTGCATGGGTAACCTTTCCCAGATTTTAATCTGTCAGAATATTGTATTTTTTCGTCTTAAAAATTAAAAAACACAACTTTAAACTGGAAATCCCCATTTTAAAAAACCCAGAGGCAAAATTGAAACTTTAAGCACCAATAAAAGCGGAAATTTGTCGTTGTATGTGGGAAAATTGCAACTTCTTACTTACAAGTTACTTAAAGCCTAACCAATTTACTCCACCGCAAACAAAATCAACCTATTGGCTACATATAACAAAACAATAAAAACAATTAAATGGACATTTTGTAATATGTTACGCAAGTGTTCTGCGCTTTATTTTACATGTAACGACGCCAAACATTTTCGAAAATGCTTTAGCGTAAAACATTTGCAGTGTTTCGGCATATTTTTAGCATCTGCGTGATCTTGCGCTGGTAAGTCGAGGGCTTTAGAGATGTTTAAAAACGTTTAATACGTAGCCCCCTGACCAATTTTCATCATCAAGCCGTGTCGACAGTCGCGCGAAAATGCTTTAAAACATTTTTGCAAATGTTTTAGCGTGAACATTACTCGGTTAGATGTAACATAAAGCACATTATAAGCAGTTGGAAAAAAATTTTAACGTGCTAATTTGTTTTACATTGTAACTAAAAATGCACTTTACTGCCAGAGTATCAGCGAAAGATGGCCGCGATCATGCAAGTTAATCCGACTAATTTAACACGATCATGGCGATAATGAGGTTGATAATGACAATATTATGATGTTAAATACCGATACACCGTACCATACCATGCCTGCCAGCAAACACGGTGAGCTGTATTGTTGTCACCAACTTGCTAGGGCCCAACTGATCTAAATTATGTAGGAACTTAGAAACTTCATCATCGTTATAGCGCGCAAACAGCTGTAATCCGTGGCAAGGAACCACAGCGTTCAAGGTCATTCAAAGTCATTGAATTCGGCACCAATCGAGAGCCAGTGTACGACTTCCTATTAGTGATTAATAGTAACCTAGGCCCTATCTGGCACCATTACTGAGATACAGCGACTTATTGGCCAAAAATCGCAAATTTTGCTAACCCCCTCTCATTTAGCGCCCTCGTTCGGGGTGACCCAGTTCGAATTTATGGAAAAGCTTTACGGTTCCTAAAACTAGAGTCTTCCAAGCAGCCGACGGTGAAAATTTGATAATTCTAGCATGCACCGTTTTTGACTGATCCACCCGTGTGACAGACGGACGGACGGACGGTCGGACAGACAGAATTGCGATGGCTAAGACATTCGCGTGTAAAAACGGACGATGATTACAGGCAAAAGACATGTTTGCGACATTTTTATCTCCGACTAGGCAGAAAAAAAACAGAAATAATTAATTTAACACATGAAGTTGCAGTTACAAGTGACACAGAAATATTGCACAAATTGTACCAAAACATATTAGCAGAACTGCACACATGATGAAGAGAGACAATGGCTACATGCAAAAGAAAATATTTTGCAATATTTGGCATGTATCCATAACCTTATTCAGTAGCATCATGGGTTAAAAAAGTAAGCGGGGCACATATTTGCACTTTTCTCACAGAGAGCTGCAAATTTCAGACAAAGAGTAGCAAACTTCATGTCAGTTTTATTTTATAACCCCCCCCCAAAAAAAAAAAAATCATCCCCAAATTTTGCATTATTGCACGAAAATTTTCATACAAGAAAAATTTTTTCCAACAACCCAAAATTTAGGGGGGGACAATTGTCCCCCGCCATCTCAGCGACAACGCCACTGGCCTTAAATAAACAAAAATGTCATATTTCACCACTTCAAGTGCATCAGCACAACAGACAGATGACAACCTATTTCACCGCATATACAATTACCGAGGGGAAAGAGAAACGTCACAAGGCAGGAATAATACTTGATGGAAAAAGTCACGTCACATCGTAGATTTAGTCCACGTTTCAAGTCACTATGACGCAACAAGTAAGATTCTTGTTGGGAAGCAACAGTCATGATAAACTTCCCATAGCACCAGATGAAGTATAGCATACAGAAACAAAACAAATGCCTTTTCTTCATTGAAACACTGTAGTTTGGTGATTAGTCTCACATTCACAGATATATACAGACAGGCACTGGGGGTTGAACCCCCCCCCCGCACTAAAGGTACAGAGTACAAAATTTTTCCAACTAAAAACTGTAGCACAAGACAACACAAAACTTGCAAAATCATGAAATTTTACGTTTTTACTGACCAAAATACATTTGGCAGCCAGGTCGCTTAGATCTGGTAAAGTAAGCAGAAAGTTTATTTATTTATTATATGGTTTATACATTTTAAGTCTTTCATAACAGTCAAGAATTGCAGGTGTAAAAATAATGTTCTTATGTCAACGTTAGTAAGTCTTGCAAAGACTGCTGATTAAGAGAGATGAAAGAAACATTGACAGGCATTATAAAAAACACTTCTTTCAGGGCAGGGAAGGAGAAGCATGTAAACCATCCAGACAAATTTTCAGAGAGCAAACCTCCTTTAAAACACCATGCATCTCAGAAAAGTCATGCTAAGAACCCTTATCTGTGCCGCTAACAAGATCGACATAATTACGTAAACGTAAACTAGTGACAAGTTTAAGTCTATGAATGGTCCGCCATCGTCTTCTCTCCAGCTGGCTTGAGCCGTGCACGACCGCTGGTAATAACACGTACGAGTGGAGGTGTCTTAGCAGAGATCCTTTCACGTCAATGACATGTAGCTGACGCCGCAGCCAGGCAAGCTCATCGCGCATTCGTAACAAATGTTCTACACTGCACCATCTCCATGCAACACCACCAGACAAACCTTTTGGCATATTATTACTGTAAGATAATTCACCAGAATTTAAGTCCTCCGCCAGATGTGCTGCCAGTTGTTCATAATTCTGTTCCGTCATTGAAGTGGTCCTGGCTTTTGCTGTGTCGACACCACTATCACTATCAGCAAGGAATAAATCGTTCGGGATATTATTAACAGAAAGCCTTTGCTTGGCATTTCCGGCCGATTCGGTTAGATCTAAGTCCTGTGGGGAATGTGTTGATTCATCATAATTATGCTCCATTGTTGAAACAGTCCTGAATTTCTCCGTGTCGACAAAATCATCCGCTTCTTTATCAGACGTAGTAGACTGTGATATCGATTGCAACGCTTCTTCTGTGGGTGAGTTTAATTCAAAAGGATCGTGGCCTCCATCTGCCATCAGTGGTTCGACAAACATAGCTTTCAACTCAGATCGGAGCCGATTAATAGCATGAAGCAACCGTGACCTCTCGCTCTGTAGTTGACTAATGATGACAGCCACAGTGCGAAGATTGGTTTGCATGCAAATCCATGAACAGACTCCAATGTCAGCTGTTGGACCAGCAGCATGGCGGACAAACTGCACCAAATTCCGCAGAGTCACTGGTAAATGGGGTGGATAAGGAATGCTCTCGGCCTTGTCTCGTGCTGGGAAATACACCAGGGATGGATATTTGTCGACTCGGAACGGCCAACTCAAGTCGTTGTCATCAGCGTTTATCCTGAACAACACAATATTCTGGATATAGAAATGTCGAATAGTTACAGAAATAGTAATAAAAAGTCCTTTTCGAGCCTCAAAGACCAAAGGGTTTCCTTACCGTCAGCCAGACACCAAACTATACCGACAGACCACAAATATGAGGTGAATGCATTGTGTGGTGTGCTTGCTTATGTTCCAGCGTTCGCTTGCTTATGTTCCAGCGTTCGCTGGTAATCATTGCAACTATGCTCAGAGGGATGGCCAGGCTGAGTTGACCTGGATGGCTGGTTACATACTGAGATGGTTTACCCACCTGCCAATGGTCACCCATCAAAGTGCTAATCAGGCTGAGCATACAGTAACTTCACTGATTCAACACAACAACTCATTACTCTACATCACACCAATAATCATGCTATCTCTGCCAATGTGCTACACGTTTGGTCCATATCTGTGAAATTACTCCGACAGTACGGAAGAGATTTTGATAAATTTTTCAAGGCAAGTATTAGACAAAAATGGTCAATTTCCACGTTCTAGTTTCAACAGTCAATACCACCTCTAAAATTCGTCAGAAAATTTGTGGCAATGAGAACCTGGCAAAGACGATGCTGTTGATGGCACGAAACTGGAATGCAAGTAGAAGATAAAGATGAGCAAAACGTGAGCAGAATCCACACCACGGCGTGTAATACAGCAACAATACATCCTGAGATGCACACACAGACAGACAGACATCAGTAATGATACACCACCACAGCTGCAAGAAATCTTCGTTTCAGATAAAGAGTCTCAGGAGCATGCATTAATCAAATTAGTGATTGCTTAATCGTGTAATTTTGATGATGAAAAGTTGATCGTTGAATTTCAACTGCAGTCATATTAACTGGCCATCCCTTCCTGGGTAAACAAAATGAGTACTGGTGATGGTTATGGCCACCGCTAGGGAAAAAGTGAGTTAGGGCAGTACTGCTGGCATACTGGCCCAGTCGGTTAAAGGTGCTGGCTGTTAACAGAGCCAAGTTGGGCTGCATGCTAGCTTTATTTGGTTTCACCCTCGCCAGCTCAAAGTGCCGCTGAGCTCCCACGCAACAGACCTAGCTCAGCTAGCTGCCTAGTGTCCATGCAAAATCTTCTTCTTCCTCTTTTTCTTGATATTATCAAACTGAATACAGAATGTATTAAAGGTCCATGGCCACAATCAAACTCACTTGCAAAATTTATTTAGATCTGAATTAAACATTTCACCTTGCGTATATAAGATGTTGATTTAAGCTTTATAAATATACGAAAATAATGCACAAATTGTAACAAAATGCGGCGTTACATTACGTTATGCAAAGAAATCTATCTAGGTCAGTGGCGGAAAGTGACGTCACCGCGTGTACCCAGTCAGTGTTTAGCAATTAAAATTAATATTTTTAATGGCAAAAAATACTGTGTCGCATGACAACTGCAGCAGTACATAGGTAGGCAATGTGACTTTATAACGCTTATATTTCTGTGCGTATTTTACATTGACTACGTGTACACGCGGTGACGTCATCAGCCTGTTAACATGACGTCTCGTTTTCTGCATCGTTTTCGTAGATCGTAGATTTCAAACGTAAGATTCTTCGTGTTGACAAAACACTATGTGCCGATATTACTGTCAGCATTCTCAGAAAATTGTGCTCTTTTAGGAAAATGGTAAGTTAATTTTGGTGTCCATGGACCTTTAAATGATTTGTTACACGTTTAAAAGCAACAAATATTTCTGTATGTCAAACCGACAACACTGTAATAAAGCAGCTAAATTAACTGTAGACTACCTACAGAGTTTGACTCACTGTGCTTGTAAAAGCTGATGTATAAATAACTAAAAAAAGTTGACATATGAATAACTTACAAGTTCTTGCTACTGCTTAGTTTTTAATTGAAACTAACTACCAATTAATTATTTAAATTTTTTTACGGTTTGTATTTAGTTGACGATAAATTTATAGTTTGATCACAGCGAATAATATGAGTTCTGGCAGTGACCTTTGTTGGATCGAGGATGACCAAGCTGAACGTAGCGGCAGTGACTTCAATGACGCAGAACTGACTGATGCTGGTTGCACGAAGACAGCGAGAAAGTGGTGTAATGGCAGTGCGATGGAATGGAGACAGAGAACCTGTTGAGAAGTTCGTTAGGAACAGTTCTGCACAACAGGCAAAGCATCTTGATACAACAGCACACAGATAATAGCATGCAGGACTGTCAAGCCTGTTCAAAGCTAAGTACTGCCTACGATTAGACGCAGTATCATCATCATCATCATTTCTGGCAAGCACCACTAAGAGTGCGTAGCGCCGAACATAGACATCAATCTCCAGAGTGGACGGTTCTGAGACAGGTCAACTGCGTCGTCCATATTGAGGTCGCTGGATTTCAGATCCTGCTGAATGGTTTTCATCCATGTAATACAAGGACGTCCCAGTGGTCTCGTCCAGTTTCCTGCGGGGGAAGCTGTTAAGATCTGTTTTGCATCTGTTTCATCAGGCATTCGTGCAATGTGTTCGAACAGGGTATCAGTATCAGTATCAGTCACATAAAAAACACAAAAACACATGTGACCTATGACCTATGATCTTGATATTCAAAATGTGGAGCTGAGAGTTTAAGCACTTGCTGAATATCCTTTAATTTTTGCCTCTATCAGCATTTCCATACAACTCGATAAACTCATGTTTTGCCGACAGAAACTACACACTGTGAGTCAACCACATTTAAAAACATGCATTTTGCAACAAAAGAACACATCCGTGATGCATTCACGAATAAAGAAAATAAGAAAACACAGTTATATCAAATGGTTTAATGAAAATGTCATCATACCATGTATTGTGATAGGAAATAACAAGAAACTGCTGAACGTACCTAGACGTTTACGCGAGAGCCGACCTGGCATTACATGAACCACTTGCTCCTGCATAAAGTAACCGTCAAATACAACACAAAATTAACACAAAAAATAACTAATGATTTTATCCTATTAAAATAAACATAAACAAGTGCCACAATAACTTTTATTCTTTGAAAACATAGAAGTGTCATCTTTTGTCTGAGACATCGTAAATAAGATAAAACTGTTACTTCTGGTTGTTATGCAATTAATGTATTATTTTTCCGCATTTCACTCAGTTTCAGTTGTACATCAAAGGAAAATCCTTAGCCCAGGACCACTGCAGACTTTTACAGGCAAAACGTTTCTCGCTCCATTGACTTCATAATGCTTTCTTACTGAACGACTTCAATCGAAAATTTAATCGCAAAAATTGTTACTGATCATGTGACTAATCACTAATTTCTGCTGCCCTAATAATCATGTGCAAACTTAAACACAGTAAACATCTTGGGCAAAACAACAAGAGGATGAAAGCACCTAGAGTGTTGAGCAAAATCAAAGAAGGCAAATATTACCAGAATATAAAGAGATGAGCTGAAGACAAAATCAGCTAACAGAAAAAAACTGTCGTAAATGAGCCACTTGACAGAAGATTAAAAAAACTGCAACTTACATTAATATCAACAATTGCAACTGATGGTTGCATCGACTTTCCGTCCGACATGTCCGACAACGAGGCAGCACCAACTTTGTTTCCAAACATACGACGAAAAAACGCAGACCCATAAGCTGACCGACGATCCATTGCATAGAACTGAACAGAAAGGTTGGTCCGACAGCCGAGACCAACAAAGTCTGGACTAGGATACAAGTTGGCCTCGGATATCCGTGCAGCGTCCCGGATGTCACTGGCTAGCCGCTGCGAGTGTCTACAAAACCTACGAAGTGCACCTGAGAGAATGTAACTATCAGCGAAAGAGTCAAACAACAAGCTGTCGTGACGTTGGGCCCTGCGCTGCCAATCAGAGAGATAGTCGGCAACGGTCCAGTTAAGCAGGCGGCTGTGGTTTGCATCAAGGCAACATCGCGAGACAAACTCAGCCGTATTGTAGTGACCAGCGGAGTCCACGCAGCCTCCAAAGTCAAGATCTGAGCTGCCGGAAATGCTATCAATGTGTGAGATCTGGACACGTTCGCAGGATCGGGTACTCAGTGGATGTTCGGGCTGGTAATATACACAAGTGTCGCAGCGGCCGACTGACTGACAGCAGTGGCGAGTCATTAGTAAAGGCACTTCACTTGCTGCTGATGTTGCTGTCCAGCGTGCTTTCACATCGCTGCCTGAGCATCGGCTCAGCAAAAAATTGTAGTTGCTGACGAGCCGCAACTGAGCCAAAGTGTTGCCGAACACCGGGGAAGAGTTGCAGTTGCGGTATGATAATACAGTGTCTCTCAGCTGAAATATACAGCAAATACGTGTAAATTTTAATAAATGGTGGCAATTATGTTATGTTTTTGTTAATTACGTTAATTGTTAGTTAAGTACTTATTAATTTAGTTCGGGATCGACCCTATCATCAAACACGCAAGACAGGTGTATAGAAATTTCAACTGGCTTTTCCAATCACTTCCGTATATGCACCACACACACCACCGTACACTGGCACGTACACCATTTTATACATTTCATAAAGGGGCGGCCGCTCAGTCGTCGTCGCTGCCAATCACCAAGACTGACCAATGACAACAATCACTGCTGCGACGACAACACCGTTCACAATACTACGTGTTAGCTGGTCAAATCTCATATACCCTTCATCTAAACTCAACGTCTGTGTTAATGATTGTTGTTATTTTACTGTATGCTGAATGAAAATCAACTTAAATTTACGTGTTACCGCCAATTTAGCATGAATTTAGGGGTGCGGCAGATTTGTGTAAATCAGGCAAAGAATATTTAAATGCTGAGACATGCAAATTGTACACTTTTTCTATACACAATTTAAAAACTTTTGGCATATTACGCACCTTTCCATCAATAAACATCGATAAGTTATACAAGCTGAAATATCCATGTTAAATCCATGCATTACAGTCAAATTTGGCAGAATTTCGGGGGTGACGAATATTTATGCAAATTAGGCAAAAAATATTCAAATGCTTCACTAAGCAAATTTATCGTTTATTTTTTACAGCATTCTGAAACTTTTGACGTATCACACGTCTTTCTACCACTAATCATCGCTGAGTTATCAACGCTCAAACAGGTCCGGTTTTTTTGGCCCACCCTGTATATGCCTTTTTTTCTTCAACGCACCCACAGGTCAGACCTCTTAAGGGATTTTTATGTGTAAAAATCCCTTAAGACCTCTTAAGGGATTTTTACACATAATACGTCGAACGCAATTTTTTCCCACCCCCTCTCATTTAGCACTCTCATTCAGGATGACCCCTTTCGAATTTATAGAAAAGTTTTGTGGCTTCTGAAACCATAGAGTCTTTCAAGCAGCCAATGGTAAAAATTTGTTGATTTTAGCTTGCGCCGTTTTTGACTGATCCACCCGTGTGACAGACAGATAAACAGACAGACAGACGGACGGACAGAATTGCAATGGCTAAGGCGGTTCTGCACATCCAGCCAGGGGACAAAAAAGCTAGGGGGCGAAAAAGCCAGGTGGTGAAAGAGCCAGAGAGCGAACAAGCCAGGCGGTGAAATGGCAAAGGGGCGAAAAAGCCATAATTCCTATAGTCAACGTGCATACTATACCCAATGATGCAACACAATGAAGTACCGGTACTGAATTCTAGGTCATTTTCTACATAATTTCTGTCATCATTATTACTACTAGTACTAAACAACGGCACGTACAACAGAAAAGTGTCGGTCGGCTATAGACATCGGCTGAGCATCTAAGAATGCTATTAGTGTCGGGCCACGACGAAGCTCGGTCGACACTGAAAGACTCTTTGTACCAGAAGGCAGCAACCACTTAACCATCGGCTAAACACATTACCACAAAAAAAGACTTGATTCTAGAAACGTTTAAAATAAAATAACGGTTGATTAAAACAATTAACAAACAAGAAACCCAGCTGTCGCTAAGGTGGACTGAATGTATACCAGTGTCCAAAGGGCAGCAAATCTGAACGTCTATAAGTGATTAACAGAATCTTGGCTCTGTCTCTCACAGTTTCCAAGATATGATGTACCATTTAGCCACAATAGCACGTAATGACCTTCAAGGTCATCCAAGGTCAATGATTTTCATCTCATGGGATAGGGGTTATGCGACTTCCTATTAGTGATTGATGGCAACCTAGGCCCTATCTCTCACCATTTAGCCACAATACATCCGTTACAGACAGACAGACAAAAAACAACTACTGATGATCGGCCCAAAAAATCAGTCATAATTAATCTTAAGTAATCAATAATCATAACAAAATCATCACAACCATAAGTAATTTGAACTCACCATCATCGCCCTAACAATGACACAAGATGTAATGCAAATTCTGATTAGTGGTTCCGACCCCAAAATATACCTCTCTGAAAGAAGTGACAGACTGCCTAATACTTCATGTTACTCGGAACCATGTCATCTTATTCTCATTCTATCATTGGCTTCAGCAAGGTACACAAGTATGACAAACGAATGGATAGACCATGCTACAGTAACATTTGTCTCAATAATAACAATAATAGCTGTAATGCCACCCAATAAAACCACTGGTTACTGCACGTACAACTGCACAAATACTACATTTCTGTGAATATGACTAACCTTGAAAACTCACGGGGAAAACTGGTAACGTGGAACGCTATGCAAATCAACATCAACGGAGAATAGCTAAAAATAATAACAGAAACAAACTCTGAATATAAAAAAGGTGTTGAGAAACATACCTTCTGCCGATACGAAAACACCCACTTTACCAATGACGAACTTGTGAAGTTCAATTTACGAGTATATATCTGAAATTCGCAAGACAATATATAATCAATAACCAAAAAAACAGCCAGCAGTGGAATACCCAAACTCCATATAAAAATGTTGAATGTACACAGCTCTGAATCCAACATTAAATGATCTATAATAAAGATGCATGCCAAAACAAATTATATTCTACCAGAAAATGATGATCATGGAACAGAATACAAGAATCTCTGATGTCTTGGCATAGACCAGTGATTTTCAACCGGGGTTCCGCTTCTGCAACCGGCCAGTAAAAATGACCTAGCTTGCGAAATCACGCCAGACAGTGTCGTAGAAATACAAATTTTTTTTTGATTTAATCCGTTTCTATGCGTCTTTTTTGCATAGACTTACTCTGCTGAATCATCTTTGTTGTTAGTAAAATTTTGGCATATATATTTGCATTATAGGCCTATAGTTAATTATAACATAAGCTTCTTATGCACGACATTATTTAACTCCAAGGCATTATCAGAAATGAAGAAGAAAAAAAGAACGTATTGATTAGGGTTATGGTTACAAAAGCGTTCGGCCATTTACTTAATTAATTCAATTCTTTGAAAACTCAGCTAAGAAAAATTAAAAAGACTCGTAGGCGTGTCTTTCCCAAAAGCGTCCACGTGATAAATTTTCTGGGTTGGTGGCGGGGCTAAGCGGCCGTCGACGACCGCCTCGCCCGTCGTTTTTGGAATACAATAACATACTGCTGCCTACTAATGCGGTCAAATTTCATATTGGTCATCTTTGTCTGCTTTGTCATCCTCATGACAGCTCTGCCCTCAGTGCCCTGCTAGGGAAATGAGTCCGTAGACACCCCATAGCTTCTACCTCACGTACGTCGCTGGACTCACGGATCAATGCATGGGGTTCCATGAGTGACCTTCAGGCTTGTGTGGGGTTCTGCGGCAGCAAAAAGGTTGAAAAACACTGGCATAGACAGTAATTGTGATAACATGGCTAAAATTTGAATGACTCTTTCGAGGCAGATTATAATGGTCTACGTGTATAAAGTAACGAATTCCACATTCTTTGCATAATGCCAACTAAATTCTGCAACATGAGTGACCATACATAAGCATACAGATCAATCTCTAAATAATAACTCTAAATGTATGAAATTCCGAATTCGTAACATAAAGCCATTTCCAAGCCACGAAGACACTATTCTCTGTTTCCTTAGCTCTTAGCCAGGCACCAGCTTACACTGCAAGACCACAGATATTGGGCTACTGCATCGCACAACATACCTGTTTACATCTCAGCTTTTGCTAGTACTGATTGCACCAACAAACAAAAAGACAACCAACTTGAGTTGAGCTGGATGGCTGGTTTAGTGGTTAGATACCGTAATGGTTTACAGATATGCCAACAGCCAACCATCCAAGTACTAACCAGACCCGGCAACCATAAACTTTATGCCGACATGACCAATGATGTTACCAACTAAGCCAAACTGCTACAGATTCATAAATAGTCTACAAAAGGCTACAGCATGCAGATCATACCAACGATGTGTTGAATGGGCGAAGCATCATAGCAGTTGCCGATGAACTCAGACCAAGAATATTAGCCAGCTGAATGTCAGATACCACACCAAATGCCACCATGTTCCTCGGATCTGATAACAACATTGTGAAACATCACTCACTAGAGTAACGAATGGTAAATGGGCAGAGCCCAAGCATAGCTGATGGTAGTGCTCATAGACCACTAAGCTTGTAGGTGAACAAACCAAAGAGTCTGTGACGCAGTGCAACGTCAGACCTACTGTTACCTTCCCAGCCACAAGGCATCACCACCCAATGGCCAATAACGAACTATACTGCTTGGTGACAAAGGCACATGGATGTGTACAACACGTCCAGAGTTGTTACCTGATAACGGACTAACCGGGAGTTAAACTCGCAACCTTTGATCATAATTCCAACACTGTAGAGCCCAAATTCCATTACGCCGACTCAAAACTTCCCCGCGAGGAAAGTCGCAGACACAAATCATGAAAGTCTGCGACTCGAATCATGTCGCCGACTTTCATGATTTGTGTCACGGACTTTTGTGATTTGTGTCCGGGACAAAATCCACGGACTTTTTCGCCGACTTTCCCCATGTATTGTAACAGGTTAAATTTTCTTACAGCAACACAAACGGGTTTGTCGCGGACTTTGTCGCAAACATCTTCACATGTCGAGATGGTTTGCGTCCACGACTTCATGATTTCGTGATTTGTCACCAATTGCGTCCACAACTTTCACGATTTGCATCCTCAACTTTCCCGTGGGGAAGTTTCAAGTTGGCGTAATGAAATTTGGGCTTAACCATTGTGCTGGTGATCTACTGTATACTGAGCCACCAAAACATGACAGGATGGAACAAAAAACATGGTGGTCTAATTCAGACAGTCACTCAATCAGATCTCAAGTTACTGCAACTACTTATAAAACTAACAGTATACATTGACTGATTTGGTAAAGAATGAATTATATATCTACCACCTGCAATAATTATATCCACCAAAGAAGCAAGTTATTTTCAACTGTGCCTGTCCATCCATCTATGAAATTACTCACAGTTACTACAATTTAACAAAAAAAATTATTGAGACAATGGAATAACAATAAGTTATTGCTTATGTGGATGATCATCCAAATCCGAGAACTTTTACAAAAAATCCTGTAATAAAATCTTCTAGATAAAACACTTAACTAAATTTTGGTGGTAACAATTATACAGCACACATTACACAGTAGCACCATATGTTTACTGTTTAAACAGCATCTGTGACAAAACTGGTTTATTTACAAAATGGCATACCAATTAAACTGCATGTATGAGACAGAAATAAATAACAGCAATAACAATTACAGTAAAAACAACAAATTTACCAAAAAAGTAACAAAATTCAATATTTCACCGCGTTCAGTAGAGCGAATTGCTGCATAGTAAAACTGTTTGTAGTCTTGAAACTCAGCAGGCGAACGAAAATCAAAATATCCAATAATGGCCGACTAACAAAATGCAATCGCAGTTTCTGTTAATGTTATGTTACACTAGTACAATTCAAATCATTATCACATTGGGTAATTCTGATAAATACATTGTATCAATAACTAACTGTTTATGCCTCTGAAAAGATCTGTTAAAAACATATACCAGTACACCGTGTCCAAAAATAAAAGTCTTACTGAAAACATCTAAAATCTATCTCAAAAATTTACTTATTACTAAGCATTGGTAATGTAACCATGACATCATAAAAAATGCCGTTTTTGTACAAAGATAATGTCTAAATAAGCCTCTGCAATATAAAAACAGAACAACTGATTAAAAAATTGCAGTAAAAAACTTGATAGATCATTGGCGTAGAAATAAAATACTTTATGCCAATTTCTTGAAACTTAATTTTGCTTTTTGCCGTGTTAAGCGTCGCCATCGCGTAAACTATGAGAACGCCGTTGTGCAGCCGCTGTCATCAGCACGCAGCATCATCTCTGCAGCATGCATTAGCGTCATGACGGTGACATTTTGAATCAAGTTTTTGACTGAAAAGTTTGCTAATAGCATGTTTTATTACTCTTGTTTACAAAACAAGCAGCTACGAGCTAACAAGACTATTTTCTGCGTTTTTTTGTTTATTTTGGGATGGTACAGTGGCATCATTAATTGCATGTGGTGGACAATCAGTACACTATCAGTTGCACATTACTTTTCTAATGTTGACTACCAAAAATTACAAACATGTATTTGAATTTGATGAAGTTATTATCTGGAACACTCTTAGCTTTTTCACCTTGGAAATGATAAAAACAACATTTTCGATGACGTCATAATTACGTCAGCACTGTATAGTGACGTCGTAATACAAAGAGAAAACTTATCAACAGTTTAACAAAGTAAATATTGAGGACGACTCAGGCCCAAAATTATGAGAATATATTTTATTTTGTCAAAAATATGTCGAAACTAGAAAAGCAGTTGTAGCCCGCACACCTCCGCCAAGGGCTTGTCAGATTGTAATGTAGATTTCACCTAAGCGTTTCAAACTATAGTTGCATTTTCCACAGTGACCTAGTTCTACGTGACCTAAAAACCATGATTGGATACACTGCCGCTTTGCCAGCGGTTCCTGTATGCCCCCTTTACGCAATGGTAACGAAAACTTCAGAGTGATCCAGAATGCAGGATTCCTGCCAGATTGCCACCAAAATTGAATCACCTGTAGCTTATGCCATACCCGACATACCCTCAAAATTTCAGAAAGATCCGTCCATAACTTTTTGAGTTATGTTGCTAACACACACACACACAGAGAGACAAACAAACAAAAACCGGCAAAAACATAACCTCCTTGGCGAAGGTAAATACCGTAGTACTTAGCAACAGTAACAGTAAAAAGTCACAAAAATACTGCACATGGAACCAAGCTACTGACATCAGTGAGTGCCATGAAGTTCATGAGATCAGTGTGAGTAGAAATTCGCATCAGCGGGTGAAGAATTCGCTCCAGAAACTTAATCATAAATTCAGCTGTCAAAACCCCTGTCAACATTCCAAAAATCATCATTTCAATATCGCCATATAACATGTGAACAAAATTAACGAAAAAAACGTAAAGCATCTGAGTTCGGGGGCAGTATGCATAACAACGTCGATTAGTTTGGACCAACCACGTTACAACTAACTACTTCCAAACTAGCAAGTTACGTCCGACAGCATGCAAAACGATGTCGTAGCGAGCAACTACTACCGACGTAGTTGACGTCGGGTAGTTTGACTCTGGAATTTCCTGGCTAAATGCACTCTGCCTGAACCGGCCTGCAGATATGGCCTAACTCGTCGTCTGCTGCAGTCTCGGATCGGGCGTGCTCGAGCCTAGTTACAGCTCCAGGGGCTAAGTAAGAATGTGCAATGCGAATAAATGAAATTTATCGAATGCTAAAAGTTTTATTCAGCAGCTTTTAATACTGCAATTAGTTTCAGTAGTGTAATTGACTCACCAGAAGTCCTTAACGATGCATGACGTGATTGCAGCTTCTCCTTAGCGACGTTAGTTTACATTGACATCAACCGACTAAATATTTATGACAGGTCGCTGGAGCGACTAGCGTTAGTTTGGATGTAAGCATCTGACTAGTGCTACGACATCGTTATGCATACACTTAGCACTATGTCCGACGTAAATCGATTTTAGTTTGGAAGCAAAGTTACGACGTTGTTATGCATATGGCCCCATGTCATTGTGCTGGTGATCTATTGTTTATTATTTCCACCCATATGCAAAATAAGCAAGAAAGTGACTTATATAGCAATCATGTTAATTACACAACCTTAAACATGAACAATTTGCTGCTGCAATAAAAAGTAAAGATAACTGAAATGGCATCTTCTTTCTCAGGTGTCTGATACAGTACTGGCAACTGATCAAAATTAGTAGAGCTGCCGAAGTGTTAATTTTCTTATGCATTAATTTTTTAACACATTAATTTATGCGTTATTAACGCACCCAGGCCGATCGAGATGGAGAGCAGGGAATAAGTTACCCCAAGACTCCGAGC
>Ga0209367_1006551_pt1 | contig 16093 bp, 11 predicted proteins | sample WorMetLIZISLAND2_FD_187412 | JGI IMG/M metagenome (GOLD analysis project Ga0209367, IMG submission 187412) | Marine gutless worms symbiont microbial communities from Max Planck institute for Marine Microbiology, Germany - Olavius geniculatus... ... | reverse complement strand
AGAGTTAACTGCACCTATTTGCATGCGGTACATGATTGCCCAGGTTGCAGTAATGCTGCTGTCGCTCGTCACGTGAGCTTTGCTCAAATTACTTGTTCACTGTTCTTGTGATGATGCTGCTACTTTTATTTCTTGCTTAGCTGACCAACTTTTTGCAGTTTTCCATGTTAGGCCTGGTTTTCAAGGAAGATTTGTGGGATTTTTATATCAAATTTTGTAAATGAAAGTTTTTTACTCTGCAGTTTTATTTTACTTCATTTGTTTCATTTAGACTTGACGGTGGATGACGCCTAGCGCATGTATCTAGTGCATGAATTTCAGTATTGTGTGCCCCGTTCACTGCAAGAATTCCACCATTATTGGCTGAAAGTCAAAAAAATTTTCCCACAAAAACCCCTATTTTTGCATTCAGGGTTATCCAAGGTCATTGAATTTGGTGGCAATCGAGAGCCAGTGTATGACTTCCTATTAGTGATTAATAGTAACATAGGCCCTAATTTGCACCATTTCTGAGATACAGCGACTTATTGGCTAAAATCGCAATTTTTTTCTACCCCCCTCTCATTTAGCACCCTCTGTTGGCGTGACCCCTGTCGAATTTATGGGAAAGCTTTACTGAATGATCTGGTGATGGTAGCTTGCACCGTTTATGACACTGGTTTACCCATGTGACGGACAGATGGACAGATGGACAGATGGACGGACAGACAGTCAGACGGACAAACAGACAGAATTGCGATGGCTAAGATGCGCTTCAGCAGTACTTGCTGTCGTGTGTAAAAATAGTTGCAGATAGGCACAGATATGCTGCTTATCATAAGCACTGGCAATGAGCTTCTTAGGAATGTCAACATTGATGACCTTAAATGACCTTGAACCCCCAAAATAAAGGTTTTAGTGAATTTTTTTGCGATTTTGGGTTGCAACATGCATTTCAAGAGTGAATTGCATTGGAATGGCTGGAGATAGACCAAGACAACATGCATATGAAATTTTCAGCATTGAATGTAGATTTTAGCAATTCAAATCTAGGTTCAAAGAGGCCTGCACATGTGGGGTCAAAGAGGGGTACCCCTCTTAAAAGTGGTTATTATCTGTTGTTGGCTTGTCTAGCGTGAAAATAGTTGGAGATAGGCCAGACATGCTGCTTATTATAACAAGCACTGGCGACGAGCTTTTTAAGAATGTCAACATTGATGACCTTGAATGATCTTGAACCCTAAAAATAGGTGTTTTGTAATTTTTTGGCGATTTTTGAATGCAAAAAAAGTGAATTGCGATGAAGTGGATGGAGATAGACCAAGATTACCTGCGAACAGGAACTGCTATAGGCTCTCGTGCATCTCATTAGCATTAGCTCAGATTTCTTGTTATATAATAATAATGATAATGATGATCAAAACATCAGCAGCAACAGCAACAAAAAAGAGCAATATTGTGCTTTTGTGTGAATTTTTCAGTGTTCTGAAACAGCTCAACTCAACTGTTATTGCAGCCAAATCAACTGTCTTAACTGTTAGTTTTTAACACGGGTATAAATGTTGTTATTGTAGTTGTTGTTGTTATCGTTATCGTCATTGTCATGATTATTATTGCTATGCAGATCGTGCTCTTCATGCCGGGCTGGATGATCTGTTGCGGGTCGCTCAGGCTTTCGTCGTTGATGACCCTGACAAACTTGTGCGTGCCGCAGCTCAGGGCAACCTCGATGTTGTACGAGATGTGGTCAGAAAACATCCAAACAAGGTAGAATCTGCTACTTTCTGATCGTGGTTTATTGCAGACAGATGTCATTTACATATGTAGATGTTGATTTGGCTGCAATAACTTCAAGACCACGTTTAGTTTGTATATCACTGAATTACGTGGTTTTTTATGCCACTAACTAGTCATGACATTGATTAGTAGTTATTTCTTACCAGAGTGGTTTTTGTCATGGTGCTGCTGATATTGTTGTTTTAAAAATAATTCTTAGCTAATAAAACAGTGCACAGTTGGACATATGTCAGAGAGTTGATGAAAGCATACCTGGACATCGCTGTCTGAAACAAATTATTTCTCAGCTGGCTGTTCACGCTGAAGTAGGTCTGCCATTAAGGCAACTCAGTGATAATCGATCGACCAATTGACTTATTGATTGAGGAATTGATAGAGGAATGCTGAAATAGTTGCATGTGTGTGGTCCAGGTGGATGTAAAAAGTTCAGGCAAGTCAGCTCTGCAAGTAGCATCTCACCAGGGCTATGTAAACATTGTCCAGCTGCTGCTCAAGGCTAATGCCAACCTCCAGCTGCAGGATGAAGATGGCGACACAGCTCTTCATTATGCAGCATTTGGGTACTTACAACTTTCTGCTGATTTTGCATTGATACCATCACTTGGGTATTCATTCGTAGGGACATCCACCTTGTAAAATATTGCTTCTCCATTCTTTGGAAGTCAGAAATTGCTGCTAAGATTATGCAGGACTGTGGGCTAGTACAAGTAAACCTAAAAATAAATTGTTGTTAGAATAGTTACACTGTGAATGATGTTGATGTGTTGATGACATTTCTCCAAATGTTCTCCTGCTTGTTAAAGCCCAAATTTCATTACGCCGACTTTCACTGAAACTACCCCGCTGGGAAAGTCGTGGACACAAATCATGAAAGTCGCAGACACAAACCATCTCGACATGTCAAGATGTTTACGACAAAGTCCGTGACAAGTCCGCGACAAACCCATTTGTGTCGCTCTAATGGAATTTAGTCTTTTACAATGCATGGGTAAAGTCGGCGACAAAGTCCGGGACAAGTTCACCGCCAAGTCGCGGACTTGTCACGGACACAAATCATGAAAGTCGGTGACGTGATTTGTTTCGCGGACTTTCATGATTTGTGTCTGCGACAAGTCTGGGACTTTGTCGGGAACTTGTCCCGGACTTTGTCGCAAAGTCGGCGCAATGGAATTTGGGTTTTAATTAACTTTCTGCACCCTGTTCACTCGTGATTAATTGTATTTTGACCAGAATCACAACTTTACCAGTCTGTGTTCTTTGCATGTCAATGTATATTAGTATGCTTCACTTTACTAATGTTTTTATAAGTCTTATTTGATTTGCTTCCATCTTTTTTTGATTATTTCTCAGTATGTATTACAGTTGCTTGCATAATATTTGCTGATGATAGTAGTTGGCAGTTGAACTTTGCAGTGCCCAGTCCACACTCGACATGTTGTGACAGTCATAAAGCAAAAGGTTCAAGGGTATCTATAACTCTTCATGGGAAACTGATTGCTGAGCTGCGGAGCATCACTTGTCATATGACTACATGGTGTTAACCTGTTCCACCCAGCTCAGGTGAACGTGCCCCATCTTAACCCAAGCCAGGCATGCTGGTGTTCGATTTGCCTTCCCTGGAGGGATGGAAGGCTGAGTTGACCTGTGAGGTAGCTCAGAGGATCACAGTGTATGTCTGGTGTTTTAGTGATCAGGCGGAAGTGATGGGCCTACTTTTGCAGTCTGGTGCGCAAGTAAATGCTGTCAATAGCAGCCAGTGCTCTGCACTGCACATTGCTGTCAACAAGCAGCACTTGAGATGCATTCAGGTCTTACTCCACTACGGCTGTGATGTCAACGTACAAGTAAAGTTCTCTGACATTTCGTTCTGTATCGGGTTTTTTCTGTAAAGGTTGAGTTTTGTGTGTCGTCATTTGTGTTTATGCGTGCACTGCCTGGAAAAGCCATCCTTGAAATGACATATTATGTGTTGAGTGGGATGTTAAATTTCTACTCATTCATTTATTTTTCAACCTTGTCTTGATATTAATGACAGCGTGAAAGTGTTTGAGCAGTATTTGACTGTATGTTTGGCATACCCATTATGCAGTGATATGATAGTGTTTTTTTCAGAACCAGCAGAGAACAGCCAGTTTGATCTGGCACAGAAATTTCCAAAACGATAAGTTGATGGAAAAACCCAAATAAAAACTGACAACCATCAATTTGATGAACATTGGTGTACCTTGGTGGTGTAATGGTAGAGTGTCACGATCGCGTGATTGCTGGCTTGACTGCCTGCTGGTCCACTGCCAAGTAACAACTCTGGACAGTTTGTTAAATTAACACATGTGCCCTTGTCACCAAACAGTATAATTTGGTACCATCTTAACCATTGTGAAGGTGACGGCAGTATATGGGAGAGGTGTGATCTACAGTACTGCTCATATAACTGAGCTGCATCTGCAACTCACTGCCAGCGCAAAGGCCAGCAAACACTGAGCCTTTGGGTCACAGAGCTGTGAAGGAGTACTGCTGCTGTGGGTGATTTAATGCTATTGGTATGTAGGATTCGTATGGTGACACTGGGCTGCATGATGCTATCAGCAAGGACAACACGGAGTTGATAGATCTGCTGCTGAGTCTGTCTTCAGTGGACCTGCTGCTACGCAATGCTCGCGGCTTCAACGTGCTTCACCATGCTGCTCTCAAAGGCAACAACTAGTACGTCACTGGCAACTGTTAGCACACAGTATATAGCATATACTCAGTACTTGGCTTTTGGCTGCTAGCCATCTGTGAACTGACAGAGATTGTACACTCATGGAAAACATATAGAACAGCGTAAATGTGTCAATATAATGTAATTGTTCTTTTATACAGATAGACTTGTTGAACTTATCCATATCACAGGTGCACGTAACGCAAGATTGGTCTATAGGTTGGCAGCTGCCTGGCTCGAATGCTACATTATCAGACGAACTGGGTGAACTGTTGTGCTGGCAGTGCTATGATTAGGGCCCACAGTTTTCCACGGGAAATTTTGCCAAATTCCGCGGGCAAGTTGGCAAAATTCTGCGGCTTACCGCAGCAAAATCATCCAAATTCCATGGCTGAACGCGGTCTCACGTTTTTGAGTTAACTGAGCTTTTTCTTGTTGAGAAACTTCAGTTATTGAAGATGTTTTGCTCAGTACTATTATGCTAGCAACAAAGAAAATTATCAGTTTTTTTTCAAAAGTGCAGTCTGTCAATTCGCATTGTGATTGGCATGGATATTAGTAGGGCACACAGCTTTAGGCAGTTCAGATTGATTTTTTTGTTATATACAGGGTGCGGCAAAAAAGTAGCCCCTTAAAGTTTTTTGCTGTTTTCTCAGCAACTGTTTAGCAATTTAGTCTGAAATGTAACAGATTTATTTACTGAAATATACTATGTCTAAGTGCCAAATAAAATATGCTTATTGAAAAATGACAAAGTTATAGATTTTTTAACATGACCGCCTATCGATTTTTCAGCGTTGAAAAATATTCAGGCTACAGCACCAATTTAGTAACATCGTTGAAACAAAACAGTTAGCTAATGATCATATGCCAGAATTTTATTGTTACTGTGAATGCTTGAAGTGTCCACTGAGAGCTCCAAGCTTTAACACAAGCCTTCAGTCGCTTAATTTGAGAAGTCTTTCACAGTCTTGTCGATCGGTCCTTGTGGTAGGTTGCTCCAGATAACCTGAAGCGCTTCCTTGAGTTCAGCGATTGTTTTTGGCTTTGTTTTGAGCTTGCGGTAAGCCTCAAACATTGCACCCCACACACGATAGTCCATTGGGTATATATTTGGCGAATTTAGAAGCCACCGTTTTTTTGTGATGAAATCTACATAGTTGGCCCGCAACCAGTTCTGTATGCTTGCACGATGTCTTGCTAGTAGATGAATCCGGTGGGCAGCGATAACGATAATTTAGTGATAATTTATAAACAAAATAAATTACTGTTTATCAAGTGGTCACTGTGACGTCATTGGCAATAACGTGGTAACCACTTTTTAAAAACCAAATAGCATTTTCAGCTTGAACATTTTTAATGCTGAAAAATTGGTAGTCGGTCATGTTAAAAAGTCTATAACTTTGTCATTTTTAAATAGAATCAGATTTCACTTGGCAGTTAGATGTAAGGCATTTCAGTAAACAAATCTGTAAAATTTCAATTTTAAGTTCTAAATGGTTGTTCAGAAAACAGTGAAAAACTTTATGGGGCTACTTTTTTGCCGCACCCTGTAAATAGTCTATTTAATTACGTTATCAAACCGACATCATACTAATCATCATTCATTTCTCAACTTCTGTGAAATTTCGCGGAAATGTCAAAATTCCATGGAAAAGGGCAAATTCCATCCCTTTGTTTGAAATTCTGCGGCCCGCGAAAAACTGTGGGCCCTAGCTATGATAATTGCACCATAAACATTATTATTTCAGTGTAGCTGTTACTGTTATTGACAAAGTTTACAAGTACTACTCAGATGGCAGTTTATCTAGAATAAGTTGAGACATGCTGTAGTTTTATTACATTGATATTACATTTTTTTGGTCGATTTGAGATTGCCTGATGTTGGTTACAGTACTGGCCATTCATGTTCTCTGAGCTGCAAAATTGGCTTGAGTGAAAGTCCATGGTTCAGGTTGCACCTATTTGCCATATGGTATGATGAAGGAGGATCCATCTGCTGGCTAATGGCTGTCAGAAAGTGTCTTATACACTGTAGTCCATAAAAAACGTGCCACTTTTATTTTTTGAATAGCTTCGTGAAACATTGGCCGATTTTAATGGTTTTTGGCATGCGACATCAGGAAAGAACTTGACGCAAGTGATTTTAGTTTTAGTCCCCTCACTTTAATACTGTCACTACACTACCTTGTAAAATGCAGAAGTCGTAGTTTGGCTATTTCTAACACTGAATTCATACTGGATAGTGTATGTGTTGACTCAGAAATGATTAACAGAAAAGTGACAAACACTATTGGCAACTATTGTATCTCAAGAAGTCACACATGTCACATCACATCCTCTTTATTACACAGCATGTGCTCAAAATGTCTTCTTTCAGCGTGAATGCAAGCGGCAAATGTTGACACCACTCGCAAACAGCAGGCTCAACAACCTGCATTTCACAAGGTAGTGTAACGACAGTATTAAAGTGAGGTGGCCAAGAGTATAGTCGTTTGCGTCAAGTTTTTTCCTGATGTTGCATGCCAAAAATTATTAAAATCGGCCAATGCTGCACGGAGCTATTCAAAAAATAAAAGTGGCACATTTTTTATGGACCACGGTGTAGTTTTTAGATGTGCAGCCATATGCACAGTGCAGACATGTTCACCTGGATGTTTCTTCATATGGTGATAGTCATCCGGTTGAAACCATTGTTAATATACTCTGTTAATTCTTGGTTAGCATTTGAGCAGAAATTTCAAGATAGTTTGTATGTATGCATTTGCATTCTGCATACATACACATGTGTCTGGATGCTCATATGTCTATTCTCAGTCAGTTGAAGTCAAGTGTTATTGTACTACTAGTATGTATTTTTTTGCATTTCGTTATTGCTATGCAGTTGTGTGTGCACTACATTATGTGTGTTTTGTGAATGGACAGCGCTGTACAGAAAATACTGACCAAAGCTCGGCAGCTGGTTGACGTCAAGAAAGACGACGGCTTCGCTGCGCTGCATTTAGCGGCATTGAACGGTCATCTCAAGACAGCTGAGACACTCATTGATGTGGTGCGACATCCTTTTCTTGTTCTGTCATTTTCACACAAGTTACTTGCAGGATTATTTGATCATCAGTTTTAGTAGAGCTGTCAAATTAACACTTTAATGTGTTAATAAATTAACACACATTAAAAAAAATTAACGTGCGTTAAAAAAATTTACGCACTTATGTAAATTTATGTTCATTTACAAAATTCTGCGAAGCAAAAGTTTCAGTATTCCATTAAACTGCGGTTATTTGACAATCAAATGAATTCAAGTAACTAAACTGTAGTTGACATTCCATCATTACTGTAAAAAGTAATTATTCTGACGACAGGCTAATAGATTATGCTAACTATGTCATCTGTTGTTGTTGATTATATGTTTAAAAATGTATTTCTAACTTTCTATAGGCCTATTTTACAGGCGGGGCCCCCAAACGTTGCGGTGCCCAGGGTAACTTGCGATACTCCCCTACTCTTCCTCTCAACAGGCCTGGGTGTGTTAATAACGCGTTAATTAATGCGTTAAAAAATTAGCGCAGTGTGTTAATGCGTTTAAAAAAATAACGCTTTGACAGCTCTAGTTTTTAGGTTTCTTGAGCCCTCCCCCTTCTCTTGGGAAAAAATTGATAGAATTATTGCTGAATGAACCTTTTGATCATTAACCAACAGTGTCGTGGTGTCATTGGAGATGCTTTATAATAATATCATATCATGATAATTTTCCACTATTGTTGCACTATATTAATTTAATGTTGACATTGACATGGTAATAGTACCGATCTTTGTGTTAATTTATGCAGTTATTTTTGCATTATTTAGTATAGTCTTAATTTGTGCAAGGCTTGGCAAGTTTCGTGCTGCTCCTAGTTTGCCGATGTCTTAGACTATTTGTGACTGGTTATGGTATTTGACTGGAATGGGAATATATTATTGGGTTTCAGGGTCAGGCCAACATCGAGATTGTCAACTATCGGAAACAGACTCCGTTGTTACTGGCGATCTCTCAGGGCCATGCTTCTTTGGTTGAACTTCTTGTGCTTAAAGGTCAGCATTTGGAGTGCTAAGCAACAAATGGACTTTTGCATATACATGTACTTTTTTTGTAATTATATTCACATCCATTCATCCTTGTGTGCAGTGCACTGCATACGTACCACAACTGTTACACAGTTTTTGGTTGCTTACTTTTGGAAACTGGCCTAGCTTTGACTAATAATGATAAACACATCTTTGTAAACATATAAGTGGCATTTGCCTTTCTTATGCAACTTTTGTGTGTTATATTCTAGGCCTTGTCTTGTTGCAAACATTAATGATGATGATAATCGTGCTGATCGTTATCATGATCGTAGTTATAGCAATTGTAATCTTTACAAGAGTAGTAATACTAGCACTGCGCACATGTGCATCTAAGTTGATCTGTGTATACATTCCGAAGCTTTCAGACTGCAAATGTATGTATTGACCCATGTATAAGTTTACCTCCCATACCTGACTTACATTTTGTTTGTGGATACACAACTACGTATAATACGAATAATTATAAACAGAGTAACAATGATAATGCTCCATTGATTAATTTGCATTAGTGGCAAGTTGGTTTAGGCTTTTTAGCCCATATTCCTTTTGTATTTTCTTGTAAGTTCATGCATGATTACACTTTTGAGTGTGAAAGCTGTTTCCAGTGTATCCACAGTATATCAGTGGGCTTGTGGTGCAGGAGCGAATGTGCTGGCAGCCGATGAAGAGGCTGAAACATGTTTGCATCTAGCATTTGCACGTCACACAACTCCCATCAATCTTGACCAAGCCGATGCCATTCAGCGGGTATATTCTTTACTGCAGTCCTTTAATGTTTCAATTATTATAACACTCTGTGCCGATCAGCATTAATTTTGTTCATTATCAGGGTACAGAAGCAAATTGTTACATGCCCAGGAGTGGTGACCTTGCTCTTTGACATTGTCATTGTCTCCAGATAAAGAAATTTTGCTTTTGTAAATTTTTACTACTTTCAGTTTTTTTTTACTTTTGTTGTATTTGCTAGGTCAAGCAAAATGTTCTAATGAATGTCCCAAATTTTCGTGTGTTTTTGATTTCCCGAAAAAAGGTTATGTAGTGTTTTTTTAAGCGTGATGTAAAAAGCTGTGCATTGGCATGAATGCTGTTGTATGGCAGATTCACAGTGAGCTGTGTTTGGAGCTGGAGAACCCCGGCAGTCTGTCGGTAGCATGCTTCCTGCTGTGTCACGGTGCAAGTCTTGATGCCAAGAACCACCGACATGTTTCTCCCATCATGCACATTGTTGACCACCATGTCATCGATGTTGTCCGACGCTACGTCAGGTTCTTTCTCTGTCTCTGCTTGCTTGACTGAATGGTAGATTGTTCGCTTTAATTCTGTTTCTAATTTTCATACCATTAAGTTGGTTGGTTGCTTGGTCTAGCGTTTAACATGTGTTTGATCAGTATATTATTAATTTTCATTTGCACAGATTACCTGATGCAAAGTGATCCGTGCTCAATTCTCTGAATTAAGGGTGTTGCAGAACTTTTGCGAGAAGTCGTTCTTCGTTAGTGTTTGTGTCGATATGCCGTCTGATGGCATATGGTTGTGACAATGTGACGTGTGTGTTGATTTGTAGCTCATGTTCAGACTCTGCTGTGTCGTCGTCATTGTGTAATGGCAGCGGCGGTGATGATGACGCGGAGTGCATTGTGTGCTCTGATGCACGCGCTGAGGTCGTCTTTCGGCCGTGTGGTCACCGTACTGTCTGCGTCCCATGCAGTGTCCGAATGAAGAAGTGCATCCAGTGCCGTGCTGTCATTTCCACTAAAATTGGCCCAGGTTTGTCTTACATAATGCACAGTAGCTCGGATGCTCATCTATCAGTGACTTTTCAGTGTAGCTAAACATTACTGAAGTTTTGAGTTGTGATCATGCTGCTGTGTGTATTATATACATGTCAGCAAAATGTCTTTTGCTTTTAACAGCAATATTAATTTCTTATTAAAACAGTGCTGCTGTGCTTGGAATTTTGCACCATAAATTTCATATTAGCAGTTTTTTTCAAAAACATGTTGATGGTGATCTTATTTTGGTGCTCCCATGCAGAAACATGTTTGTGAAATTGACGTCGTTGATTCCCTAAACGTTTGCTGGTTTAACAATTAGCATTTTTTACCTCGTTCTGTTTTATTGATTTATTTTCAACGTAGTTTCTGTTAAACAAATTGAGGCTTTATTCTGTCACTGTTTCGGTCTTGGTTTCGAATTGCTGTAGTATGATATAATGATGTTTTTAATGTGGGCCCATATTACTCCACCACCAGTTTCAAACATGTTGAGCTTTGGTACCAACAGTACATTGTACAAGCATAACTGCTGGAACATTTTGTTGATTTTCTTGTCCGTTTAGTTTTTGGCTTGCGGCTTGGTAGTCTAATGGTAGTGCTTCAGACTAATGATCGCCAGGTCACTGCTGGTTTGACTCCCGGCCAGTACACTGCCATGTAACAACTTTGGGCAAGTTGTTTACACACGTGTGCCTCTATCACCAGGCAATATAATTTGGTACTGCTCTAGCTATCCGGAAGATAATGGTAGTATATAGGAGTTCTGGCTTCCTGAGCTGTGTTTGGTCTCACTGCAGTCTCGGGGTTTTGGAAACGGAGATGAGCACTGCTCGCATCGTTTACAGAGCTGTGAGAAAGTGCTGTTGACTATCAGCGATTTACCTTGGCAATGATTACCTTAGTTTCAGGCAGCTGTTAGCAAGGAGTTTGTTGCTGCTGTAGGTGGTCGTGAGATCAGTCGTCATCTGCTGGAGTCAATGGAGGCAGCGCAGTTGATGGAAGTCCGTTACAGAATGGAGCAGCTAGAGGAGTCACTTGTCTGTTCGATATGCCTCGAGAACGCATGGAACGTTGCGTTCCTGTGTGGACACAGCGCATGCTCCAAGTGCGCCGAGTCTTTGACTCTCTGTCACATGTGCCGAAAGCCAATACAGAGCAAGATCAATCTATTCACGTGATGATCCTCCGTCAGTCAGTCAATCAACATAACTTGTGTTTTACTGATTGCTGCTATGTTCTTCTTTCCACTACTGCTGTTGTTCTTCTTTGCGTATGGTTTTTTGCTAGGTCACATTGTGCACGGACTGGTGCTAACATTTGGCTGGTAAATGCCAAGCCACAGGTAGAGAGAATATATCGTACTGGTTGTATTCCGTTCCATCATTGTCGAGTGTGTCCAGTTAGTTAACAAGATTTGACAGTGGCTTGTTAAGGCAACGTGAAGCTCGTGATGACGTAATCACCCACACTTGTTGAATGAAATATAGGCAGATTGACTGAAATATACGGTACAGAGTTTTTACACGTGAGAGCTAGCATAGCTATAGCGCATATTAGCTATTCATGATTCTGTCTTGGTGTCTGTCTGTCACAACCTGGTACCGATCGGAGCCCAGGTGAGATAGAGACTTCTGGTTTTACCATATGATAGCTTAGAGTCTCTAGTATTTTGTGACAAAATTTCATGCCACTGGGTGAAGGGGGTCCCCATGAATGAGGGGGAGAAAGAGGGGCACCCCCTTAAAAGGCGTTATTCTACCATTATTGGCTCGTCTAACGTGAAAATGGTTGTAGATAGGCACAGACATGCTGCTTGTCATAACAAGCACTGCCAACGAGCTTCTTAGAAATGTCAACATCGATGACCTTGAATGACCTTGAACCCCCAAAATAGGGGATTTTAGTAAATTTTTCGCAATTTCATGCTGTAACAACACATTTCAAGAGTGAATTGCACCAAAATGGCTGGAGATAGACCAAGACAACCTGCATATGAAACTTTCAGCATTGAATGTAGATTTTAGGAATCCAAGTCCAGACCCTCTAGGTTCAAGGATGCCTGCACATGCGGGGGTCAAAGAGGAGTACCCCTCTAAAAAGTGGTTATTTGTCTGCTGCTGGCTTGTCTAGCGTGAAAATGGTTGCAGGATAGGCATGCTGCTTAACATAACAAGCACTGGCGATGAGCTTCTTAGGATTGTCAACATTGATGACCTTGATTGACCTTGAACCCTAAAAATAGGGGTTTTTGGTGATTTTTTGGCTATTTTTGGCTGCAAAAAGTGAATTGTGACGAAATGTATGGAAATAGACTAAGATCACCTGCGAACAGGAACTGCTATAGGCTCTCGTGCATCTCACAAGCATTAGCTCAGATTTCTTGTTTTGTCAGTTATATGAACTTGGATCACACGGGTTACATTTGACAGTTTCAAGTGATTGGTCATTTTGCTATTTTCATCATGTGTGTCAGTGTGTGTGCCATTTCTCTCATAGTATTGTTTTGGTTTTCTTTACAGTATAATATTTATTAGATTCAGCATTCAACTGTTCACACTACTTGTAAAGTATTTTTGCAGTTTTCAATCCTCTCATTTGTATCTTTCATAAAGGCATATAATTTATTAGTGTGTTACAGTCTGTTGTCGTGAACATGATGATCTGTAGTTTGGTGTTCCTGTTGGTCATGGATGGTGTTCATCTACCTGTCTCGTTTGTTGCTGTTTATAAAATTTCACAGTGAGCACATGGGAATATTTTCTTTTCTTGCTTTAAACGTAAAATCAAAAAAAGCAATTTAGGGTGATGGCTTGTGAAAAATGTTGTTTTCTGCTGCAGTGGCCAAATTATCTTTAAAATATAGTGTTCGAATACATACTACAATGTTTGATTTTGTTGAGCTGATGTTTCTCAAGGTTCAGAATAGTTTCATAATTTAGTCTGGCGAGTTCTCGTCTTTCAAATGCAGCTGAGTTGTTAAAAGATGATGTGCAGCTTAATGCATTAGTTATTTTTGCAACGCAGTTACGATGTTGTTGTCCGTCATGCTCAACTAAGTGTCTGCTGAAGCAGAAGAAGTTAATCTTATTTCACATTGTATCTTCCGAAAAGTGGCGAGCTATTTTTGCCTGACGTCTGAGCTGTTATTTGTGGCTTATTTGAAGTGTAGTGGCATGGAAGTTTGTGTTGGTCGATCTGCTGCTGCTGTGAACAATCTGTGTGCAATGTTATTTGCATGTGGAAATCTGAGCATGTCATTTTCAAGTCATTTACCACACCTGCAATCCTGCAGTATTTCTTCTGGTGCATAATTTTGCTGTAGTCAAGATATTAGCATTATTATTATTATTATTATTATTACCATTACTGTAGTATAAAATTATCTGATCCAGTATATTAGCAATTTGTTGCTGATAATTTTAACAGTGAACTGTAGACAGCTAACACTTTAGTTAACAGGACAGTCTGTTCGTTTTATATCAACTATTAACCAGCGTTGTTAAAATGGTTCTGTGTCTTTGGTAGTTATCTAGATTGGATCGCTACCATTTGTTTCTGTTTATTTATAATTCCATGCTGTTATCATTTCTAATATTGCTGTTAACTCAACTGATGTCTGCTTTTGCCAGAAAAAAAAACACGGTTTGATTAATTTAGAATATTGTTTGTTATGCTGCTGTAGCATAAGACAAATGCAAATGGATGTTACGATTGCTCATTTAAAATGTACTTCAAACTAGAAATAAAAAGAACTATATGGACAAGCCTTATTCATGGCTAAGTACCGTTCATGGGCCATGACTGTGCAACACTTTGTGAATCCGGGGAATTATGTTGGGGGGGATTTTGTCTGGAGGGATGTTGTCCATTTAATGCTCATCCACAGATACTGTCAGAATAGATTTTGTCTGGGGGAGGGAGATTTGGGTGATTTGTCCATTTTACACCTATCCACAGGATTATGCCCAGGGAAATTTTTTCCAGGGCAATATGCGTGAGGGATTATGTCCAGGGGAAATTGGCTAGATGTAGCATTCCCTGAAAAATTGTGGCAAATCCATCCACAATTTTTTTGTAATCCTGCTGCCATACTTTTTGCTTTATCTCATGAAGGTGAAAAATCTGAGAATCTGGTCCTGTGACCTCGACCTTTAACCTTGAATTTCAGTAGTGTTCTAGAGGTTGTCAAGCTAGGTGCAGCAGTTCAGGAGTTATCGTGGTAACAGAAAAACAAAAAAACTCTTCTGAAAATAATACTGTTGTCACTGCTGTGGACAGTAATAATGAACAAGACATTTAAATATTTTTCATGGCAGCAAAATATAATAACTTGTTTGTAAATTTGTAATATGTCACTCTAATGCTTAGAACTTGGATGCCTCTGAAAGACCTTTGATGGACTCGGCCCGAGCCACATTGGTCACATAAATAGATAGATTATACAAACGAACCACATAAAATAATTTTTATTACTCATCTGCATGGGTGATAAAAGTGGCAAAGTACACGATTTAAACAGGCAGCACTGCCTCTGGTCAACGTACTGGTATACTGATATGACATTTATAGACTTCTATAACTACTAAGCACACTGCACACAACAAATTGTTCTTCCAGTGTATACAAATTTGTACAGTATCTGCTTAGTGAATTTTGCACTTATTAACCGCACCAGAAGCAGTAGGGCAATAAGTTAGTGGCTCACCAGTGGCGCAGACAAAGGAGGGGGCTCAGGCCCCGATGGTTGGGCACAATTTTTTATTTAAAAATAGACATCAAGAACTGAGGAAAATAATTGAGTGTTGCCACTAGATCTCATATTTTATGGCTAGGATGCACCAAATTACCGGGTGGCGCAAAAAAACGTCCCGAACTTTGCATAACTATAAGGATGCGTATACTTTATAGAGATGAATTTCTTTTTGCACATTTGTAGACCAATATGTACTCTTACTTACTTATAAATTTCAATGACCTCCCTAATGACACCACTAGATGCCACTTAATGACGTAAGACGAGTTAAAAATCCAACTATGTAAAGACAGCGTTCCATCACACCGCATCAAAGCAACTCAAATTACCTTCGACACAAAACGCCCGATATCATCAGCTCACAAAAATGCACACTGCATTCAACAGATTTGAATCCCCACTCATTATTTAGTTTGGTATACCTGGCAAGAATTTGTCTATGTCTATGAAGGAATGCATAAACCGTTTTTCAAACCTCAAATGGCATGATGTCGACATCAGACAACCAAAATCAGAAAAGCCATATAGCAGTGGAAAAAGCGTCTAGCAGCAGTAGCAAAGGAGAATGGAAAACCTACTAAGCACATTTTCTGCTGATTAGTTGACTAATGATTCAGCCTACTGTGACGTTTTGGCGTAGCCTGCATACAAGCAGCAATGCAAATGACGAACCACTTGCAAAAATTGCTTTATGCACGTGACGTTATTTTTTGTTTATATCACGGCTAATACAGAAGTGTTCTAGGCGAAAATTACTACACATATTGGAAGATGTTTAGTCATTACATAAATGCTTTTGCACTGATTCATTTTGACTGCTCGGTTGAATAATGCATGCAAATGTTCGGGACGTTTTTTTTGCGCCACCCGGTATATTTCGGCTGGACCCTAATGGGGGAGCTATAAGCTCTCCTCCAGACCCCACAGCTGGAACTTAGGGGTCCTACTTCTGGGGGGAGGGATGGAAGGGAAAAAGGG
>Ga0209367_1006550_pt1 | contig 16093 bp, 4 predicted proteins | sample WorMetLIZISLAND2_FD_187412 | JGI IMG/M metagenome (GOLD analysis project Ga0209367, IMG submission 187412) | Marine gutless worms symbiont microbial communities from Max Planck institute for Marine Microbiology, Germany - Olavius geniculatus... ... | reverse complement strand
TACCGCAATTATCTCGTGTAGCGTGAACACGGTTGCAGATAGGCACAGACATGCTGCTTATCATAACAAGCACTGGTGACAGGCTTTTAAAATTTATCAACATCGATGACCTTGAGTGACCTTGAACGTTTCCAAAAGGGGTTTTTATTAAATTTTTTGCACAATGTTGCGCTGCAACACGCATTTTAAGAGTGAATTGCGACAAAATGGCTGGAGATAGACCAAGTCAATTTTCATATGAAATTTGTAGCATGGAATGTAGATTTTAGCAGTCCAAGTCCGGACCCTTTAGATTCAAGCAGGCCTGCGCACGTGGGTGTCAACGAGAGGTACTCCCGTAAAAAGTGGTTATTTATACTCTGTTGGCTTGTCTAGCGTGTAAAATAATGGTTGCAGATAGGCACAGCCATGCTGCTTATCATAACAAGCACTGATGAGGAGCTTCTTACGAATGTCAACATCGATAACCTTGAATGACCTTGAACCCTAAAAATATTGATTTAACGTAATTTTTGGCGATTTTTGGCTGCAAAAGAGTGAATTACGACGACATGGATGGAGCTAGACTAAGATTACCTGCGAACAGGAACTGCTATAGGCTTTCGCGCGTCTCGTGAGCTTTGCTCAAATTGCTTGTAAGATAATCTTAAGACATTTTTCACACTTAAAATTGTCTTGGAACAACTAGCTTATTCACAGAACGCTTACGGCATATTTTAAGATAGGTCTATATCTTAAGACAAAATAGGCAGTTGTGTGAAAAGCCTTAGCTGATCATCTAAAAGAAATTCTGTGAATTCACTTAAGACATGTTGCAAGGTGATCTTACGACATCTTATCTTTGGTCTTGTGATAGTCTTAAGACATATCTTAAAATAAATCTTATGGCAATGTCTGTGAATTGGGCCCCAGTATACTTCCGGTCGGGTACAGAACGTTGGATGTGTCTACTACTGCTGCTGGTCCTACTATGCTGCTGCTAGTTATACCTGGAAATCAGGGTTGGCAGTGGTAGACTTTAACTGAGGTCATCTAATTGCCAAACTCTCAACCCACATCTCCCGTCAGATGCAAGAATCTTCGTGATATTTGTTGTATAAGCCCAGGTATAAGCTTAGCCCATTTTGTTCTAAATGTTGTTGCCATTGCAACAAGAGTCGGTCGGGGTAAACTTCGGTTAGCAGCATTTGATGCCCCATTTCCGAAAACTCCCGAACAGATGCCAAAAAATCTCACAGACATCTCTTACACAAGCCAAGTTATAGCCAATTCTGTCACAAATGTTGTTGACATGGCAACGGGGCTCGGTCAGGGGGAAAATTAACAGCATTCGATGGCCCATTTCCAAAAACCCCTTTATAGGCGCAAAAAGCTCGCAGATATTTTTCACACAAGCCGAGTTATAGCCAATTTTGTCCTAAATTTTGTTGCCATGGTAACGGGGATCGGTCGGGAAAAATGCGGTTGGCAGCATTCGATGGCCCATTCCGGAAAACCCCCTATAAGCGCAAAAATCTTACAGATATTTCTCACAAAAACTGAGTTATAGTCAATTTTGTCGCAAATTTTGTTGCCATGGCAACGGAAATCAGTCGGGGAAAAATGCGATTGGCAGCATTCGTTTTCCCATCCCCGAAAAATTTGCTAAAGACGCAAAAATCTCGCAGATATCTTTCACACAAGCCGAGTTATAGCCAATTTTGTCCCAAATTTTGTTGCCATAGCAAAGGGAGTCAATCGTGGGTAAATATAAATGTCACCGTTAATTATATTTTACAATTAAAAACTACGACTTTATCTTGCATACATCGGAAGTTATGACAGTTTAAAGATTTTAAAAATTTTTACCATAGGAGCCATTGTAATTTTTTCCCCGAATTTTTCGAATAAATAAGCAAAAAAAATTTATTTTATAACAATAACAAGGCACCGCCTTGCGCAGAACCGCGTCATTTAACGTATTAAGTGCAAAAATCGGTCTCTAGAACGGACTCGCCTGTAGGAGAGTTCAAGGACCAAAAGAGTGTAGTAAATTTCAAACATGAGGGGTGTATATTTCACCTATATGGGAAGCAAAAACCCCTGGGCGGATTTAACCCAATTTTTTGTGGTAAGCGTCCACAACGTAATCACGACGTTTGAATTTGGTGACGATCGGTTAAGGGGTTTTGGGTTGGCTGAGGGTCAAAGTTTGCATTTTCCCATAGACTTTGAAGGTCGTCCTTACAACTCTCTCTCACACTACCGTGTAAGGTGTGATTATTTACGAGCGTATCATCATTATTTCGAAACTGCGTAAAAAGCTTTATACAAGATTTTTGATTAATTGGTTGATTTATCAATTTAAATCATAAACATTGTTTCTACGACTATGACAGTAAAGTGTCCGATACGCAGGAGCGACAAAAATCTGCAGGAATGTCTTTAGACGCTGTGTGAAGACCGACAGTGACGCTGCAGAGGTGCTATACAAATGACAGCTCGTTTCATAAGAGTTGCCAGCGAAAAAACAAAAATGTTTTTTTGAAACCGGAGGTTTTGTTTTGGATACGGCATATGTGTTTGCTACCTTGATTTCAGAAACAGTTACGAATGCATTGGATCAAACCGCAGGCCTATGTTTTAATTGCTAGCTCAATTCACATTACGACGCCAACGCGAGTCAACTGTCGCCGACATTTGAGTGGAGTCGCCTCGGCGTTGTATGCATGTGTAAATAATTTTACCATTGCACGCCAGCGCCGGTTTTGACAACATAAATTTCGTTATCGCTGGTTGATAGTTGGGCTCCACAAATGCACGTAACTGACGCCGAGGTTTCTCAGCGGTAGCTGCGTTTCTTGTGTGTGTGTGTGCGCAGATACAAGGCCCGAATGTCAGTTCATGCCGTGGTCGCGTTGGTCGGAATGTTCTGATCAATGTGATGTCCGAGTTCGCGAGAGAACGCGCGCTTGCAGGTCACCGACTACGGCCATTTGTACCGGATCCACAGTGGACATACAGAACTGCTTGCGCGATGACTGCCCCGGTAATTTAGTAGTAGTAGTTGCAGTAAGTGTGGCTCGGTAGCCTAACGGTAACGTGTCGGACTTGTAATCCTGAAATAACTCAGAAGCTCCGCACCGGGACACTGCCGGGTAACGACCTTGGGCAAGTTGTTCGCACACATGTGCCTCTGTCACCAAGCAGTATAGTTTGGTACCGGCTTCACCGCTGGGACGTAAACAGGCACACCGCGCGATACACTGGCCCCGTATCTGTGGTCTCGCAGTGTAAAAACTGGTGTCTCGCTGAGGGCCTTAGGAAACGGAGATCAGCGCCGCCCTATGGACCGTAAGGCTCGGGAAGGACTACCTTACGTTACGTTATGTAGTTGCAGTAAGTAGAGGTTATACTGTCTTCTCTACACGAGTTCACACCGACCGGCAGTGCATTAGAAAAAAATAATGTCAAAATGTAAAATTTAAAAAATCATTGAAACATGTAGATGAAAGTGAGTTTTTAGTTTGCGCTTTAACGAACTGCTGCAAGAATACTGTGCCATACGACTGGCCCGGTCGCAGAGAAGGCTCTTGTTCTTGCTCACGTTCTTGCACGTGGAACAGAGTAGTTGGTGCTGCAGTTGTTGCTGAGTGGAGTCGAGTCTGCGCTCTATCACTGCTGCATGCTTGTACACAATTGCTGAGATAGTCAGTGCACTGTCATGTATGGATTGTGTACATCATCAGAGCCAGCCAGGTAACCAGCGAAGCTTCTTCAGGGCAGAATGCACATGGTCACGCTGTGACAGTCCCATAAGTAGACTTGCGGTGGCGTTAATGTGCTTAGCTGAATGGTTTCGTTAGTGTAAAATTTTATTAGCAAAACGTAGCATAAAGTCTTCCCTGATTCACTAAGCCTACAAAGCGGCGCTGATCTCAGTTTTTCACTAGCAGTGAAAGGACCTGAGATTAGTGCATCGCGCGGTGTGCCTCGTTACGCTCCAGCTTACACTGATCGTCATCAGGTCCACTCACGGAGGGATGGCCAGGCTGAGTTGATCTGGGTGGCTGGTTGCATATCCACATAGTTCTTCCACCAACTTTCGGCCATCCATCCAAGCACTAGCCGGGCACGGCGGCGCGTTAATTAACGTCGCTAATCTAAACCACTTATTAACAGTGCGGCAGTGTTGTTAACAAGGACTTGACCTTCAAGGCCAAGGCCAAGGACTAAAACCAAGGACAACAACACTGCAGTACGGCCTATAAAGACGGCGGCCGTTTGACAATGAAGTGCATTATTAGCTAATTAGTTATTACAATTTTATAATTGTTAGCGTTTTCACTGGTGTTTATTGTTGTGATTCAGATAATCGTGACGAAAGTGACAAAGGTGTCGACATCATTATGTCTGACGACGTCATCGACAAAGTATGTAACTTTCATGTGGCGCTGAAACTGCTGGACATGAAAATGCAGCACATGAAACTTAACGCATGAAATTGCAGGATAAGAAAAAAATATTATATTAAAATAAACACCATTACAGTGCAGCGCACATTTAAGAAAAAACACGCAAAACTCGAGTCAGATAAGCAAACTAAGTTGTTTATTAGCGTTTGCCGCTTCTGAGCTACTACCACGTTTTGCAGTTTTATGTCCTGCATTATCGTCTTCCGCTATTTCATGTCCTGCAGATTTATGCTCCACTATTTTGATGGTCCGTCATTTTTAATCAGCCCACTTTCCGGCATTTCTGTGTGCATAATCTCCATCAGATCGATTTGTTGTAGGCTAGAAATTGCAACTGAACTTGTTGTATACAACTCGCTGCTTGTTTGGGTGTAAGGGCCTTCGTACATGTGCGATAAGATTAAATGACGAACTAAACAACTCTTGGCAGTGCAACGTTAGGACTAGAAAGTTGGACTTACCATCGCGATGTCGTGGGTTCCACTCCCGGTCAGGACGCTGTCGAGTGGTCAGTACTTACTTGGATTTGTGACTGTCTGCAGACAGATAAAACATCTCGGTATATATCCAGCCCCAAGGTCAAGGTCAACTCAGCCTTTCGTCTTTGCAGGGAAGTTAGTCCGAGTGCTGTCTTTTCTGGCTGGGGTCGTGGCGGGATGCGTTTACCTTTATCGGGTGGCAAATAACACTGCGTAATTTCATACAGCAGGTGACGCTCCGTAGCTTTGAAATGAGTTTTACATTCAAAGCCAGGAATGATGTTTTCGAGGATTAGCCTCGAACTCGAGGACAACTGGAGGCCAAAAACCGTGGTTTGGGTTTGGTCCTGGCATTCAACGCGTTTTCCAGGTTTTACGCAAAAAATATTGTGAACTTCGGCCCACTTAAAACAACGTTTATTTGTCTCATTTCGACAAATCTAAGTTTAATGGGGTGTTTGCACAATTCAGCATTTATCCAGCTAGCTGGAAGTTCTATGGTAATTAGGAGAGCGGGCGGGTAGTAACCACAGATTTAAATATTAATATATACATCTTTATTCACCATCAAAGGTAGCAAACATACAAAATAAAAGAAAAAAAACTTAACTAATTACAGTTCATACAGTTCATATATAGCTGAATAGTTCGTAGTTTTACACAGAAAAAAATAGGCCCACCGGCAGCGACACGCATCGACAGCAACAACTATGACAAACCCTGTTTTGCTAAGTATTTCTCGTACCTTTTGAGCAACAATTCACTTCGAAGTCTAAAGTCAAAGTAACTTAATGATATTGGTGATAGGCATATTGGAAAGCCTATATAACACGTAGGCCTATCAGCTGTGGGCTATGCCTGGGCCCGCCTACGGCTTAGCCCACAGACGATAGGAGGCGGGGTAGGCAGCTGATAGGCTGATAGGGGGCGGGGTTCCATCAGGCCAGCTGGATGTTTGTTGGACGTATGCTGGAAGTTTGCTGGATCGTGTAAACACCCTATAAACATCGCGCTTGCTGTGCAGGATAATGCAATTGCGTTCTGGCCACGTGATTTTGCTGCAAGCGGAATTTTAACCCCCAAAATGTCTCCACGTTTAAATTTACGGCGCCGGGTGGACTCGCGTTGGGCTCTAACCCAAAATTTTATATAGTTGTAATTTTATTACGTATGCGTGCGAAGCCCTATAAGCATTGCGTTTAGATGTCATTGAATGTAGTTGCGTAATAAGTCGACTTTGGCGCGCTTCATCGCTGGCGTCAACTCAGTCGTCAACAGATACATCAACAACGATACTAACACGTCGTGTCGTCTACTGCTTCAACGCACCGCGTACGTCGATCAGGATTTTCGTTGCGTTGAATGTACACAATAGTCAGTAAAAATGTAAATCCGTAGACATTGCACAATAGAAATGTCAAATCGGAACGAATCTGAATACAACTTCGTACTCAGTAACATATTTAACGTAATATTTATTTTTAATTGCACAAAGATCGAGGCTCAAAGGGCCAAAAATCGAGGCCAAAGGCTAAGATCAAAGGTGATATACACATGGAAGGGCGATGGACCACCAGGAGGGGGCTCTGTGAACACTGTAAGCTTGTCATAAGCTTTCCGGCCGCAAACGCATTTTTGGGCATAGAAAAGTTCATTAAACGCATCTGTCAAAAACAAATTTCGTTCAGTTTTATTTCACTAATATCCGTTGAGAACTTAATAAGTCTAGCATTTATCGATTGATTACCGTGTGTCTGCAGAGTGAAGCCAAAACCGGGTCGACTGGACATTGTCACAACGCGAGGTACAAGCATTGCCGCCGGCTTCCCACGGCTAGAAGGACTAAACTCTACCAAGTACGTTATATTCACAAGTAGATAAAAGTATTTTCAAATGTAAATAAGGGAGGGTGTGGAAATCACAAAAAAACGAGACAAAGATGACTTTATGTCCCACGTTAAGATGATGTGTGAATGCAGTTGACAATGGCGTTGCCTGACACTGTGGGCTACAATCCAGTCACAGTTAAACACTTAGACAGACAGACAGACACACCGTCAAGATGAAGATTTTCCGACAATTTTTCAACAACCAAAAATTTAAGGAGGAGAGCATTGCCCTCTGACTTTCCTGCGCTGATGACAATATAGGCCTAGATGATGTTGATGATGTTAAGGGTCCGAATGTTGTTCAAAGCGACGTCATCACGTCTGCTTCGTTACTGCAGCGATGACGCTGACAACTCGCGGCGCAAGAGAGCAGCAGACCAGGAACCACTTCAATACCTCAACAATCAACTTATGGCGTCGGCAGTCGACTCCGGCAAATATGAAATCGGACAGGTTTTCTTAATCGGATTTCACAGACCTACATTTTGGCCGTTGTGTCCATCGGTCTGTCGTCTTATGTCTACACTGTGTCTCAAAAAACCGGACTCCTGATGCATTTTCAAATACCTCCATGAACCCTATTTCAGTAGCAACACACTTTGGCACAACGAAATGAACGAAATGCTATAGAGTCAGCATTTAATAGCACTTGCTACTTTGTGAAAATTTTTAGAACAAAGTACCAGCTGAGGTTTTTTTTGTGGCAATCGCTGTAGATGCTACTGCACGGTAATACTCCTAAGCTCCAACGACGCAATCACGTCAATGACGGAATTTTAATTCTTTAAACATTACAAAGTTAACAAATTGTTGATTATCGGCGTCTTAACTCTTAAACTGGTCAGTGATATCTTATAGCAGTCAAAGTGCTGTTCTTTAACTCGGACATGTGGGCTAGAAGACGTCTTCTCCATATGCTATAGCTCTGAAACAGGTTTCCGTGAAAAACTTTCGCCTTTTTGTATACTGTTTGAAACATAGCTGTAAAATGTCAATAAAAACATACACAAAATGTGTTTAAACGCGCTCTTGTAAAAACACCATTGTTTTACTTGTTCTGACGTATTGGCATTAACTAAAATTATTAAATGGTAAACATAGGCAGTTACGGTGCTGTTTTAAATAAGAATACTTTAATATTTCATCGACAACAGATTGTCGTTTTTGGTACTAAATGTATTTATTCCTTTTTATATTATTGTATTGTTACACTGACCATTCAACGTTTTTGAAATAAAAATGCGTTTAAAAATAAATAAAATCGTTGCAAACGTTTGTTACAACTATGCTTGGGTGTGTTGACAGTTGATTGGCAGTCGAGTTAGCAGAGTGCAAGCAAATAGTAGGCCTACTTCTGACGCCACTACTACATCAGCTGCAACAGACGTGGTTACTACTGTTACTCTGGCACTCAGATCACTGGCTGCTGAAACTACTACATCTGGTCTCCCCTTTGGTGTTACTACAGATAGTGAACCGGCACCGGCTCCTAGTGGCGGTATATATCAATGTGCTGTTTTTTTGCACTTTATGCATAATCACGCCGCGTCAAAAACTAATCTTTTGCATTATTCGTCATATTTTTGCCAAACTGTGATTAATGTTTTAAATCCTGTTGAACTTGGTAAAAAATTTGCCACTGAACTATTACTACAGTTCTTCCCACACTTAGCAGATGTCGCTGCACTACCTTGTAAAATATTATTCTTTAAAATTTTACCAACGTTGCACGCTCACCGTTTGGCAACGATATGGTAAATAATGCAATAGCTTATTTTGTAGAACGCAGGGTGTATTTATTCAAATGTTCGTCATGTTTGGACGAGTTGACAATAGTGGTAAGCGTCATTAATTATCTTACTGTATATGTAGGCCTATCTACGCGGCTTTACTTTCTTATGTAAAATAAAAAAAAATATAGGCCTATTGCTATATTTCACACATTTGCCGAAAAACCTTTGATGAACAGATTTTCACAAAAAATTAGCATATCGGGGGTCATCTCACTGACGATTAGTGAAGGGTTCTCGTATCTGCAAGGGGTCAAATTTTTCTATTTTTCGTTTAGTTACTCTGTTGCGCGCTTGCGATTTTTTAAAAATTTGTTGGTGTGTGTGGCCAAGCTTGTAATTTTTAACTCAGTTCGCTGTGACAAACCAATTTCAACATATATACAAACATGATGATGATGACCGGGTCCTATAAAAGCCACTGTGGTGCCCGGAAAACATTCGCGCGAGGCCGTATATGCGGTGATGTTTGAGAAGCGGGCTAAAATACTGAATACATTAATTCATCCAAAAAAGTCAGATTTGTTGAAAGATCATCGCAAAAAATAACTGACGACTGGCATAATTCAGGTGATCAGTTCTGCTGTTAAACGTGTAGCAAATTTATTTTTACAGCGACGGCGGGGTTCCGTAAACGTGACGTGGACCTGGACAATTTTTCCTACTTATTCCCCACATTTACGTGCGTGATTATAATGATGTTGCAATTAATATTGTATAGATAACACGCTGTGGATTGTCATTGGCTCGGTTGCGGCTGCAATCGTCGTTATCGTCATTGTTATTGTCGCTTTGCGCTTCAGACAACCGTCGACCAGGTCAGCATAGTGGCCGTTATATTACGCTATAAATAGCTTAATATTCAATAAAGAAATAAGTAGAAGCGATCAAATATTAAAAAATTTGCAAGGAAAAAAGGATGAAAAAAGTAAGGTAAAAAGGGAAGGGAAGGGAAGGAAAGGAAAGAAAAGGAAAAGCTCTGATACGACGTTAGCCATCGTCAGACTTCAACAGTGCATCACTGACATTAACCGTTGGATGTCTGCAAATCGGCTGAAGCTGAACATGGACAAAACTGAACTTCTCTGGGCTGGTACGAGGCATGCTTTATCGCAAAAAAGTGATTGTTTTCCTTCCCTGCAGCTTGCTGATGACACTGTTCATCCAAGTCAGCATGTCAGAGTTCTGGGAGTTGTGTTCTCAGCCGATCTCAGCCTCGAGAAACACGTCACGAAAGTCAGCGCGACCTGCTTCTACCAACTTCGTCAACTTCGACATGTCCGGCGTACACTCACTATACGGAGTCTGCTATGACGTCACTGGTGCACGCCTTTGTGATTGTCTCGAGTCGACTACTGCAACGTCGTTTTCGCTGGGGCTCCAAAGGCTACCACTGACAAGTTGCAGCGAGTGCTGAACACAGCAGCTCGTGTGGTTACTGGTAACCGGAAGTTCGACCGCGGTCTGAAGTAGCTAATACATTCTGAGCTCCATTGGCTTGATGCATCTGAACGCATCAAGTATAAGCTCAGTATGTTTATGCGTCAGTGTCTGGATGAAACTGTTCCACGGTATCTCGCGGCACACTGCACCCCAGTCTCTGCGACTGCCTCAAGACGTCATCTTCGTTCTGCTGCCAGTCATCAGTTTGTTGTGCCGTCTTATAGGGTGTTTAAACTTACACGATCCAGCAAACGTCCAGCAAACGTCCAGCATTAGCACGTCTATTTTGAATACATTTGCTGGAAGTTTGCTGGACGTTTGCTGGATCGTGTAAACACCTCATTACCGACTGAGTTCATACGGACGTCGGGCTTTTTTGTCGCTAGCCCGATGACATGGAACTCACTACCGAGACATCTACGTTATCCTATTCACACCATATCTCTTGTTGGACGATGAATTAAGACATTTTTCTTTTTAGTGTACTAATGTATGCAGCGCATTAGAGGCTTTTGGCGTTGATGAGCTGTATAAATTTACGTTTTACTTACTTTTACTTACTCTTTTGTGGACAGCAGCACTGCAGCAGTAAGCCCAATTTGGTCTCGAGTCACCTTGTTCGATTGACACACGATTCACTGATTGATTGACTGTACGCCGTGTCTTAGAAAAAAAGAGTCAAAATTGTTTTTCCACAAATTTGTCAAATGTTTACTAAATTTCATAATTTTTGACATCAAAATGGCCAAGACGATAAAATAATGCAGCGTGCACCGATGTGTGGCTCGGTAGTCAAACGGTAACGTGCCGGACTTGTAATCCTGAGGTCACTCAGGGGCGCAGGTTCGATTCCGTACCGGTACACTGCCGGGTAACGACTTTAGGCAAGTTGTTCACACACATGTGCCTCTGTCACCAAGCAGTATAATTTGCTACGGGCTTCACCGCTGGGACGTAAACAGGCACACCGCGTGATACACTGGCTCCGTATCCGTGGTCTCGCAGTGTAAAAACTGGTGTCTGGCTGAGGGCCTTAAAAACGGAGATCAGCGCCGCCCTATGGGTCGTAAGGCTCGGGAAGGACTTTACGTTTTTTTTAATTTATGTCAACGCACTACCGTGTGAAACATAAGTGTTCCAAATTCTTGCATAACACTGAGTTATTTTCCAAGTAAACGCTGTAACGACCTAATTAAGCACAAAATAAATTTCAGTGTAAATTATTTAGCAGAATTTCAAGTTTGTGTAACAAATCGCTTGCAAATAATCAAAATTCATGTCCAAAGTCGGCCCCGCATACAATGATGCACCGCCACTAGCTGATAGAAAATCAACAAACGACTGATCAAACAGCATTCACTTATTAGACGTGTTTTAAGCTCATCAGTCAGCCATTTTGTTGTCTGCTGTTTTACCATAAAATATTTAATATCACAAAAATATTAAACCACGTGGCACCCTCTGTTGAATTGATGATGCAAAGGTAAGCAATCCGATACAGATAACCACCGCGTAATGTAACAATTTGGAGCATCTCTATTTTTCACGGTAGTGCGTTGACGTGAATTAGGCGAGGTGGTAACTGAGTAAACCTTACATAATTCTGTCGTCTTGGCCATCTTTATGCCAAAAATTATTAAAGTTGGTGGAAATTTGACGAAGTTATGACAAAAACAATTGTGAGTTTTAACTGTTTTTTGAGACACGGTGTATAATTGATTGCTTGATGTGCTTCGTTCAGTTTGCAAAGTAGAGCACGACCAAATCGTGCAAATGTCAGCGGTGTAAGGGTCTCCGGTCGACCACCCAGGCGCTTTAACAAATATCAGCAGCAAGTCTATGAAACGACGTCACCGGCTCTGGTATACGCAAAGAGCTACAGCTGGTATAACGTCTACAGTCAACCTTACTCGACTCCGTGGCTCAGTTATCCGTATTATTCACCGTACTATCAGCAACAACGGCAGCCTAATGCAACACGGTTCCGTCCCAACTACTACAGTCAATACTAACCCTGGTGAAGATTATTCTTACATGCTTACTTACTTACTTACATAGCTAAAGCGGTAATAATCTCGATTAAATATAAAAACTTATTAGTTTACATTACTGTGTAAGGGCGCCAAGTCACACATCCAAAACAGCAGAAATCATTTTACTAGGACACAGCGTGATAGAACGACCAACTGGCTGCCCTTACAAACCATGTGACGTGACCCCATTTAACGTTCACCAACCCGCATTATCTTGTAAGCCAATAAAAAAGCGTTGCCTGAATTGGAACGGTTCCTTGATTAAAACACTTTACTTACTCGAAATCTCTGAGCTGCTTACTGAAAGTGAGGAGTAATTAGTACTCTACAATGGTTTCGCTTTTGATTTTAGGTAAGTATGGGATGTGTTATCGACTCGATTTGCAGTTAATGACGATTGTTGATTTTTGATTGATACGACCTAAAATGCAGCACCAGTAGTGAGGATGGCACACGCCGTATTTGTGAAGTGACTTCGTTGCCGTTAATGCTGTGCACACTGGATGTTTATCGGTGTTGGGTGTATGAGCGATAATGTGATGTAAACAACGGCTGTGCTGCTGCACAGCGATTTGTAAAATTTGTTTAAATTGCGCTGAATGGAACAGCTATAGTTCCCCTAATTGGAACAAAATGCTGAGTATGTTCTGTTTAAGAAAACTTGCTCATATTATTGAAACACTGCTAGTCACGGCTGTTGAGCTGTATTTAACCAACTTTTGGCTTAGATATGCCAAGCAACTGAGTCAGTTGACACCAATTTCACCACTAACAGCTGTTAAGAGCCGGGAGAGATTTTAGATATCTTTATTTTGCCTCAAGGGCAGCCACAAACACAATTAAAACTGTAACGAAACAAGCACACACACAAAAAGTAACAGATTAAAAAATAAAAGAACCGTAGAATGCAACCAAACACACACACATCCACACACCTACTCATAAGCCTATGCTAAAAAATAGAGTTTTGAACGTGCATTAAAAGCAGATTAGAAAATCGACAATTACCCAACAACCGGTGAATAAATGCACAATGTTTTCTCTCAGTCAATTGTTCCACTTGTTCCATTGTTCCACTTTAGGCAACTACCGTTGTGCACATTAACTAAATAGATTTTTTTGTTGCTACTTGATTTTTTTAGAAACAAAGTTGAATCTCTTTTGTAAGACTAGGTTTAACTTTGTTTCCAATTCGAATCTTTCAGCTAAAGACCAGCAGTACATTTTAATCAGCTGGAAAAAATTTGTATCACATTTGCATTGACTACGTTTATTAGCTTACGAGATAATGCTGGAGTGGAAAAGGTTAAATGGGGTCACGTAACATGGGTTTGTAAAAGCAGCCAGTTCGTCGTTCTATCACTCTGTGTCCTAGCAAAATGATTTCTGCTGTTTTGGATGTGTGACTTGGTCGCCCTTACACAGTAATGTAAACTGGTAAGTTTTTTATATTTCATATTTGCTCTATTATTAGCAAATTAAATTGTGAATTTGTGAGTTCGCGACATTCTATAGGTGGTCCATTGTAACCATGCGTCTAACTTGCATCGTTAGGGAGATATGGAACCTCAAAGATAATGGGGTCACGAGTTTGACCTTATGGGGTCACGTAACGTCATCGGTCACGTGACCATTCGACTCGGCATATGTGGTTTTCTATTGGTGGTCCATTGTGACTATGCGTTTATCTTGCACCGTTAGGGAGATATAAAGCCTCAAACTTGCGTTAAATGTTGAGACCGATCTAGGAAATCAATCCCCACCGAAGCACGTCATCCAATGCAAAGAATGCGGCGATACTCCCAAAAATGTGTTCTCCAGAGCTTGGCAAGAAAAGTAAAAAAAGAAGAAAAATAACCCAGTTGAACATTATATTTTACCCCTTTCCCCGCCGACCCTGCTGGGCCGATTTGTACCGTTTTTGGCACGTATGGTCAGACCACCGACGTAATCACATAAATTTTTAACCAGTTTTGACAACTCTGACAGTTTGTTGTGTTCTGTACGCCATGCATGGACTTGATTATTTTGTTTACTTAAGTTGTGTTTTTTTATTATTTGCATTTAGCCTCTGTTGCTACCATGTTTATGGTGAATAAAGCTTCGTGTGTAATCATCCAAGTCAAATTTTAAGTCGGTTGATTTAGGGGTTATGGGGCTACGGGTTCCCAAATTCTGGGGTTTTCCATTGACTTTGATAGTCGCCCTTACAACATTGTTACCCACTACCGTGCTACACTGTGATGAGAAGCAGTCTCACAGCTACGGAGCGTTACCTGTCGTAATTTGCAGAGTTAAGGCACGTACAGAGCGAGCGGCGTAACTGAAATGACACACTGACAGGATTTAGTTTTAGACGAACTGACCAGTCGGCGAACAGGGATTTGTAGACGCGCACGTTGGCGTAGTCACGTAGTCACCGCCGTTAGACGGTGCCTACTGTAATACATTACTGCTTGTCCATTAGCCAGTTTTCAGGACAGTTTAGTTTACTTTATTTCAGTTCAGTTACGTCGCTCTGTATGCGCTTTTACCTGCCGTGCCACCCAACAATATAAACACGTCCCGCCTCACCCCCAGCCAGGTGGTTCGACAGTCGATTTAGGTACACAGAAAAAAATGAAAAGCAGAGTTGACGTGGATTGCAACTGCTCACTTATTTATTTCAGGGTAAATGATTATGTAGAAAATTTAGAAATGTCACGGGATTTGAAAGTTGTCATGGAAAAATCAGGGAAGTAGCCAAAAGTCGTAAAGATGGCAGAAAGTGTGTCTCTGGGCTTTGCATAACGTTTGAGACTGGTTGGCGTCTTATTTGCTGTCTGTCCACCATAGCCGTGTGTTTTTCAGTTTTCGTAGCTATGCATTAGCCGCTGAAATTATTATTTAGAAAAAAACTTCGGTCTACTCTTTTTTCGGACATTTCGAAGTATGCTTTCATTATGTTGTTTTCATCTACAACTTATAACTTTTCTATAACATATGTTTCCATTTTTTATAATGTCACACCAGTCTCTCTCCATGCATCTCAAATTTGGCAGTCTGTGTTCGCTGTATAAATTTACGTAATTTTTTAAAATATAAATTATATTTTAACAAGTCACCTTTTATAGACCTACTAGCAGACGTATGACATTTTAGTACCTGCTGTTTTGGTTTTTGTTTGGTTTTACAATGTATCAGTATATCTTATTATTGTTTTCGCCTCTCGCGTTCTGTTGCCTCTATTATTGTACTGTGTGCAGATGATCGGCAAAAGGTGCAACAGAAATGAACAACAAATCGCATCAAGAACGCAACTTATTACAAAGATGTGTTTTGTCATTGTGATAGTTTTCAGATGACATAGTTGCTGTAACATGGAGCGACTGTCGGCACTGCGAGCCATACTCACGTCAGACCATTTCGTTGGTACAAACCTGTGAAGGAAAGGCTTTTCAGTTATCTGACAAATGACACTATACAATCATGCTACTAATGACAAAATTTTGCGTCGCAGCAAGCAGAAAGATTTAGCAGTTGTTTTCTCTACAATTTAGTCTATCAGATAAAAAAAATGTCGAACAATGTTTTTTAAAATACTAAATAACGGGCCAAAAATTGTACATTTTTGGAAAACGTAACGTTTCAAGCAAATGCAAATTGTTGGAGCAAAAATATCTTCTTGCACAAAAATAACGTTCAGACATTTGCTTCTATTGACAGGGAACACAATGAAACTAAATCGCCCTTACACAGTAATGTAAACTGGTATTTTTTTATTTAATTAATACAAGATAATGTTCATACGAACACGGAGTCTGTCCAATGCCTCTGTAAAATAGAGTAGGTCTAATTACTCCAACAAATGAGAGGTTAACATGTTTAGTAGTGTTTAGTAGTGTTGGCCGGGCCACATCATATTTCTCTTACGCAAGCCGACATATAGCCCATTTTGTCCCAAATTTCGTTGCCATGGCAACCGGGGTCGGTCGGGGAAAATGCGATTGGCAGCATTCGATGGCC
>Ga0209367_1006548_pt1 | contig 16099 bp, 8 predicted proteins | sample WorMetLIZISLAND2_FD_187412 | JGI IMG/M metagenome (GOLD analysis project Ga0209367, IMG submission 187412) | Marine gutless worms symbiont microbial communities from Max Planck institute for Marine Microbiology, Germany - Olavius geniculatus... ... | reverse complement strand
AAAATCATCCTTTTGCCGTGTGTTATAATCATGAATTAGTTTATTTTCCTCAAAATATGTAGAAAATGCTGAAGGTAACTTGGTTCGATGATAAACATATTTTTGCATAAATATTAGAACTTGATATTTATGCAATAACTGTATTGGGAGAGTCTAATAATGTTCTACATAATTCAGCATTATGAGTTCTAGTGGCCTTTTGTTGGGAAATACGTAATAATTTGTTGTTTAATGTTATCAGTGTAGTCAAATGATTAATAGTAGTATTAGCATATATCTCAATACCATACAACAAAAGAGGATAAACAAATGCAAAATATATCACCTTAAGAACATCTGGAGTAAGTTTGCTTCTAATTTTGTAAAAAAATACTAACAAACTTAATTAGTTTATTATAAATGTAATTTATGTGATCGCACCATTTAAATTCGCTATCAATTAGTATCCCTAAGTATTTACAGCGTGTTTTTTGTACTTCCTGCCCATCAACATACAGGCGAAGTCCTGTATTGATTTTAGATTTACCTCCAAAATATACTATAAAAGGTTTTACTAAAGTTTAAACTTAAACAATTTACTGTAAACCATTCAGAGAGTTGTGACATACTGATATTGGCAGCTGCAAAGAGGTTTATTAAATCGCTTTTATATAAAAATAGGTTAGTATCATCTGCAAATAGTTTTAGTTTAGCATCTGGGACAGCATACTGAATTCACAAATAATGTGAATTAATACACATTTTCAATTAATTTGCAGATATCTTTAATTTAATTACAGATATCTCTCCGATTCCGTAGCAGTATTTTGATATCCTCGGCTTGCCATACCGTATAACAGATGGGGTGATTACGGAAATTGCGGATCCGGAAATTTCGAGTCCACATCAGTCCGCAAATTTTGACCAGAAGACCGATATACGTCAACTCATTCCTGGTCTGCGGCGGAATCTGGGTTAGCGTGAACTGAAAAGCGAATGCAGTGCATTTTGAAAAAGTCGTAGGAATAGCGTCTGTAAACAAAGATAGACCTATACTAGTTGCAAAAATTAGTTGCAGCTATTAATTCATCATCATCGACAACCGTGGGCGCAACACCCGTTGGTGTCTGACGCCATTGTTACTATCGCTGACCACCGCTGCCTATCTAGGGCAGCGTACTCCTGCAGGGTTGCCCAACACCACTGCTAGTGACAAGAATTAGGGCCTATTGCAATTAATATAGCTGCAATTAATATCTGCTTACAATGTTCTCTAGTTTCGCTCGAAAAAGGTGAAAAATATTGGATTCGCACGCTGTCAGACCGCGTCTGCACTGAATAAACCTAGTTTTTAATACGTTAGGTAGGCTATATTAGCCCTATAGCAGATTACAGTCTTGTTAGGCTATAATGCGCTAAAAATTTCTTTGTCTGTTCAGGGGCGTCTATTCCCCCTTAAGTTCTTGGAGCAAGTTTTTCGCCCAACTCAACGATTGACGCACCGTAAGCCATGAAAATGTGGAAAATGAAAAATGGGTACCAATACTTTCTTAAGCCGATGGAGGCTCTGGACGAGCGTAGTAAGCTCCCGTAGCGGGGTCTGGACGGTGGAGCCCCGGCAACAAAACGAATTTGGTGCATGTTGCAAGTACTGAAGCCACAAGTACAAGTACAAGTACCAAGTACTTCATCTCTGACATTCAATAAGCATCACAGAACACTTCTGCTTGCAAGATAACGTAAGTATATCAAAAATGCAAAATTATTCAACTTTCCTCCCCTTAATTTCTCACAAAAACTTCCTCATTTTTCTGGGAGCATGCTCCAAGGCTATAGTGTATTGTAAACGTCTCTCTTCGTCTGCCTGTCATGCCCTACTGACGCCTTGCGTGTTGCAGGCTCGTGAACCTGCAAGGTTGTGAAATGTGCACACCAATATTTTATAGTAAGGCTGGCGTAGGATAGTAGTAAATAAATGTTATTCCGCACCAGTAACGCTTGCTTGTTTCCTGGCATCAACCTTAACGCTGGAACATTGCCAGAATTAAATGTTTACAGAACTGAGAATCCGTGCATCACTAACTCCAACGGGAGTTACAAGATATAATTTCAAGCGATGAGATGAGAGGCGCCATTAATAGGCTCAAAACGTTGACTTAGAGACGAACAGCAATTGAAAGCACAGAAATTTCTGGCGTGCCTAAACAGAGACATGACATCATCATCGTATTATCATTATCACTAGTCTGTAATCATGATGCAAAGTCTTGCTTGCTGAAAACACTGTCTGCTATGTTCTTCATGCCGCAGTCCATCAAAGCCTGGCTTAACAACGGCCTAGTCGCATGCACACCCTCATTCTCCTGTACACACAAAAATAACACAAAACATTTAGACTTTGACAGTGATGTAGCGGTAAACTTTTGTTGGGGGAACTCCTCCCCTCCCTCTCCCTTTTCTCCTCTTAAAAGTAGGCCCCCGTAATCCAGCAAGATGGTTCGGGATCACTTTAACTTAGGTGCATCACACCTCAGACACAGTTACACCAAGTTTTGTATTACTTTTTTTAATTTTTGGATGTCGAAAGGGAGGGCCAAAAATATTTAGAGGAATGGCATTCTGCCTGCACACAGCTAGCACAAGCAGGCTTGCAACTTTTCCACAAAATTAACATTTTGGCATTTTTCCGGTAAAGTTAGTATCACCCAAATGGCATACCTATGGGGCATCCATGTGGATATCATGCATATTAAATACCTATGTTCAAAAATATCAACTCTCGGTCTGGTTGCTATCAAGAGGTCACTACATTGAGATTGACAAAATGCAGATGGGTAAACCATCTCAGTGTATAAGCAACACCAAGGGCAGGTCAAGGTCAACTCAGCCTTCCATCCCTCTTGGCTGGAGTTAAGGCAGGGTGTGTTTTTACCTGTGTCAGGTGACAGGTAGCACTGTCACTGTGATCCGATATGGCAGATCATGCTCCATAGCTCTGATGGGTTACCATTAAGAGCTACAGACGACGTTCATTATATTAATCACTGAGACGTATGTAAAGAAGAAAAGCTTACAGCCCAGAGAGTCAGCATGTTGGCAGCACGTGTAGTATCCGAGGTGTGTTCAGTCTGAATGTAGCTGATGTCATCCTGCTGAAAGCCGAGTTGAGTCGCCAGCTCGAGCCATCGGTCTGCCAGCAATGTCGCTAGTAGCTGAATCACATCCGTGCTAACTCGTAGCATAGCATCGTCATCGATGACGTCAGCGCTGTCTTCGTCAGCTCCAGCGCTTGGACTGTCCTCGGAGGCTGCGCGGGGGCCGGCTGAGGCTCTGGCATCATCGTCGTCCTTCGTATTGTCGATGGCGTCGTCGGCCGCTCCGTTCGTTGTCACCGAAGTCTCGACGGCCGTGTCCGATGACTTTGCTTCATGAGACAACTGCATTACACACATTATAGCATGATGTTACTGACATCACTACACGAGCAGCCAATAAATGAATGGATGAATGAATCAGCGGCGTCGTCGGTTAAAAAAAGTAGACGGCGCAGGGTAGGAACTTGCAATTTTCCAACAGACAATGTCAGACATGTAAATTTGTAGCAGAATCCAACCAACAGCTGCAAATTTGGAACAGAAGAGATTATGGTGCACAAAATTTCAACTCTGCCTTTAAATTTCACTGAAATGAGGTGGTTCTCAGCCCCAAATTTCGCACTTTTGGATGAAAACTTTCCCTTTTGATCTTCCTGGCCACGATGCTACTGAAATGGATGAATGAAGGTGTGAATCAATCAATCATTCAAATGCTGTAGTCACTGACATCTTGACAGCTGTGTGATGTGTTCGTCATCTTCACCTCATGAGACAACTGCACACTACAGAAAGAATGAATGAATGCCCAGAGCCACACTATTGGCAGACTACGAAGAAGAAACTGCTGAACGAAACTAGAAATTTGAGCTAATGCTCACGAGATGTGCGACAGCCTATAGCAGTTCCTGTTCGCAAACTGTCAGTCTATCTCCAGCCATTTCGTCACAGTTCATTCTTAGAGTGTGCACTGCAGCCAAAGATCGCATAAATCAATAAAAACCCCTTATTTTGGAAGTTCAGGGTTTTTCAAAGTCATTGATGTTGATACAACTGAAAAAGTCGTCACTAGTGCTTGATCTCATACGTAGCATGCCCATGCCTATCTGCAACCATTTTCATGAAAGACTGGCCAACAACGGTAAAATAACGCCTTTTACAGGGGTACCACTCTTTGATGCCCTCGTGCGCAGGTTTCCTTGAACCTAGAAATCGAGACTTGGACCATCAAAATCTACATTCAATGCTGAAAATTTCATACGCAACTTGTCGATGTCTATCTCAATTGATTTTGGCACAATTCGCTCTTGAAATGTGTCTCACAGCCCTAAATCGCCAAAAAAATCCATTAAAAACCCTATTTTGGCGTTCCAGGTCATCCAAGGTCATTGAATTCGGTGGCAATCGAGAGCCAGTGTACGACTTCCTATTAGCGATTAATAGTAACTTAGGCCCTATCTCGCACCATTATTGAGACACAGCGACTTATTGGCTAAAAATCGCAAATTTTCCTACCGCCCTGTCATTTAGCGCCCTCGTTCGGGGTGACTCCCTCCGAATTTATGGAAAAGCTTTACGGTTTCTGAAACTATAGAGTCTTCCACGCAGATGAAGGTGAAGATTTGGTGATAATAGCTTGCACCGTTTTGACTGATCCACCCGTGTGACAGACAGACGGACAGAATTGCGATGGCTAAGATGCGCCAAAGCAGTCTAGCTGCTTTCGTGCCTAAAAATGAACAAATCACAGGCACCGTTCTTGCTGGGTGACTGACGTGAGGTCATAACTCAAAAATCACTATTAAAATATGAAATTAAAAATTTGATTTGTACCATAAATTGCACAACAAATAAATGAACCAAAAATTGGACAGTTAAGGTTCTTTGGGTTTTCACCTACGTCTATCAAAACCATGGTTTGGCAGTGTAGCAGTAGAGTGCCGAACTGGTGAGCGCAAGATTACTGGTTCAATTCCCACCCAGGCTGCATGGCCAAGTAACGACCCTGGGCAAGTTGTTCACACATGTGCCTCTGTCACCAAATGGTATAATATGGTATCAGCCTCATCGCCAGGAACGTATCGGCAGTATATGGGAGAGGTGTGGCCTACCGCCCGTAAGCTGAGTGTTGCGTTTGCACTCACTGCCTGCTCAGGGCCTATGAAACGAAGATGAGCACCGACCCCTAAGGTCGCAGAGCTGTGAGAGGGCGATGCCGACTATGGGGCCGGCTTACATTTTTACGTCATCCAAACCAATTGTCCATCGCAGCCAATAACAACACTAGCAGCATTAACTACACCGTGAGCCATAAAAAACGTGTCACTTTCTTTACTTTTGTCCACATCTTCACGAATTATTGACCAATTATTATATGCATGTATATTAGAGGTGTTAAAGCATTAATTTTTTAAATGCATTAACGCACTGCGTTAATTTTTTTAACGCATTAATTAGCACATTAGTAGAGAGAATAGGAGGGGGGTAAGTTACTCCGGGCCCCGCAACGTTTGGGGGCCCCACCTGTAGAATGTAGACAACTTATTATTATATTAATGCGTTAATTAATGCATTAATTTGTCAGCTCTAATGTATATTGATAATAACAAACAAACATTTTTGTGAAATTGAAAAAAAAACACTTTAAATCAACATTGCAGCGAATGGTCTGTATAACCCTAGACTGTGTCTAGTTTCATACGGATCATTCACCGTAGTGCTGGTCTGCAGTGTTTTTATCATTTACTTAAATATTTGTTATTATCGTTAGGTTTTCTTAGATTATGTTTCACAAGGTAGTGTAAAGATGCATTTATGGTGTGGTGGGATATATAATAATCACATTATTGCAAATTGTCCGCAGAGTGTGCCAGTAAAAAAATTTTGAAAATTGATCAATAATTGGCGAAGATATGGACAAAAGTAAAGTGCCACGTTTTTTATGGTCCACCCTGTACAAGATCGACTATAACGAACGCACCGGCAAGTCCTTAGCCATCTTGCCGACGATGAGGTCGAGGTACTGAGGCACTTTCTTGTAGGTCTGCGTGCTGCCGCTGGGAATTGGACCGAAGAAGTACGGACTCTTGGCGGCCAGCAGACGCAGGGCCTTCCAGCCGTAGGTAGGATTGTTGATCACCCTGTAACACGGACACGGGGGGGAGACAGTCAGCCAGACAGTTACAAAGACACAGTTACAGGGACACACCAACACAGCAGAGCTTTCCAGCCATGGGTAACCGGGGTTGTAAACCACTAGTGCTTCTATCCCTATACCTGGTGGGTGCAGCTTGCGCTCGGTGAAAAATAGGGGGAAGTTTTTTCACTGGGCAAACTACATCTTAACAAAACTTCCCTATTTTTTTACTTCCCCCTATTTTTTGCTGGGCAGTCTACACCCTTAACAAAACTCCCCCCTATTTTGTATTCCCCCCTTTATTATTTAAATCTGCTCCTTTAACAAAAAATTCCTCCCTATTTTTTACTTCCTCCTCTTTTTCACTGGGCAAACTACACCCTTAACAAAACTTTCACCCTAGATGGGAAAGAAGCCCAAAATGGAGGGGAAAACTTGAGTCAGAAATTGGGGGGAACCTCAGCCTAAAACCGGGGAGGAAGTTACACCTGATTTTGATTCAAGATGTGGGGGGATAGAAACCACTGTAAACTACACTATAACACTCAGATAGTCAGACATAGGCATGCACAGCAGAGTTTTGCAGCCATAGGTAGGATTATTGATCACCCTATAGCACACAGAGTCTGAGACACATACGACGGCCATTCAATAAATTCCAGGACCGACGTTCTTATACAACGACATTAAATTGCACAATTCTAACAGTTAAGCCCTATGTTGATTTCCAACATAATCACCATGCAGTTCACTGCAATGTTCCCATTGTTCTACAAGTCGGCCTGAACCAACCCGAAGCATTAAGTTTTTGTTGGCAATGTGTAGAAATTTCTGGACGCATGCTGTTGAACGTCTTCGTCGTTCTTAAACTCAATGTTGCTGCAATAACAGGAAAACTATTCAGATACTTTCAAACGTGACAAACTGTCGCTCTGAAATAAATTTCAGCACCAGAAAATTTCATGATTATTCTCTATGTCAAACGTGAATGCCCATCATTTATATCTTAATAATAATGACATCACAACATGACATCATAAATGAAACCACTGTGAGTAATGTACAATAGTTGCCCTACAACTTCATAATAGTTTTGGTTTTCAACTGTCACTGTGTGCTTATTGAGAAGAACAGTCCTGGAACTTACTGATCGCTCCTTATATAAAGACACGTCAGACTGAGCAGAGCTTTCCAACAGTGTCGCTTTGTTGGGTCATTATCACCATAACCACACAGATGAATACTCACAAAGATAAAAGGTCTGACAACAACCAGATGTCTCAACCCTGGTATAAACCATCAAAAGTGTGGACCCATACCCACTTAAAGGTACAAAAATGTAACCAACTAATGAGTGAAAAAATATCATATTGTCTCCATACACCACAGGCCATATAAACGTGCCACTTTACTTTTGCCCATATCTTTGCTGATTATTGACCAATTTTCAAAATTCTTTCACTGGCACACTCTGCGGACAATTTGCAATAATGTGATTATTACATATCTAATCATCAATGTTGGTCTGAAGTGTTTTTTTCAATTTTACCAAAATGTTTGTTTGTCATTATCATTATGTATGCATATTTCATTGATATTTCACAAGGCAGTGTGGAGATGCATTTATGGTGTGGTGGAATCTATAATAATCACATTATCACAAACTGTTTGCAGAGTGTGCAAGTGGAAGAAGGAAAGTGGGACGTTTTTTTGGCCCACTCTGTAGCAGCAGAGAGCTATGGACAATCTGATGCAGGAAGGGTATAAACAGCTGGAGTGCTATGATACATACTTGTACTGCTCCTCAATGCCTCCTTCGGGATCGGCCTGCTCAATAGCAGTCTCAAAGTACTCCTCCAGGCTTGGTGTATAATTCCTATACCCACCACAAGCACCATACTCGTACAATGTCAGTGTGAGGAAATACTGAAATATTGCTAAATACTACCTCAAACATAAACTAAACCGGCTTAGAAACTGTATCACTCGGTGCCAGGCAGTGCATATAATTATTATAGAAAGCAGACAAGTACCACAAAGATACACTATCGTTTCATGTTTTCATTTCTCTTAAACAGACATCCACAAAGAAACGAGCCCAATTAACCTGTTTCCAGATGAACAAGTGAACGGAAAATCGATTATGGTGACAATAACTGACAGCACCTCTCCCAACTACTTGTGTTGAAAATTGCAGCCAAACAGCTGCAGGTAGCAACATGCCAGTCTACAGAAACTTAACAAAGATACCATCACTGACCCCCTACAAAGTACCACAAAGATTATACACATTATAAATGTCACAGACAGACAAATGACACACCATAACATAAGTGCAACTGTTAGCATGGTCAGGTAGAAATCAATGTGAGATAAAGCCAACAGTAAAAGCCGTTCAGTGGGCGCTTCTTACCTAGTCTTGGAGAGGCAGGCGGCCATGTTGTCAGGACAGAGGTTCCACAGTCGCGTGAGTTCTGCGTTGCCCATCCGCACAGCCTTGCTGTCCGTCGATAACAAATCCTCGCCAATGCTACGCCGCTTGCCTCTGTCGTTCAAACCACAAACGCACCCAATCAACGTTTAGTGCAGCTTTAAGGGGATGAATAACAATGGACAAAGTTGGACAAACAAACAAACTGACAAACAAAGAGACAGAACAGTTCGTCTGCCAATAAAATCGACCAACAAAAATCTGTTGTGCATCATGCCAAAACTGGGAAACTCTATACTGGCTGACAAAACTGGCCAAACCATCGTCCATCAAATAACACGAGCTATTCTTGCCGACGAAATCGGTTAACAAGTTATGGTTACATTTACTGACCAGGCCCGGCGTTGATTAACTTTGCTGAGGCGACCAATGACGTTACAAACTAATCACAGTGCTAACCACTTCTATTAACTCTAGTACCAGTATAACATACACATCATCCGTAGCACATAAACTGTCTGCTACCTTGCCGGAGGTTTGGGTTTCGCTTCGTCGTTGGTGCGTATGAAGTTTGGACAGCCGTCGTTCTTCCACGAGTTCCAGTTGTCCTCACGACTCAACACATGCTACTCCACAGACGGATGGACAGACACAAACACACACTCACAGTACTTGCAGACTGACAAACAAAGAGACAGAACAGAGCTTTCCAGGGGTACATGAGGCTGTTAATTAGGGCCCACAGTTTTCCGTGAGAAATTCTGCCAAATTTCATGGGAGAGTTTGCAAAATTCCACGGCTCACCGTGGCAAAATTGTCCAAATTTCGCGGCTTACCGCGGCCTTCTGTTTGTGCGTGAACTTAGCTCTATTCTGTTGAAAAAACTTTACTTTTTGGAAGCTGGCACGGTGCCCAGTTATGCTAATGACATACAAAGAAAATTATCGATCTTTTTTCGTTTCAAAAATGCAATTCGTCAATTAATCGCGTTGTGTTTATTTACGATTGTGCTGTATTACAATGGTAGGCCTAATTATTAATAGGGCCGCAGTTTTAGGCAGTTTAGTTTGATTTTTCTCCGTGACATAGTTAGTCTAATTATGTTATCAAACCAAAGATCGTACTAACCATCGGTAATTTCTCAACTTCTGCAAAATTGCGTGAAATTCCGCAGCAGCAATGTAAAAATTCCGTGGAAAAGAGCAAATTCCATGGCTAGGCTCGAAATTCTGCAGCCCGCAGAAAACTGTGGGCTCTACTGTTAATGAGTCTATAACACAAAGTCCCAGTTTTCCTCACGACCCAACACGTCCTAAGCCACAACATGAATTCACTACAGCCAGTTACCACACAGCAAAACACTAACACCAATCACATTTTAAAAATAATCCTTACAGAACAAAAGAATTTTCAGCAGACATCTGCATTAGCTAAATTACTGCAAATGCGGCCAATATTCGGCTGGGTGCCAACGTTTTTAGCTGACATCTGGATTAGAGAAATTGAAGCAGTGAACAGATGGCCATCGGGCGGAGTTTCACTTCTCTATATGTAATCTAAATTAGTGAATCTTAGCATGTCCGACCAGCCCTGTACAATCACTAGTCATACCGTGACAGTGCTAGTAAACAGCTGTCCGTCGGGCGGAGTTTCCCGGAGCGTTGCCAGGACGCGTTCAGTTGTATGTTTAATCCATGTCGTCTGCTCGTCAGTCAGCACCTGACTTGCACTAAACACATCACAAGCTCTACAATAGCTCATATACTATCACTAGGCACTCTACATTGTGTTTCACAAAAAAACAACCCCTTTTTTCATAATTCAGTCAAATGATAATCAATTTACATGAAATTTTTACCAGTTATAGCTAAAGAAATACTAATTCAAAGTATTTCAACACAATTTGGCTGTTGATTAAATATTCTTTGCTAGTCGTGACGTGACGATGACGTCATATAGTGTCATGAGTACAAACTTGCTTGTCTCAACTGGTGCTGTCAATTGCTACCCTGCTTCGATGGTGAACTTAATTTGGTTCGCTGATGAAAAATGCTAATCATGTCAGCATTGAATTATGCAAAAAAAAGTTTTTTATGAAACACCGTGTATACAATTACCACTAGCATTTCTACACACACTGAGTGACAACAACAACTACAACGGCTAGCAATAAACATAAAAACGGTTGAAGGCTGTCCATAGCTCTTAATGGCAACCCGCATCAGAGCTACAGGAATCACACATTGCCACCTGCCATGTGCCACCCGATGCAAGTAAACGCATCCCGCTCTAAGATCAGCCAAGCAAGCTGGTACATAATTTTGACACACCTGTAATAAACTGCTTACTTCCTTACTTGTCTCCGGGGATGGTAAAATGAGCATCCAGCTAATGAGCTGAGCAATGATCATAAATGGTGATGGTAAACGAAATCGCTATAGCACTACAGTCTCCTACAGGCAAATCTATTGGCTCAAGCTGATCGACTTGGTTCAAAAGTCGGAGGCCAACTGGCACTGTGCTACATTTATCAAATAAACTGGGTAAACTCTCGCACTGGCTAAGCCATGACGACAGCACCATAAACATTAACACTGATATTATTATTATGTCATTAAGTCTCTACATCAATGATAAAGAAATGTAGCTAAATACATCTGAAGACCGAACAACATATCTACTAACGTTTTGAAGCGAACTTGAGCATTGAGATAGTGAAAAAGGATGAGATACTGAATGAGGATGTAACGCCGGAAATTACTGTCACTCAGCTGCAGGTCCAGCAACTAAACACACCATGCACCAACACACACAACATTCACTATATTTTTCCAAGGTAGTGTGAGACCACTGTTAAGGCGAGATGGAAAATATTGCAAGCATTTTGGTGAGAATTCAATTCTCTTTTCAACGACGCATAAATTGTGAAAATCGATCAACATCTGACGAAGTTATCACCAATTATATAGTGTTCAGTTTTTATGGACCACAGTGCATATGCGCTCAGGTATATGGTTAAATGCCAGGCGCGGAGCGCAATCCACCAACTAAGGCTCAACCAGTTAACATAGATAACTTTGCAACAATTTCTTCATAGGATAGATTACTTACTCTAATCTGTCCTTGCCATAAGAATAAAGTTGAGACAACTAAATAAACTGTAAGGTGTAAATTAGCAGACTGATACTATGAATTATGTTTAAGTTTGGTTAAGAAAAGCTAAACACAGAGCAGACAGACATAAAGACAGATGAAGCAGTCATGTTTTCCTTGCAGCGGTGTTGTGAGGGAGAGAAGACAATTGGCCCCCAAAATTTTGGGAACTTGGAAAATTATCGGAAAGTCGTCTCGTCAGAAAATGCTCGTCCAAAAATGCAAAATCTAAGGCTGAAAACCCCACTTAAAAATGGGGGAAAATTAAAATTCCGAGGCCCATAATCACCAATGTCGGAAAATAGCAACTTTCAGCCCCATCTACTTTTTAACCCACAAAGCTGCTGATTGGTTAAGAGACCTTTTCACTGGTGAGGTACTTGGCAAAGTACGCCTGTGTTGTTGACGATGTCTGTTGCTGCTGCTGCTGAAGTTGTTCCAGTTTCCTCTGAGACACTTTGATGTCATCAAGCTTGTAGCTGGCAAAACAGCTCAACACCTCCTCCGAATACTAAACACCACAACACAGCCAAATACTACACTGTGAAGCATAAAAAAACACACCAAATTTTTTCAACATAACCTGAAAAAGGGTTATCTAATTTTAGTAATTTTTGGTACACATATTCCTGACACAACTGGACATCAAATGACTGTTCAGTTTTCCACCTCACATAACGTCTGTTGCACTACCTGGGAAAAACAGAACAGACAAAATATGTATTAAAATCAACAATAGTTTTAATAAATTTCATCTTTCTGAATCTGTGGCCACCAACAGCAAATCAATTACAAAGTTTGACTGTTGTGCAACAGCACATCTATTAAACAGGCCTAACATTTGAGAATTTTAATGAATTCAAGAAGTGACTGATGAAGTCTGGATTGGTCTGGAGGAGAATGTTATCAATGCTGCTATCAACGAATGAAGAACGTGTCTCCGAGCCGAGCCCATGTTCATGGGCCAACATTTCAAAGATTTTTCTAGACAGTTAAAAAAATCGACAATTAGATAAACTATCACCTAAATTAATGAAAATATGGACAAAATGTGTTTTTTTTGTGTTGTTTTGATTGAGCAATAATACCAAAGTGGCTAAAATGCAATATTTTGTTCATTTTCTTTCCCCAGGCAGTGCAGAAACAGACATTGGGTGAGATGGGAAACTAAACAAAAATTTGATGGTCAGTTGTATGAGGAATATTAGCACCAAAACTTATTAAAATCGGATCACTTCTTTTTAAGTTATGATTTAAAAACTTTGGGCGTGTTTTTAATGCCTCACTGTGTAGCATCACGCAACATTGGACTCACAACTATGAGGTCATCAATTCGACCCCCAGTCGGGTGACTATCAAGTAAGTAATTACTACTTGGATGAATGAGTGTCTGCGGACAGGTAAACAACCAACACCAAGGCCAACTCAGCCTTCCATCCCTCTTCGGTAAGCAAATCGAGTACCTGCCTCTTTTGCTGGGGTTACTGCTCATTACCATCAAATAATACACCACTAGCAATGTTCCTACAAGCCAAAAACTCTCCAGCTTACCTTCCCAGTATACATCACATTGTTTAATTATATACCTCGCGTTGCTTAATCAACCAGTGAATTCCACCAGTGCGTCGGGTCACCATCTCTTTTTTGGTGAAAAATACCCAAAGCAGTTTACTTCACTGACAAAAAAATGCCAAATCATTAGAGCTGATGGAGTCTTAATTTTTTTTAGTGCGCTAATGCATTGCGTTAATTTTTTAAAGCATGTGTTAATGCGTTAATTAATCATTAATATTGCTGATGTTGTATGTGGACTACATCAAGAGTAAAATTTTTTTTAATTACTTGTATATTATATGATCATCAAATAAACGTAGTTTAATGGAATATTGGAACTCCTAATTCACAGAATTAAGTAAATTTATGTATGTGCGTTAATTTTTTAATGCACATTAATTCTTCAATGCATTAAACTCATTAATTCCACAGTTCTACAAATTATCAACAATAGATTCTGCAAAAAAATAACATCCATTACTGCCAGATTAGTGCCAAACTACTCTGCCAAAACTGTAACGATGTGAGCGAGAATCAGTGATGCACGTAATATAAATTCATCGACTTAGTGACGCGCATACGTACATTAGTAAAAGTTTTCCACGCAAACTTTTCGTAACACTGAGCCGGACGCCGAAAGAAATCCTGCAGAGACCAGAATTTGCGGTAGAGATTGTAGTCGACCGGAACGCTGCTACCAGAGGCACTGCAATCAACCAATCACAACACATTTACATAGCATCATATCTAGGGCTGTACTGAATAGCAGATTCTACTATTTGGCCGAATAAGAATAATTTATGATATCATTCAGCTGAATACGAATTGATTAAGATATTGCAGTTAACTGGAACAGTGTTATTGCTGGCGGCATTGCACAAAGACAGGTACTCAGAAACTAAAGAGGAAATAAACCTTGTAAACAACATGGCCTAAAATTAAAGTACATAATTAATAAACTTAAGTGCCACTAATAAAAGTGATAAAAGATTTCGGATAAGTGACACTTAAAGATAGAAAGTAATGTCCACTACTTTTTATTAAGCAAAACCATAGATAAATGCTGGAGATTCGGCATTAACTGCAGCAATAGTAAACAAAATTTTTATTCAACTATGGTTTTGCTAATTAAGTTTAAAAGTTACAAAATTAAAAGTGGTTAATGTAACCCATTGCACAGCTATAAAGCATCAGCTACCATATAGACGCTGCAAGCAAATACATTATCACCAAGATAATTTTCCTGTCTGCATCCAAGTAGTAGCCACCTGAGTTAGCAACCTGACCAGTTGATATAATGCAAAATGTTTCTGAGTGAATCCACTGGGTGGGAAACTGGATGATTTTTACCGAACAAGGCAGACAGAGGAGGAGTTGGGAAAACTAACACTTGACAAATTTTAGAGAAATCATTTAGAGTTACATTACGTAGCTGTATCAGTAAATTTACACAAATAGTGACTGACCTCTGTTCGTCCATTTCTCCATCTTCAATCTCCATGTTTGAATCTTTCTCATCGCCGGCCTTCTACACACCAAGTGGTTAACAGATCAACAACCTATTCGGAAAAGCAACAAGACTACTAACAAAACTGCTGTCAACACTAGCCTATTGTACGGAACAGTCGTCATCTTTGTTCATCAAATAAAGTTGACAAATGCAACTTGCACAAAAAGACAAAACGCTGCAAGAAAATACACAATAGAATGCAGATAAAAAAGTCATAAAAACAAATACAGTACAAAAACATTAAAAAAAAACAAGAATCACATCTACGAAAGTGTCCTTACGCAACATGCACATAATAAAGTTCCACTCTACTGTGAAGTTTTCCTAATTAATGACTTAACACTGATTAATGACTGTCCTGCTTCTCTTCTGAGATTCTGGTGCTATATAAATTGTTACTCACTTACTTACTTACTTATTCAGTTCTGTACAATCAGTCAAGTAGGTTTGAATGACATGATATGTGCTGAGTAATGTTCTACTAAAAATATTCAAATAGTAGAGCTGTCAAATTAACGCATTACTTAATGCGTTGATGTGTTAACAAATTAACACTTGGCGGAGCCCCCAAACGTCACGGGACCTGGGGTAACTTACCCCTCTACTCTCCCTCTCGACGGGCCTTGGTGGGTTAATAATGCGTTAAAAAAATTAATGCAGTGCATTAATGCATTAAAAAAATAACACTTCAACAGCTCTAGCATATATACAAAAAAGTTTCATTCAAGCAGAGAACTGACGGATTTAAAAGCAGCTGGGTCAAGTTCATCCGGCTTGCTGCTGTAAAGTGTAACATTGTCCAAGTTAAACTGACTCATCAGGTTCAAGCCTACGACACACCAGACAAGAATATGTAGAAGGCTAAAGTCTATGACACACAGAGTACGAACTATGACAAGACTGCTTATTGTCTGCTTACTGTATCTCATTTCAAATAAAATTTTACACGAAAAAACATACTATTAAAAATATATATATGTACAAGATTCTAAATTACAAAACAAACAAAAAATTTTTGCAAAAAACTGTCATCTCAGTTAATAACAACAATGTTGCAGCTATGCAACTACACTGTGTCTCAAAAAAAAGCATGTGACTACATTTTTTGCAATAACTGGAACAATGAATGTCCGATTATAATAATTTTTGGCACACTTATTAATGAGACTATATGTCATCGAATGGTGGTTTCATTTCCCACCTCATCTATTTAGTGCAACTGTCTTACCTTGGGAAATCACAGA
>Ga0209367_1006546_pt1 | contig 16099 bp, 14 predicted proteins | sample WorMetLIZISLAND2_FD_187412 | JGI IMG/M metagenome (GOLD analysis project Ga0209367, IMG submission 187412) | Marine gutless worms symbiont microbial communities from Max Planck institute for Marine Microbiology, Germany - Olavius geniculatus... ... | reverse complement strand
CCCCCCTTTTTAACCACGACGCCGCTGAACAGAAATGATCGTTAACCTTATAAGTTGTTATTGACTTAAATTTTACACTCCTGTGTGTAGCCTGTTAAAAATTTGTGAAGAAATTTTTTCTATCGTTTTTCTCGCATATGTGCTAATAACGATTGTCATATATGCTGTCGTAGGTTACGGCGGGTTTCACTGTGAGCTGAAATACACGTCACCGGTTATACAATGTCAATCTACGGCGTGTTATAACGGCGGACTTTGTCTAGCTTCAAACGACAGCAGCAGCAACATCACTTGTGTCTGTCCAACAGGATACACAGGACACGACTGCTCGACCAAGGTCAGGCATAGCTGCCAACAATTTATGTATTTATTACTGCCCGCGGAAGCGACGGCAGTATTGTTTTCAGCATCGTCGTTAAGTTTTTTATATACAACTTTATTCACCACAATACAATGGTAGCACAGTTAAACAAAAAATAAATCTTAACTAAACTTAATTAATAACAATAATTTCTGTCTACACTTAACACGATAACTCGTGAACCGCTGCACTAAGTCTGATAAAATTTTGCATTAGGCTTAACATGTAAGTTAACAGTCTTTAAAAACCTGTTGAATATCAAGCTTATATGTCAAAGGTCAAAGTCCCATGGGCTTTGTGTGTTTTTTTGTTTGCACGATATTGCGACTACTCGCTGGCAGTACTTAGTTTTGAGCAAAGCTTGACAGTTTTTTTAGGGCCTGATATTAAAACTGTCGGTTGTAAAAAATTCATTGGATTGGATTCAATTATATGCACTTATGTATCAGCTATACAACGAAGAATTGAGAATGTGTGGGTATGCATGATCGTGTGTTACTGTGTCAGGTGTAACATGTAAGTTAACAGTCTTTAAAAACCTGTTGAATATCAAGCTTATATGTCAAAGGTCAAAGTCCCATGGGCTTTGTGTTTTTTTGTTTGCACGATATTGCGACTACTCGCTGGCAGTACTTAGTTTTGAGCAAAGCTTGACAGTTTTTTTAGGGCCTGATATTAAAACTGTCGGTTGTAAAAAATTCATTGGATTGGATTCAATTATATGCACTTATGTATCAGCTATACAACGAAGAATTGAGAATGTGTGGGTATGCATGATCGTGTGTTACTGTGTCAGGTGGATCTGTGTGCGTCAAACCCGTGTCCGCATGTCTGCGTTGATCTCGGCCAGTCTTACGTCTGCCAGTGCTACCCCGGCTATACAGGTCTTACTCGACCATTTTCCGCTGCTATTTTTCTTAGTTTGCAATCAGCGAAAGGTTTAAGATTAACTGGTATTAAGCAGTTTCCAATATTGAAAGGTCTCTGAGACTCAAAACCTGCTGCTCATTTTCTACACGTTTTAGTTTCTTCTCATACCGAAAAACGATTCTAGTTAGCAATGTCGCCATAACAATAGTTCTAACTAATAGAAACTAGAAAAAAATGTCGGTTCATTGCCGGCATAATATGCAACTGTCTGCTTAGAGCTGAACTCCTGACGTTAACTTTTAACTTTTTTAGTTGAAAATTGGCCGGCTGGTTGCTCCTGTCCTACGGAACGTTCATATCAGTTTTGGTTTTTTGATGCTTTTTCGCTCTCGAGTTATGAGGCCGAACGGGACAGACGGACAGACGGGCAAAATCAGTAATGCGGCCTACCGCCTACTAGAACGGTAGGATAATAGTGTCTGTTACTGTTTGCTGCTGAGTATCAAACACAGATGTGTTGATGCGACAACGTTATGGTTAAAATGGTAAAATGGTATAGCTTTTCACAGGAAACCCATTCGCAGAGCTACGGAGCGTTGCCTGCCATATGGGAGTACAAAGCGTTACCTGCCACCCGGCCCAGGTGAACGCGCCCCGCCATAACCCCAGCTAGACATGTTGGTGCTCGATTTAAAACCTACCCCGGAGTAGATCGGAGGCTGAGTTGACCTTGGTGTTGGTTATATACAGAAATGGTCACCCATCTAAATAGTAAGCACTTGATAGCGACCCCACCGGCAGTGAAACCAACGACCTCGCGATTGCAAGTCCAACGTCCTGTCCGTTACACTGCGAGGCCACGTGTTGATTGCGTTGTGCGCAGGCGTGAATTGTGCTGATCAGGTGAACGCGTGCAATCCCAACCCTTGTCGTCATGACGCCGTCTGTCAGCTGTCTGCCAGTCACGAGACTGGATACACATGTCACTGCGCGCACAACTACCACGGCAACCACTGCCAGTACTGTAAGTCATCGCCGTGCACGCACTGTTAGTTTTTGGTGACAGTTTTTGGTGATATCAGCATATTCACTAAGGCTCTCGCTCGAAAAGGCGTAAATTAACAGTGGGTGCTATAAGTTTTGGAAACTCGTATGCGTTCGTTGTCATGTAGGTTGTCTAAAAATCCTACAAGAAACGATTAGGTCCTACGCGCGTAATTAAACTAAAAAAAAACAAATTGCGGAGTAGCATTACAATGAGACAAAAGCATGAAGCTAACGACGCCCTGTTCTCTAAACGGTAGCTGAGCTTCTTGATCGCGGTGTGTTGAGTATAGACTCGGAGCTGGAACTGATGCTGCGGACAGCTGCTGAGACTGCGGCACGTCCGCATCTGCGCAGTGCACGCACCGTGTTCTACATGCTGACACTGTCCGTGCTAACAGTCGCCGCCGTCATTCTCACATGTGTGCGCGCCATGAGTCGTCGCTGTCATTCTCGCCTGCTACTGTCACGTCCAGAAACTCTGCCACGTTATGTGCTCCCGCACTACCGGCCGACTACGACTACAGTAAGTAGACTACAGCATAACCTCTATGTCGGCACTTGCGTCTTCCATTTAACGAATTCGTTCGCGCTTTAGTTCTGAAGCAGAGTGTCCTTTCGACATAAACGCCATGGCGTTAATGATTTGTTGAACGTGGTCTTTTTAGCCATAAAATTTGCATGGCGCATTACGGCCGAACTGTATCAGCAGAATGGTCAATATCAACAGGCTATAGACATATACCGATGCCCTATCTATAATGCCTTCATCGCCGATTCTCCCGTTCTTTACCAAACGGGGGTACTGACGACTCCCCAATATATTGGATGCAAATTGCGGCCAAACCGCTGCGGATAGCAAAATGTCAATATTGACAGCCTATAGGAACTAACCAGCGACATATCCAACGCTTCAACCGCCAATCTTCTAGAAATTGGATTCCTGTTCTCCCAAAATAAGATTCCCACCCCGAACAATAAATGAATGTTGTTAGGCACCACGGTCGGCTATCCTAACAACAGCTGGGCTTCTTGTTGTCTTATGTGTCGGGATTCAGCAGTGGGGAAATGATGGATCTGTGACGTGCCGTGTAATACATTGCAGGAGAAAGCGCAGTCGACGCCGGCGCAACCCACTGCACTCATACAAGCGTTACTCGGCTGCACACTTCGGCAGTCAGGCGGATGTGACGTCATTGCTGCCGTCATCGTCGTCGTCACTCGACTATTGAATAACCATCGCTCAATGCCGCGTGCAGGAAGCAACGATATAACAGCAGCACGAATCACTGACGGATGCAGAAGCTGGAAAGTGGGGGTATGGCGAACGCAGTAAGTAAGTAAGTAAGTGAGTAAGTTAGTAAGATAGCTTAGCAGGCGCAATTTAGCAGTTAGCCACAATTCGCCGCGATCTCAACATCAGAACAAAAATGTCTTTAGCAGCCGCTTAATATGTTCAAAGCGGTAGCGGGAGCTTATAGCCTAATTAATGCGCTTGAAAGCTTAGCCTATAATTGGGGCTTTGGGGCTTATCCCCTAGCGGGGGTTCAAGGGCAGGGGGCCCTAAAGCTGAAAACGTCTTGGCAATCATGTACAATATTTTCGCTCACATATTTCATTTTTTTACATTTATCATGTTCACAATGATCACGCAGTGGGAATGCAAACAGAAAAATTAAAAGTGCTCATAGTGCGATTCTCCAGAGGCATTATTCCCTGCAGAGAATGGAGTTTTTAGGAACGACGTTCCCGCAAACGCCTGCACGTTGCGCTTCTTATTGTCTTTGTTGTATGGTTGTCATTGCTGCATTGGAAATGGCCTAAATAAAAACAAAAAAGAATCACCGTCAGTGTTTTCTGCATTAACATGATAAACAATAAACAATGTTAAACATTTCAACAATAAGAACAAAACTGCCAATAAAAACAGAACGCACTAACACAGCCTACATTTACGTAAAATAATCTAACATTCCTAACGCGAACATAATCAAGTTCATTTCATTAATTTTACGATGGATACTCACACTGACCTATACAGCCTAATTCGACTGATTTCTATTTTGAAATACAGTCTCTCTATAGTCTAGTTTTATCCATCCATCTATCTGTATACACATGATAAAAGTTCGCATTTAAGACGCAAAATGAGAAAAAGATAAACGCACACAAAACGCCACGTTTGTCAAAAAGTGCCAAACACCGTGTTACTGTCGACGCTATCGACGTTGTCATAATGCACATAATGTATTACAGCTAATGAGACGAATTATAAAACATCATTCTATCTAATCGTTAGTTGAGTGGCAAAGGTGCATAAGTAGCGTTTTTTTTGCATTTTGAGAAAAGATGTATTGAAAGTTTGCACGTGAATAATTCTAATTCACTTAATGCACTTCACTTCTTCTACCTGGAATACTGAAAGATAGTATACACAATGTATTTCAGTCTCAGACGATGACTTAAAACGTTCAAATGCACTGGTCACTTTAACCATTGCGGCATCGCCTCCAGAGAGCTAATGCATACACAATGTGCGCAAATTTTAAATTGATGTACACCGTACATACTTCATACCTTCAAATATCACATTTTCACTTTTACTGGTAGATTCTACGTCATTTTCTGCACTCCGTACTGCGCTTATGCACCTTTAGTACTCAACACGAGGATGTGACACCCTGGTTGATTTGTTGTACAAATATTCGCACTGAACTTAACTGAACTACTCGACCAACGTAATAGGCCTAATTCTAAGACGTATCTTAAGATAAATCTTATGACAATGTCTGCAATTCCGCTGAGAACTACATTGATCACTGCTCAGCTTTTCGGGTCCAATTCACAAAACATCTTGAGATAATCCTATAACTTTTTCACACTTGTGGTATTTTAGGACAGTGGGCTAATTCACAGTACACTTACAACATATCTTCGATAATTTATGCCGGGTATCTTAAAAAGTAAGTTAAAATCTTGGCGTTTAGAACAATTTGTAAGTTGTATAAAATAAAAAATAGGACATATAAATTTTTGTCTTGAGATGCTCTTAAGACAGGACTTGAAAATAAATCTTATGGCAGTGTCTGTGAATCGGGCCCCAGTTGAAGCGTTCATTTCTTGGCGATGCCGAGCTTCATTTGGAGGAACTTGGACGAGATTTGTCGCAGCACTGACTGTAGGTACTGATTGCCACCGTGCTTCGCCCATTCCTGCTCAAACTCGTTCTCTAAGATCTCCGCCGCTCGCTTTCGTGTTAGTCCCGTTTCCTCGAGACTTAACTCGCATATTTTTAGGTCGTCAACCCCTACACAGACACGAATACGCCGTGGTAGAGAGTAATCGGTGATAACTTTTAATTAATCCTGTATTTTTTCTAAGGTAGTGTGGGATCAGTGTTGAAGTGATGTGGGAAACATTACATGGGTTTTGTTGAGAAATAAGAATTTTTTTCTTTTTTTCCAGCGGTGCAAAATTGTGGAAGTCATGAAGTTATCACCGATTGCGTAATGGCCGATTTTTTTTTGTTATGAATGAGGCGTACACTGCAACACACAAACGCCAGCAAGACGTGGTATTTCGTTCTGAAACAGGCTCAGGTGTAATAAACGCCTAAAATACATTTTAAAAAACGTCACCGGCGGTTTTTATGTAAAAAAATTAACACTCCAAAATAGAAAAGCAGCAGCAGTAACAAGAATTGCTTACAATACAGCGTAACTCTTAATGGCTCGTAGGCGTTCCCGTGGCATTCGCAGAAAAGTTCTGAAACGGTTGCACAGCTTTTCAGCGGTCGTACATATTAGACAAGAGTTGCACAAACAACCTTTACACGGTGTTGTTGAATGAATGAACTAGCTAAACTACCGAAACACTGTTGTGTCGAAATGACTCTCTATGGAATACCCATCGCAGAGCTACGGAGCGTCACTTGCCACCCGACACAGGTAAACGCGCCCAGTTTTAACCCCGGCCAGACAGCCGGGTACTAGATTTACATACCCCAGAAGGATAGAAACTGAGCTAACTTTGATCTTGGTTGGGCTATATACCTACATGTAGGTGATTTACCCGTCCGCAGACAGTCAGCTATTCAAGTAGTAGGCCTAACCACTACCCTATACCCCACCGTTACGCCAGCAAGCCAGCTTACCAGCAACAAGCAGAATGGGAGCTTTGTCGTCATGCAGCTCCATCTGGCGAGCGATCCAGCGACCGTCGAAGTGCGCGTACCACCAGCCCCTAGCAACAGCCGACGCCACAACCCGGTGCTCGTCGCCTGGTCTAGTGAACGGAATGCGGAAGTAACGTTGTTGAGAGCCACTGCTCGCTGCTGCTGATGACGGCTTAGATACTCGTGCCATCTCCTGCTCACCTGCACAATGACATCACAAGCAACCTGACTGCCGTGCATATGTCAGGTGACGCTATAGCTGTCGATTCGATTGTGAAAATGTACTAACTATCAAACACAGTCAAGGAAAACCTTGAGACACGGTTATTTCATAAACCAGTGCTAAGCTATCTGGTTAAGTATTATCAACAAATTCAACGCTGAACATAGAGAACCGACCTGCTTGCACAACGGACTGCGGGGCGCGTTCTTGTTCCTTCAAGTTCTTTTGTTTGTTCTTTGTTTTCCACTCGTGATAGACTTTGAGTCGCCGGTGAAACTCCTCGCGACACGCGTCCAACAACTCCACGTCTGTAATACATAAGTAAATAAATAACTAAATAATCTTGGTGCAAATAGAAAGGCGTTCTGACCGATATGCAACGACTGACACCCGAGAAACCACGTTCTTATTTCAACGCCTGTCTGTCGCCATCCAACGATTCAATGCAGCCTGCCTAGCAGACAGGTTCCAAATCTCCGAGACCGCACCGTCATTCCAGACATTAATTTTCTTAGTTCAATATTTCCAGTAGCGTAACTATGGAAGGCAAACGGAGGCACTGCCTCCGGGCGCCGGCTCAAAAGAGGCACCAAGGGGGCGCCAAAAAGGCGCCCAAGGGGCGCCAGAAGGGCCCTAGATTCCAAGGCTCTATTTTTGAAACAGCATTATGATCTTTTCGATTTTTGATAAACCCCGCCAATTATAATGTAGTAAGCTTGGCGGATATAATGATTTCACTACATTTTGTCGTTCTGTCTGTGGTTCTGTGTGTAGACCCACAGTGCATGCGAATAAGTGACGTCACAGTGACAATGACGTTATTGCATTGCCACTCATAAATAGCTTCAAAACTTTTGTAGCTACGAATCGTTCTGAAGCTATTTATTTATTTTCGACCTTGGATGACCTTGAAGATCACTGACAACCAGTACAGTCGGCTATCCTAGCGACATCTCTTCTTTTGTTTAGCAATGAAGTAGTCCGATGTGACCTATTTTAGTGGAAAAGCCGTAAGCTGGTTAGTTAAAAAATAATTGCATCATTGATGCAAAGTGTTATCAAACACGGAGTCAAATACTGGGGAAATCTTTACAATTGTTACCACCAGACGTCATCTGTTAAGGCTGTTAAGGTTACGGCGCTCCCCAAATCTTCTAACTGCATTTCAGGAAAAAGGCCTATATAAAGAGGCAGGAACGAGAGGGACAAGAAGAGAGAGAGAGGCAACAATTTCGTGAAAATTGATCATTATTCGACTGAGTCAGGTAAAAAGAGCCTTTTATGAAACATCATGTGTAGAATACACAGGCTGTTTAAAAACCTAATATAAATGGCAAGCCGGAGGGGGGCGCCGTGCGTTATCTTGCCTCCGGGCGCCGACGACGAAGTTACGCCACTGAATATTTCAGCCGTAGAAAATCGAGTACTTCACGCTCAAAAAACAAAATAACCTTAAATTAATACATTTTCGTAGTTTGCCGTCTCAGCTCTAGGGAACTGAGTATTTTGGGTACAAAAAAATAAAGAGGCCTACGTAAAAAATAAATGCAACAGACCAGAAGAAGTGTTGATAACGTCACGGATCTCAGCGTAAGTCCATTTAGTCAGGTCATGCTTCTTGTACTTGGCTTTTGCTACCGCAATCGGCCTGGTATTGAACACATCAGTAACACCAGTCCCCTTATGAACAACTACATCGACAACGATTTATTTTCCGACTGCCATGATTACGAAAAAAAGTTACCGATCATGTGTGCTTGCGTGTGTGTTTCGCTATTTAAAAATTGTTGTAGTTGTAATTTATTTTTCTTCATTGCGTGTCTTAATGGTGCTGGGTTATTGTCTTTGCGGCTGTCGTCCCAAGTTTTGTACATAGTTCACCTCATCTATTTTACTGCTTTCTGTCGATGACTGCCATGACAATACGATCATAGTCTATGCGATCTGCGTGTGGTTTATGTACGACACCGCACTTTCTGCGTACTCGCTTACCCACTCCAGCAGTGAGGTATTTAGTACAAACTATTACTGTACATGTTGATATATAGAAGAGAAGAGAGAATGACCTGGCAGTCTGGATGTCTTCAACCATCGACTGATCTTCAGCAACAAGTCTCAGCGCCAACTCACGGTCCCGACGCTCCTGCTCCAACTGCTGCTGCCTACAAATAATAGTATACAATGCAATACAATAAAACTTCAAGTGAAAAATGCCTATTGCACCGCAGTCACTTTACAGTCAACTATGAGAAAGACGTAGAAAACAGAAGAGTCTTCAGTCTGGTCTTAAATGTTCGCAAGGACTTTGAAGACGTCACTTCTGGTGGCAGACTGTTCCGTGTTTTGCTGCAGCGACTGGGAACGCTCAGTCGCCGATCGTAGAGAGCCGTGTCAGTGGTACAGCCAGTGCCGAGGTCGACGACGAGCGCAGGCGATGTCGACCAAGAAGTCCAGCGACAGGCACCAGTGACAGTCTGCAGAACGTTCGCCAGTACGGTAATAGAACAGTAGCAGTAACAGTAGGACTAACTGTGCGAATAGCCTACACATTGCCAGCCTAACGTAAACACAGTTTTGTACAACAGCTGGTTGCAGATAACATCACAGCTTTTAAAGATATCTATACAAGTTAAGCCCAGCTTTCGCTCAGATTTCCTTATAGGGTAACTGTTTGTTGCTGCTGTGAGGAAATTTTTTTAGGTTGGATGCCTTTTCTGAGGCTCAGCCAACAGTGCTAGATCATTTAAAACAATAAAAAATAAATGTCAAGTCGAGAATAATAAATACATTGATTGTATGAATAAAATCTGCCTTGCACACGAAATGTTCAAATTTTAAGTAAGTAAATCCAAGCTAACATACTTCAACATTTCTTCTTGAGCTGTTTTTTCTTTCTGCTTCGCCAAGATTTCCTAACGCAATAATCAACAGATTCTTTGAACTTCATTCAAAGATAAAATTACTTAAAAGTTGACGTACAACAACGCTCGTAGTACAGATGCACAGAAATATACTAAAATATTTCTTAGTTGATGTGCCAGATTAAACTGGCAGCTTGCCTGTTAGTTTAATTTTCAACGCAAATCATTCACAATATCATGCCATATCTATGACTGTAATAAGGTAAATTAATGAATATGTACACATTTATGACAAAGTCATTCAAAAAGAGCAAATAAACAAAAAAATGTGGCAGTCACTACTGGCTACACAATAAAAGTATGACGAATCAAAATAAAGAAAAGTGCGAGATTTTTTTAGTCACCATGAAAACAAAAAATTTTAGAATCGTAATATTACTTGATCAATTATAAACCTACAAAGATGTAACTATAGCCAATGAAAGTTGAAAAATTAGTGCTAGCCAGTGAATGAAAGCGATTGGCGTAACACTCACGGCATTCTTGCGCTCAATTTCTTCTTGTTTCCTACGCTCTTCCTCTTCCTTGCGTCTTCTTGTTTCCATTTCCTGTTTTCTAATCACATCAGACCAAACAGTGCTTGATGCCGCGGTCTGTAATGATCTTAAAAGGCTCGAATATTTTGTGAACAATATTTTTGTTATTAACAGAACTTTTTAGGCCGAATAGGCTTACCAATTCTAAAGGGCGCCACTTTGGAATTCTAAAATTTCGCACAAATAACTCAAACGACTTTGATGTTTAGATTATGGTGCAAACACCGATATTAATGGCGTTAAATAAAACTAAGTTGTATATGCGACACGTACTGCCTTTTTATTTCGTCTTCCTCCTTAAGTCGTCGTTCTTCTTCCTCTTTTCGTTTTCGTTCCTTCTCCAACTCTTCCTGTCCGTTCATCAAATACCAACACAAAACGAGAATATACAACACAATAATCACGATACGGTGTTGTTGTCCTTTGCCTTGGTCCTTGGCTTTGAGATGTCTTCGAAAACAAATTTTAAGTCTTTGGCCTTGGCTTTTAGCCTTAAAAGTCAAATCTTTGGCTTTGGCTTTGGCTTTGAGGGTCAAGTCTTTGTTAACAACACTGGTACAATATATACAGTAATTCACAAACTAACGTACAAAAAGTTAGTAACTTAGTACACATTACACACTACACAGTCGTGGACATTGACGGCGTCAGCGAGAAATTTTCTTCGTCCTAATCCGTCACTTTTTGCGAATTAATTTTATTCTATTACTTTATCACTGTTGTAAATCTACACGTCAATTCTTAAATTTAAAGTCATGGTGTGTTACGTGGATAAATACAACTCGTCTCTACAATGGATTTTATTTCTGACATGCGTAATATACTTAGCGTTTTTTTTCTTTTCAGGGACCAAAGTGTTTCTTCTGTTTATGATTGCAAAAGGCCATATATACAAAAGAAGTTAAAAGTAACTGCCACGGTAATTGCGTTTGAATTACATTGCTTGAAATAAATGACGTTTATTAACCTGAAGTTTTCTGAGTCTTTCTTGCTCTTCTGCAATTTTCTCCTGTTCGACCATTTTCTTTATCTCAGCAAACAATTTCTCAATGTTACTCACGAGGTCGTTGTATATCTTATCCAGTTCTTTCTGCCCCAGCTTTGTTTGCTGAACACATAACGACATTTACTGTTTCGGAGAAAAAAATCTATAAATTTTTTTGCACCACAACTTTTTTAATATTCACGCTGAAGAACAAATCGAGCAATCAAATGAAAAAAATTAAAGATATAACTTTTGTAGCAAAAGACTTAATCGACCAACAACGCCAGTGCACAGAAAACTGCGGAGCTGAAGCCGCGAAAGCTAAGCCACAAAAAAAATCGACTCTAAACCACCTCAATCGAATTCAAGAAATATTGCAGTAGGACCTATGCGTTGTAGTTTGGAAAAAAACTAAAAGTTGCTGAACCTGAATCTTGCTGCAGACGCTGGCAATCAATTGTTCTAATGCGCTGACTTTCTGCACAGCGCCATCTTTGTCTTTCTTCAGCTGCGCTGTTAGCTGCTTCATCTGTTCCACTTGAGAGCTGACTCCACGAACCTTAGCAAACGTCTTTATCCTGCATGCACAGTGCTCCTTCCTTACAACCAAAAAGCGTAAAGTCTTTCCCCATCCGTAAGGTCCATAAACCGGCGCTGATCACCATTTCCTTAGCCATCAGCCAGACATTAGTTTATATATTAGTGCAACACATATCACATATTGTGAGACACATATCATATAAATTGAAACAATTCAATAATTGTCATTATTTGTGTATGTCTAAGGCCTACTAATTCAGAGTCAGCTTATGTCTTAGCATACTCTGTAATTAACAGATCTTAAAGCCAAAGTATTGAGTTTAAGTTCAATCACTTGTTCAAAGCAATAACACAGTAGAGTAGAGCTGGAACTCACCTTGGCCGATATTCGTGCTTGCATCGCCACATTCGCACTGAAGCCTGCAGCTTCACCAACAAGCCGCGTCGATAACAGATCTTGTTCTTAACTACAGGACAAAATCACACTGGATCACTCACTCCTGCATTGCATCTCAATGAACGATAATGTAACGTGCTATTCCGCAAAGTAACGAGGATGAGAAATAATAATATGTCGCAAGGAATAAATACTACAGAAATACGCAATGCAAACACAGTCAATTTAAATTAAGCTATATTGATCATTTTCCGCTATATTAAAATTAATCAGTAATTATTGATCAGCAGTGGGAATGATTGTTATTAGCAAAAAAAACATTTTGTTCTCTAGGATATTTTTCAGACTACTACGCATAACGTGGGTAAAATCCTATGTTTCAACCAAAAAATACGCCAGTTCAGTGCCGTCTTATTATGCGGCCGTCCGCCCAGAACTGCGCAATCCTAACTCCCTAAGCGTGAACTTTGAACTTCTGAGCTACAACTGGCACACCAATTACTAATACTCAGGTATGTTTCCACCAATTTTGGACGGTTTCTCTACGCTTCTTTGTTTTCAAGTTAAAAAACAAACGCCAGACAAACGGACGGACGAAAGGCGGCACAACGATGAATAATCTAATGTAATCTGAAAACAATTTGCTATAACGCTAGGAATAATGCCATTATAGTACTGAGAATCGGAAGCGCTGAAACGGATCAAGAGCTACTACTACGATTACTACTACTATTACTACTACTACTCACGTTTGATGACGGACAAGGCGCACCACTGCAGCTGTCTCCAGTGTGAACGTAGAAGCCATTTCTTTACTTTCCTCATCAACTGAGCGAGGTTCTCCGGGTCCGACTTCATAATCTGGTCGAACTCTGCGAACTTGCCCGGCCGGAAGAAGACTTTCGTCTGTCCAAACTTGAACTCGTTCTCGTTGAGTCCGAGTGCTTTGAACAGAGCCTGATAAACAAAACACCATATTAGGTCAGTGGCCTCGTGGCCGGGAAAACAAGGGGGCAGAAGCAAATAGGCCTCCTCCCCCCAAAAAATATCGGATATGGGAAAACTGTTGTAGAAAATCCAAAATTTAAGGGTAAAACCTTATTTGGGGAAAATGTAGCGGCAAAATTAACATTTTAAACACCTATATAAACTCCTTTGCATCATATTATTTCTCATCAACGGCGTCGTGCTGGATTAAAAAAGTAGGCGGAGCAGAAAATTGCAATTTTTCATCAGGCACGGCAAACTTAAAATTTCCGACACAATTCCAACAGACAGTTGGTCCTAGTTTTATGCTCGTACCCATTTTTTTCGGCTTGACCACCAAAGGTGCATTGACGTCAAAAACAACTTGCTTTTCACGAAAAATTACATAATACGTTTGCACATTTTTACGTCTCGCGCGCTACGTTCCTAACGTAGCAAAGAGGAGTATAGTATATGAGATCAGTGTAATATTGAGGATCGACCGACCGACGACCGACCAACGACCGACCTCTGTTCCTGTAAGAGCCTTCCTGGAAGAACTTCAAACGGCCATATCTCCATGACAGTGCTAGATAGACGCATGGTCACTATGGACCACCCATAGGAAGTCGACCCCCGGGAGTCAAATGGTCACGTGACCGACGACTAAAAAATCAAGGTCATAACCCCATTATCGTTGAGGCGCCATATCTCCGTAACGGTGCCAGATAGATGCGTGCGTTGAGGTATAACAAGACAAATGGCAACTAGCGTTATCGACCATTATTGGAAATTTTTCCTCAATTCCTAAAATCGGGCAATATTTTATCAAATTCGGACAGACAATTTCCAATAACGATCTTGACGCCAGTCACTACTAGTGTAATATTAAACGGGTCTCAATTAGACGCCGGGTTTCTAATACAAGCCGAAAGGAACAAAAAAGCTTTTAAAAGAATACAAAAGAAAATGATGTGCGCGAGGAGTACATTAACAATCTACAATCTAATAATATTTCTTGTTAGCTATAAGTTTAATCCAATCTAATCTAACATACATTTTTATAGTCACTAATGCGCTACAGTAATGCTAGTAAGTCAATATTGGCAAAATAAAAAATCTAAGTTATATAAAAATGTAACAATATAAGTAACTTATCAGTCTAAAGTTGAGAAATCTGCGACGAACTTTTCTTCCAATAGTTGCAAACGCGCACGTCAATCTTATGATCAATTTACATCTAAGACGCCGACGCGACTCAACTCATCAGCTAAGCTGAGTTCAGTCGCGTCGGCGTCGTAGATGTAGATTGGCCATTACATAAGCCTCTCGTTTAGCACGAACGAAAACGTCTGCAGCTGTCACGGAAATTCGCCCTACCTTACAGAACATTCTTGGATCAAGTCGAGCAATCTCCGGCGGCATATATTGCTTGTACATGGCGTACAGGTCGGCGAATGCAGTGCGCGATGGAAAACCTTGCTGCATTAGCTCCAACACTGAAGTCATGCCTTGTATACACGGACAAACCACGCAATAATAATCGACGTTATTTTTGACACAAAAACGTTCACAAAAAATTACTCCGTGTAAGCTAAGACGAAAACGAGCCTCAGCAACGTCGCCTATCTAAAGCAAGATGACTGCATGTGACCTTAGTTGTATATGGTCAGTCACCAAAGGCAATCCATTTGGCCATTTCAACATGTGTAAAGTTCATTAACAGATAAAATACAGTAGCAAGTCTGACAAAATATTAAACAAAATTTATCCCAATTTCCCACATTCGTATACAATGTATAAATAACAGTGATACGCGTCGTTCAATAAAAGAATCTCGACATGAAAGTAGCAGTTGCGCCATTGCGGTAGTACCTGAGCATTGCAGCTGTGACAAGATCTGTCCGCCTTCAAACAGATGATCGACCATCTTCACGTTCGGTTTGATGCAGCGAATAAAACTCGTTCCCTGCAGTGCAGACAACGCACAGCTAAAACTAATAGCTGCATCGACAGATACTCTACTTTACTGGTAGGTCACAGTCTAGGTGGCGGCAATTGACGTCAAATACGCAGTTATGCCAAACGAGGTCAGACCCTCGAGGCCGAGTACGAGACCAAGCTCAAGGTTGGGACCGAGGCCAAAAGTGCGAGGCCGAGATGGAGGACGAAACCAGTGTTGTTTAAGGCTAAGGCCAAAAACTATAATAGTGACAATGACAACAAAAGCTAAAAGTTTTATGGCATTAAAAAAGCAAAGCATTAAGACCGAGGCTACTACTACTACTACGTACAGTCTTGTTAAGCTTGTCCATTAGAACGCCGAGCTGGCTACGGAATTTGCTTCCGATGCTGATGAAGGTCAATTTGCCAATCTGCTGAATCGAAGCATCACCCTCGAAGATCTTCTTGACGAGAGGGTTTTTGCTGTCAGTGATAAGTGCTGCCAAGGAGGCATGCAAAGCGTCGTTATTCTTCTCAATGAACTGCGCCTACAACCACACCACAGATGTAGTACCAGTAGCAGCTGTAGTAGTAGTCGTAGTAGTAGTAGTATGAAAGGCATTTACAAAGTTTTGCAACTCGATATATTAGACAAAAACCTTTTTAAAAAAATCTGTACACCAGCAAAACGCATATTTAGCGTTAAAAGGCATTTGGTGGCCTTTTGAAATGGCGATCTTTTGGAATGACTGCCTTTTGGAATGGCGGCTCCGATTCAAATACAGCACAGAGCAGCACATTTTTGCACAGTTGTGTACTAAAAAGCGAGCAAAATTTTGTACGAAACTATTTGCGCATTTCTAAGATATCGTGATTTTGGTGTTGGGACGCCTTTTGATTTACCCTGTATAAGCCACACAAATCATCTTCTCGTTAAACTGTTCAGTTGCAGTAAAGTCCGTGTAGCGCTGTTGTATTGGTACTTGCCGTGTGGTAGCAAACTGCGCCGGCAAAATGTCGAATAAGAAAACCTTCCTCATCTCTCACTTCTCGGTGACTTTTCAACTTTGACTTCCTCGGCACCTGTGCATTAGCAGTACAAATATAATAACACAGTAACACAGTATTTAATAAAATA
>Ga0209367_1006545_pt1 | contig 16100 bp, 9 predicted proteins | sample WorMetLIZISLAND2_FD_187412 | JGI IMG/M metagenome (GOLD analysis project Ga0209367, IMG submission 187412) | Marine gutless worms symbiont microbial communities from Max Planck institute for Marine Microbiology, Germany - Olavius geniculatus... ... | reverse complement strand
TAACCAGGCTGTGATCCGAATCTATGTCTGCACCCTGAAAGGTGCGGCACTGCTGCACTGACGTTGCCCACTTTCTTCGGATCAGTATCATGTCAATCATGTTTCTTGTTTTTCCGTCATTAGATCAGCGGTACTCAGCCAAAAAGAACCGAAACCAGTCGTCTAAGCCAACTCAGCCTGGCCGTCCCTGCGCAGCTTGCTGTGTGCAGATGTTCGTGGTGTTGGGTCCGACGAGTTTCCTGGCGTTCTGTGACGTGATGTGTGCATTGGCGGCGCTCGTGTTCGCCGTGCTGTGGTACGTCGGCAGTCGGACACCGCGACACATCGGTAAGTTGACTGCCAATGCAGAGACGACACATTATTCACAGCCTGCCGCATCTCGTTTCATATGTTTGTACTCTACTTGGTAAAAACCGGCAACGATTTTACAGTATACGGTGTGAGTCACAAAACTTTACCCCCTGACGTGCTCTGACATTTATTTTTTAAAGACTTGAAAATTTCAAGTGAAATTTCGCACGCGTACTCTGCGTTCAAATCTACTCTAAATTGCAAAGATTTATTTAATTATTTTAAAGTTCAAACTTTGAAAAAGTTATGCTATGTAAAGCGCGATCGCCTACAGAATTCTTGGTCCTACCGTTAAGCTGCAAGCTTAAAGGTTCGGTTCTATAGTACGATGTGTCTGTCTTTTGTCGTGTGTCACGGATTTATTGTGTCTAAACGGTAGGTCTCACTGGAAATCTTTTTTCACACGGGTAATTAGCCTGGTGTGGCGGTTCGGCGGCTGCAAAATTTTAGCAGTCTGGTGTAAAGAAAACACTTTCAAATTTGGAGTTGAAAAAACTCACCACATAAAACTCCAGTGTCATATCAGATCGTATCAGATAACTATCAAGTAACTCTAACAGCAACACGTAAAAGACTATTCGTACTTTGAATGCAAATGTTTGAAGTATCGCCTATCAGTTCTCAGACAAGCGCGCAGCCGTCCACGCCACTTGTCAGTGACGTGCTGCTGCAGATCAGACCACACAGCAATCTCACCGCTAAAGATCACATTTTAGTAAAAAAAGCTGTTTATAAATACAAAAGTGTTGAAGCTAAAGAAGTAGTTCGTGAATTTTTTGATAAAGATTAGAATGCAAAAGTTCAATTAATAAGCTTCTGAAAAAATTGCGAGATTCTGGTTCGGTGAGAAAGTGAACGGAAAGCGACCAACGTCGCAGTGTGCGTTCTAATGAAAAGCTAGTTTTTTTACGAAGGAAAATGCAAACATAAAAACGATACGCGGTGGGCTGTGCGTATGAGTTTTCTTCTAATTTTTTTTTTGAATCAGGGTTTTACCAAAAAATAGCTAAATCGGATGACAGCAATAATATCGCGAAAATAAAGAGTGACGTTTTTTCTGAGACACCGTAGAACTTTATGCACAACGGTATTAAATACTGTTTAAATAATCGGTTTTAAAACGTTTTAAAACAAGCGTCTAATTTCATAATAGATTGCAGTAGACCGTTATAAACAAATCCAGTCCCCCCACAAAAAAACGATAAAATTTGACTCCTACGCGGTAGACAGACTAAATAGCGTGATCCTTAGTATACCATTATACGACGTCTTTGTAGTGCGTCCTAATGGCTTGTTATCTGTTGCTGCTGCTGCTGATCACAACGGTTGTCAATAGCAACGCATCGGTTGCTATCTTTGATGCGCAACGAGCGCATTTAATGCGGCGTTTTCTTCTGAGCAGTATTATCACTCTAACGCACAGATTGAAGCATTATTCTGGCGTATAAATCTTCTAGACGAGCTTAGAAGTTTTGTTTGGTCGAATATTCGAATGGCAGCGTTGGCAATACTTAGCGCAGTGATGTAGGAAAAGCATGAAATCAAGCTTAGCTTACAATTTTCTGTTTTTTTTAAACGATTGATAATTTCTGGCAGCTTTGAGAAATTTAAAATTTCATGAAAACACGAAATACTGAATTCATCGTGTTTTAATTAAAATTTTATGTTAAGCATTTTACAGTTGAAAATGCTAAATTTGAATACTTTTGCCACAACGCTGTTAAATCTTTCAGATATATGCTGTAAAGTAGCAGCAGCCAATTACGCTGTTGCAAATATGCTGTTGCTGACCGGTCTAACGTGCGCAGTTTTTGTGTTTGAAGATTTCGCAACTGACGTAAAATCACACTTTTAAAGCATAATAGAATGTAAATAAACTAAAAATATGCTTAAAACATCAACACTCTAGCTGCAAGTTCAAATGTCAAATTGAAAATGATTTGGCGCAGAAGCCTCGATGGCCAGCAGAGTCAATAGAGATTGGAATATAATAGGTCTGTAGTTTTACAGCACACTTACTGATCCGGAATTAACCTTGCCACAAACATACCACGTACACAGACGTTATTTCGGGTTTACTCAGTGAAACAACTTAACGATCATCGTCAAAACTGTATCGTTATAACATCATAACATGATAATTGCTTCATCATGCTTATATCCTATCGCAACGATGATAGGATTCAACATGACATCAGTGCAGTAACGCAGTCTCAATACGTCACAATACGTTATTATTATGTACCCAAAGGCGCGTACATAGCGATGTAACTGAACGAAACTAAACTGACACGGTTTAGTTTATGACAAACTGACCATTGGGCAAGCAGTAATGCATTACAGTAGGCAGCGTCTAATGGCGTCGGTGGCTTACGTGATTACGCTCACGTACGCGTCAACTAATGACCAATAGTCTCGCTCTGCCTGCCCATTCGTCATTTCGTCAAAAACTAAATCGTGTCAGTTCAGTTCAGTTCAATTACGTCGCTCTGTACGCGTCTTAAGTCATCGTAGGTGTCCTGACTGACCGGGAGGAGGCATACCTACCGTATGGACTTAGTCGTATTGCTCTCAGAGGAAATCTTTCCCAGTCGGTCGACCACATATACGAAGAGTTTATCAGTGCGACAGTTAAATCATATACAATGCACAGCCGGTGGCCGTATAGCTCGTACATTTGGGGTGTACCCCATCCATTGACTGGAGTGGCCAGTGGCGTAGCCAAAGGGGGAGGGGAATCGGGGGCCCAGTTCCCCAATCCTCTAGACAGGACAAGCAGTTTAAACTGCATTAAATTTCATCTGTTAATTTTCAAGAAAAACACTTAAAATTGTTGCCACCAAATCTCATATTTTAAAATATAATGCACCAAATTTGATAGGCCTATATGAGGCTCTGCCGGAGACCCCGCTGGAAGAGTTCCCAGCGCTTCTCCAATCCTCTAGCTGGATTTTATGTGTCTTGCTACTAAGGGGAGGAAAAGAAAAAGGGAACGGCGGAAAGAAGGGGGGAAATGAAGAAAAGAGAGGGAACGAATGGGGAAGGGAAAAGGAGGGGAAAGGGTCGAGGCCCCTTAATTTACATTTCCGGCTACGCCACTGGGGGTGACCATACATTGTAGCTTGCTGGTCGTAAGCGGTTTATGGGCTATATTATGACGTGATCTGATTGACAATCCGGCTTTCCATTTGCTGCTACAGAACGACATAAATGTGTTTCGTGTAGTTATTAATATTTCAGAAAATTTTCCAGCAAGATCAGCAAATCGGATATGCGTGGATTAGGGATAGGAGTTTTACAGTCAAACATAACGTCTTAAGTCGCGTACAAAGTGACATAACCAAACTGAACTGAACTGACATGGTTTGGTTTTTGACGCATTAACTAATGAACAAGCAGTAATGCATTACAGTAGGCGCCGTCTGACGGCATCGGTGGCCTACGTGGTTAGGCTCACGTACGCGTCAACCAATGACCAGTGGGCTCGCCCTGCTTGCCCATTGGTCAGTTCGTCAAAAACTGAACCACGTCACTTCACGTCGCTCGGTACGCGCCTTTACAAAAACAAGTTATGCCTGACGCTCGACTGAATTAGGCTTGCTCTTTCACTTCGAATCTTTGAATTCATTTCGTTGATCGGAACGGTTTTCCTTGATAACGTATTGGCTAGTAGATCGCGGTGGACGAGGCGTATAGAGATTCATCAATTCATTATGCTGCTGACTGACAGGAATGCGTAATAATGTATCGCTCGGTAGGATCATTCGTTTTCATTTCGACCGCGCTGCTGTTGGTCTCCGTCTGCAGATAAGCCCAAATCACACTCAGTTCGATTTAACGTCGATTGTTGAGGAGGCCTCTTTCCCTTCTCCGCCCGTTGAAGCGGGAGGGAAAAGGCGGAAGGGACCTCCCAAATATTTCGACATGTCTTGTTGTGTAGCCACAGTATTTGCAACATGAATGTCCCAATACTTTCGCTGAAAATCATATCAGGGGAGAAGCACAAAAAATGCCAGAAAATTTTTTCTCTGCTCGCTACGCTGTCGTTCCGGAAATATTCTGTAAGGCTAAAATGCGCCAAAATTATTATCGGCTGGGGCTTTATCCCGGACCCCAGCGGGGCATCTTACGCCCCTCCCGTAGACTTCCTAGTCGGCTGGTGAGGGAATACTGTACCCCCTCAAGATTCTACACTATACTCGACGCCTGCGGCGTCTTGTTTTCGCTTCGCCTTCACTCCAATATTGACGACGGATCGACACTACAAGAAATCGAACTAGTGGAATTTGGGTTGTGTAGTGGACCATTTCTTCGCCAACTGCGTGAAGAGCTTGTAGGCCTACTATAAAGACCGACTTGGAGTTACAGCGCAATCGTAACGAATATTGGCAGATAATTAGCATCAACTGCAGCAACAGCAGCAGCGGCGGCAGCAGCTGGGGGTAAAATCAGAATGAATGGCTGTAGAACTTAAGGTTTAAAAACTATTTTTTTATTTTTTTAAAAACAATATCCCGGAACTTTTTACACAAATAATTAGCTATGTGCCTTAAGCTCGGGTATGCAAAAAATTTCAGCGATCTAATGCAAGGGAAACATTTTCAAATTTGGGGTTGAATAGACAGAGGTAGGAAAAATGTACGTTTTTCAACTGAAAACTGGCCATATCTCGGAACCGGTAAGAGATATATACGGCCGAGGTTAATATTAATCACTAATAAGAAATGCCATACGCTCGGTCAAATGAGATGAAGATCATTGACTTTGGATGACCGTGAAAGTCACTGACAACCAGTACGGTCGGTTATCCTAGCGACAGCTGGGCTTCTTGTTGTAGCTGTATATTGAGACTGATCGGCGGTGTGCAGCGCGTAGCGGCGGATCGTTCGTCTGGAGTCACATGTGCGGCGGTACGATGCGCACGTCGGCCGACGGACCTCAGATCCAACGCGTCAGGGTGTTCGGCAAGCGCACCAAAAGCAGCACGAGCAGCGGCAGCAACATGGAGCTGGCCAACGTCTGCAGTCAGCAGCAGCAACCTCCTCCTAGCTCTACTGCCACAACCACCACGTCATCACTACCAGCGTCCAGAAACCAGTGATGTGTCCTCGGGGACTTGTCCTCGTCCTCAAAGAGCAGTGTCCTTGGCCTTGGCCTTGTTCTTGGTTCCAAGTCTTTGACAACGTCACTGCCAGAAACACCTCAACGATTGATTCACCAGTGTCTACACCATATCAACCTCGCAGCTAGCCAGTGGCGTAAACAAGGGGGCCTAAGCCCCCACTTTTAAATTTGTGTTGAAAATAATAGATATAAGGACTCAAAAAATAAGTAATACTGTTGCCACCAGATGTCATATTTTAAGGCTATAATTGCACCACATTCGATTTCGGCTGGGGTTCCGCCCCAGACCTTGTTCGGGAGCTCACAGCGCTCCTAAGACCTTCCTAGCTGGAATTTAGGAGGTCCTACTTTAAGGGGAGAAAAAAAGGAAGAAGAAGGAAAGGAGGAAAGGGAAAAAAAGGAAAGACAGGGAAAAAAAGGGAGGCGAAAAAAGAAAATAGAAGGAAAGGGAAAGGAGGCAAGCTCCTTCCTCCAATTCACATTTTTGCAGCTAGTGAGTGGTCTGTCGTAAATGTAAGAAAAGAAAGGTTTTTCCAGCGATGGGAGAGGAGTTCATATAATAATCAAGACCTAAATTATAACTGCATATCACTTTTCTCTCTAGCTTGCTTCGATAAACTGCTTTTTAGACCCGGAATGTCTCAAAATTGATGGCGGGCGGGGTTTGTTCCAGACCCCATCGAAGCAGCTTATTTCAAGATTCCCTAGATACTTTTTGGAGAAAGCCCCCTGGAAAGAAACGGAATAAAGGAAAAGATAAGGAAAAGGGACGGCAAAGAGAAAACAGGAAAGAAGGGAGGGATAAAAATTTGGTTAAGTAATTTGAAAATGGATAGATGCCTTTATCAGCATAATATCCACATGCTTCTTTTGCCGAGATAAGTTCGACAGAATTCTGGGCAGAGTTCGCAGCATGCTGATTTGATTAGTAAGCTTACAGAGAATAATGTAACGGTGAAGGCTAATTCTGCATAATGTTGTAACTTATGTATGCCGTCCATGGTTATCTGTTACGCCCATAAATCGGTTAATAGTTTAAACTGCAATCACTCGGAGAGCACAGAAACGTACGCTGAAATGTCGCCGAAACTCGTTAGCATTGTAATATATTTACTCATTTATTTTGCCAGATGGCAGCAACAATCAAATAGACAGCGAGAGACCGAGAGATGAAGCGATAGACATACAGACACACACAGAAAATGTATCAGTAGGGTATTAAAATGCTGCTAGCTAGTAAAGTATAGCTATTTCATTGAAATTGCAATATAAGCTTACGGGGTTACCCGGGTTAGGACTACAAATTGGCGCAAAATATGGAACTGGTTGTCAGATTTTCATTTTTGGTTAGCTCACTGTTATTTTTGGAACCCAAACGTCCATGAAAATTTATCAAAATTTCATAATAGAATTTTGACTAATCTTGTTCAAAGATTTTCTAGTTTACCCACTTCAGACAGAGATGTAAGAAACAAGTGTAATGAGTTTCTCAAAAACTAAGTATTATTTTACTTGCTGAGTTATGGATCACTATAGTAAGTTGTGGCTGTCTGTTGTCTATATTTTGTTGGTGATATTTTAATGTCTTTTATTGTCGGTCTTTATAAAACTCGAATCTGGGTGTGTACACTGCGTTATCTCTGCCAGTCACTTATGATATTTGTCGTGTTTTGTTGCATAGATGTACCGAACGTTCAAAATCAGCCGTTAAAAACGTTTTGGAAAAAGATCTTTGTGGAAATATGGAAAACGTTTTTAAACGTCCACAGCTTACAATTTTGACACGCGAAGCACGCATATACATGCGAATTTTTTTTGTTTCTTCGAAAAATTACGAGTTAGATTTGTGATATAATTATTTAATATATTTATGCTTTATACTTTTCATTAATTAAAAAAAACAAAATTGTATTTAATTACTGTTTCTTCTTTGTCGTTGTGTATAGTAGTGTTGTCATATTTTTTGCTTTGGTCGTTGTTGTATTATCTCAAGTTTAGATCTCTTCGTGTTAGACTATTTCTGTGCTACAGAACTGATAGTTGGTACTAAAACACGATTTTTACCGGGTGAACAATTAACTTTTGACTTTATATGGCTCACTTTACTTAGGCCCTATGTCAGTTGAACCAGACAACAAAGCTAGCTGGGGAAATACTCGAAGATCTGCAAGGGTAGAATAACTTTGCGTCTCTTGGATGGTTCCGCGGCTAAATTTGTGTTGCAGATTTCTGGGAGCACATTTTGGCCATTTGGCGTTAAAATTTTCGGCGTCTGGTATTCTGGTATTACTGAATTGTGAAAAATGTTAGCAACTGTGATATGCTGACCTACGATTTTCAGCTCCGGTAACCGTGTATGCGAACAAGGCCGTGATTTTGTGTGGGTTATAGTTCGACGTTAATTTATCAGCACCGTTATAACGCGTTACTGCAAAATCGATATTAAAATAAAAGTGCATGCACGACGTTTCCGCCTTACTCTAGGTTTAGCAACAAAGCCATCATACGGGAAGTGTGTCATTTACACTTTACACGCTATAAGTTTAGGCTCTAAACTTTTGCTTCCGACGTGCGCAGTGGTTGAGAATAGAAAGCCACCAGTTTGTTGTCATTACCCCGTTAACATGATCAAGCAAACGTCAAGCATTTATCAAGCAAACATCGAGCAATTAGAGCATACGTCGTGCACGTGTATTTTGAATGCATTTGCTAGATGTTTGCTCGATGATTACTGGATGTTTGCTTGATCGTGTAAACGGGGTATAACCAGATTTTACTATTTTGGCCGGCTTTCGCGACTTTGCAGTAGCGTTAAGTACATTGTAAAGTACAATGTATGCATTGTAGTTTAGTGTCGTCCACTCCCCGCACGTTACCAGGGCTCCACCCTAGCCATTGGCGTACACAAGGGGGCCTAGGGAGCCCAGGCCCTCCCAATTTTAAATTTTTGTTACAAAGATATTATGGATTCAGGAAAGTAATTAAAATTGTTGCCACCAAGGCTCATATTACAAGGATTTTATTGCACCAAATTTAATTTTGGTTGGGGTTCCGCCCACGACCCCGCTTTTCCAGACCCTTAGCTAAAATTCAAGCCTTTTAAGGGTTTTACTGTTGAAGAAAGAAAAAGGTGGAGGAGGAGGAGGAAAAGAAAGGAGGGGTGAAAGAGAGAAGGAAAATAAGAAAGAAAGGGAAAGGTCAGCGGAGAGGAGGAAAGGAAAAGAAAAGGAGGCTAAGCCCCACCCCCAATTTGCATTTCTTGTTACGTCACTGACCCCAGCTAATTTGGATGACTGACTACGGTCCTGCAAGCCACCTAAGCCTAGCTATAAGCTTAGGTGTAGCTGTAGGTCCTGGCAACGCTACTGTGTGAGGATCTGAAGAGAGGTGCATCACCTGCATGCCGCAGCTGTCTTCGTGACCAAAGATAACTAGTATCTCTGCTCGTGACTACGGCCTCGGCGTCAGTGTAAATCGCGTGTCCGTCGTGCAAGTAGTCACGTGGGACGCTGCAAAGATGCGCACGGATGCCTCTCGACCTCTAGGTCCTGCGACGGGAAATGGTCGAATGCTTCTATCTCCGTGCCTACGGCATCATTAACTGTGTACTCACTACTGGGCATGCAGTCCGACAAATAGTCGTAAAGACGCTTCACCGTTAGCCCGAAGCTGTGATAAGTAACGGCGTTAATACGATGGATGGCTCGAGACGCAGCTGGTTGATTCTATCGTAGGATACGCAGAGAGTACAGACGTGTTCTGTGTTAGGGTTTAAGTATCCCATCGAGATATTTTTTTAAAAATAAAAATATAACTTGATACCATACTAAGTCATGCAAAGCTACCGGTAGGCCTATGTTTATTATTATTTATTTATTATGAAATCGTACACGCAGTACGCATACAGAAATACATGAAAATACACATAAAACGTAATACACCAAAAAATAATAGAATTTAAAAAAAGAAAAAAACGGAAAAGTAAAGAAAGGGGAAAAGGCGCACGCACACACACACAAATAATCAAATCAAATAATTAATATGTGCAAAGGAAACTGACAAAGCTATCAAACTCAGCATGTGAGAGCAAGTCCAAAACATAGTTAAACCAGACTTAATAAAAAGCAACTTTAAAATAAAAGACATAGCTTTTTTGCGAATAAACTTCACTGATTACGCGAAATGTGGCATTTTTACCCGCGAAAGCAGCTACAGCTTTAGCGCGTTTTAGCCATCGCAATTCTGTCCGTCCGTCTGTTCGTCTGTCCGTCTATCTGTCTATACGGGTGGGTCAGTCAAAAACGGTGCAAGCTAAGATCACCGAATCTTCACTTTTGGCTGCCTGGAAGACTCTAGTTTTAGAATCCGTAAAGCTTTTCCATAAATTCGAAAGAGGTCACCCCCACGCAGGGGCGTTAAATGAAAGGGGCGTAGAGAAAATTTGCGATTTTCAGCCAATAAGTCGCCATGTCTCAGAAAGAGTGCGAGATAGGGCCTAGGTTACTATAAATCACCATACACCGGCTCTCGATTGGCATTAAAATCAATGACCTTGGATAATCTTGAATGCCAAAATAAAGTTTTCGATGGATTTTTTGGCGAGTTCGGGCTGTGAGACACATTTCAAAAGCGAATTGCGCCGAAATCAATTGAGATAGACAAGGACAAGCTGCAAATGGAATTTTCAGCATTAAACGTAGACTTCGTCCAAGTCTCGATTTTCTAGGTTCAAGGAAACCTGCGCACGAGGGCATCAAAAAGCGGCACCCCCGTAAAAGTCGTTATTTTACCGTTGTTGGAGAGTCTTTCGTGAAAATGGTTGCAGATCACCATGGGCATGCTGCCTATCACAACAAGCACTAGTGACAAGCTTTTCAGTCGTATCAACATCGACGACTTTGAAATACCCTGAACTTCCAAAATAAAGGGTTTATTGATTTTTGCGATCTTCGGCTGCAGCGCACACTCCAAGAATGAACTGCGACAAAATGGCTGGAGATAGACTGGCAGTTTGCAAACAAGAACAGCTAAAAACTTTTGCGCGTCTCGTAAGCATTAGCTTAAATTTCTTGTACTTGAAGTCCTTGTCCGCTAACGTCGACATTCGACCCTTTTTACTGAAAATGTGACAAACTGGCTACTCATGTTCCGTTACATGCACGTTCGCTCTAATTGTGGTTTTTCTACGCATTATTGTTCTCGAACAAACAGCCGACCAACAGAGGGTCGAGTAAAACGCGTAACGTATTCTACATGTGCCGAATCTTTGATATGCGAGCTACTGCGGTTGACTACGTGGCTAGGCGCCTGCGGAAAAAACAGCAGCATCACGCTTCACGATGGCGATCAGCGTTATCGTCATACCACGCTTCATCACTGCTGTTTATCTGTCTCTGAAGCCCTGCAGGCCAGAATGCGGAGAGAAAACGCTCAGGTATACGATGAACCAAGGAGTGCTAAATTAGTGAAGGACTCCCTAGATAAACCATATAATATCCTAGCAGTATATATAGCAGTCCATAGATGAGCCGGAGATATGTAGGTCTTTTGGTGCGGCTTCCCGGTGGCGGTAATTGCGTGCTGTCGTCGATAGTTCAAACGTATCTCTTACGTTCGGATCACGACAGGACGCTCCTTGGCTTGACAGTTTAAGCCAAAACTCCATTTTACTGCGATTTGATGTCGATCTCTACTACAGTTGTAGGTCTACTGCAAATCCACTACAGAGCAAAAGCCTATTAGCGAGGTGACTGGTCACAAATCCGAAGGAGCACCATAGTCCGAATTTGTTCCGCCATAGCCAGGCGCTGCTGTAGCCAAGGTTCGCCGAAGCCGGTGATGCAATCTATCCTTTTTCTTAACCATAATTGTTATTAACCTTAACCCTAACCCGATTCTTAACCCTCGCGCTATTCGGACTAGTGCCCCTTCGTACTAGTGAATGCTGTTCCTTACAGTGAATTGAACTGTATTCACAGCCAGTTGTAGGCCTATAAAACCTACATTACTTATCCAATCAAAAGCTTGCAACAAATCAATCAATCAATGTTATAGTGCCCTATCTACAAACATTCAAACCGATGGTGCATTAAAATGTCATAAACAAATAAACAGGTAACTTTTGAGAGCTTTGCGAAAAGCCAGAATAGATTCAATGTTTCTGATGTGTGAAGGAACCTGGTTCCAGATTTTCGGACCGCAGACAGAGAAAGTGCGCTTTCCGAACTGAGGCCGAATCCTCACGTCAACAGCTGCGTTGATTGTAGCGGAACGCAGTTGTCGCCGTCCAGAATCTCCACTGTTGAGTTTCTTTCACAATGTTGCTGAGATATATGCCACAGAATATGCCACAGAATCGTTGCTTGTCGTGTGAAATAAATCGCCAAGAGCAAATACGCCACTGACAGGTAACGTTAGTTGCCAATCGATTCGATACAGCAAATTGACATTGTCAAGATGCTGTAGGCATACGGCTTGTCCGCCTTGTCGTGCGACTTGCTATTGATCACGTCCACGACAAATCGAAGTATATGAGGCTCGGGCTTAAGCGACGTTTTTTCCTACAATTTCTCGAACAGCACGCGTGAGTCAACCGCGGCACCTGACTACTGTATGAATTATCTTATTGAACCAGTGGAAAATCAATAACTGCTGTATTATTTCGTCCGGGCCATACTAGTTGTCATCATGCATCATCATGCAGATCATCAATGGACAGTCGTAATTAACGTTGCACATGCGATCTCTAAACATTTATTGCATTATTTTTTAAGCACAAGGTAGCTTTATACTTTTGTAATCGAATATTTTAAGTAGCCTATACTAAGGTATATCACAGTGCAAAAATTAGACACATAGGCCCATAGAGAATTCGTTGGAGTAATTTTACGGTCAAACAAACGGATCCGTGTGATTGCGTTACCTTCTTCTTTTGTCGAAGATAATTCTGAAAAGCTCAAGACAAAACACGGCAGTCAAAGTGGAGTGGACCGCGGCAACACGGCAATTGTCAGAAAGCTTAGTGGAGGAAAATGAAATGGAAATGAAATGGAGAAGACTAAACCTTGCAGCAGTAAGCAATAAGCATAGGTTGTTAAAGAATGATAGACATTATTACAAGCCGGTAGGCGACCTGGCTCGCGACACTACAAGCTTTGCAGCGTAGCGCGGACGTCGTCACGTCCATTGCCTCAAGCGGACAGACGGACAGACAGACAGCAGACGCAGGCACACGGACAGCCACAGATAATAAAGGTCGCTTATAGCATGCAGCGTCGCAAACCATGGACGAGTAAGACCAAGAACATTGGCTTTTCATGTACGAGAACTACAGCTATAACTAAGGCGATTTTGGGAAAGAAAATTAAATGAACAAAAATATCGTAAATGAATAAAGCTATAAAATATCCTATTTTTCATAAAATTATTAGACATATTACTAAGCCTAATGGTACTAATGTTGACATAAAAAACGACAACATTGAGTTGCCAATTTACTCCACTCTCAAACAATATTTATTGACATCGGACCAGTTTAAACGTGCTAGACTATCTTGGACTAGACTTAGACTTAGACTTGAACTTAGTGCTAGACTTCGACGTGCCTGACTATCACAAATGTCAATTTTCACAACCGGGCCAACTGAAAGATGTCAGTTTTGTTATATTATGCAGTGAAAAATGCCAACTGACGACTCAGAGATTATTGATAACGGTAGCAATGGTGGTTGATGTGCAGTCGCTAAATGAGAAAGGCGACAAACGCCGACCTCGCGCAATTTGCAGAGTAATTGACTCAACACGGTCGCAGATGCGTTAAATTGTTTAGGAGTAGCACACTAAACTCGATGGGTATGGTCTGGGTAAGGTGTGTCGTCCTCACCAGTCAACTACGAGTGTTAGAGTGTTAGAAGCTTTAACCAACAAGAAACCCAGCTATCGCTAGAAAGGCCCTAGGTTTCTAAAATAATGGCGACTAATAGATTGAAACTTCGCATTGAAAATTGCGGCCAAACCGCCGCACATGAAGACTTAGTTACTACTGACAGCTTATAGAAACTTGTCTTCGCCCTGTGCGACTTACCGTTTAGCCACAATACATCCGTTACACACAATCAGACGGTCGGTGGGACAGAGGACAGACGTAAGTCGGCTCAAAAATTGTGTAAGAAATTTTGCGGTTAAACAGACAAACAGTCATAAAATTTTTTGGCGATCGTAAGTGACCAGAAGAGCAGCGAAGTGGTCGGTCAAAAAGATAGGCGGGGCAGGGAGTTGCGGTTTTTCTAACAGACAAAGCAAATTTCCGACAGAAAATTATGGGTGGTCAAAATTCCAAGTTGCTGAAAACTTTAATAACAGATTAAATGCATGCATAAAAGCTGGCGGTAGACACTCTGATTTCTCACAGTTATTGGCAAACTGTTTTATATATTGTTCGAAGGACAGTATGCTTTTCTGCAGCCCAAACATCGTACGCTTTTTGTTCTGCACACAATTCAATAACTTTGCCGTAGTTAAAAATAACTAAATGCTTTTTGTCACTTTTATGTGTGACTATGAATAGGTAACTCGTCTGCAAAATTTCGTTTTAAAATTCCAAGCGGTTGCTCGGAAAATGACAAACAACTTCAGGGAATTACTTTTTGCCGCACCTTGTATATTCTACGACTTCAGGGACCCGCACTGGGCTACTAGATAGCAGAGTGGGTGGTCTCAAATAATACGAGAGACCTTGAGTGGGCACTGTCAGCCGTGGTCCACATAACGGATGTCTAACACATGCTGCCACCTGCCTCAGTGTGACGTCATCATCGAGCGTGACGTCACAGGGTATGAGTGACGGCATAGTTTACGAGATAATGCCGGAGAACGTCGTGGGAGGCGCAACTGATTAACCAATATACATGCCACCGGCAGAATGTCCCGTCACAAACACATGACGCCCGTCCGCCATCTTATAAGCAGTGGCTTCTATCCCTATACCTGGTGGGCGCAGCTTGCGCCCCGTGAAAAATAAGGGAGGGGAGAGAGGGAGTAAAGTTTTGTTAAAGGTGTACATCAAAACTTCCCCCCTATTTTTACTGGGCAATTTACACCCTCAAAATTTCCCTCAATTTTTCACTGGGCAATCGGCACCCTTAACAAGAAGCCCGAAAGTGGGGGAACTTGCGCCCGATTTTGACTCCAAATTTGAGGGGATAAAAGCCACTGCTTATAAGTCCCCTCCCCGTCAGCTCACGCCGGCTCCTCGATCGTCATCAACTGTCTCCTGCTATCACTTACGCACACACTCCACTGGTTCGATTCGTTGAAGACTTGTTGGACGTCAAGTGGCAGTGGCGTCGTGGGTAAAAAAGTGGGTGGGGCAATAAGTTACAATTTTCCGACAAACGCCACCAATTTCAGACAGTATTGCGACACATAGTTGCAAATTTTCGGCAGCGTGATAAAAATTTTAATTTTACCTTCAAATTTGCCTGTAATGGGAATTTTAAGCCTCAAATTTCGCATTTCTGGACGAAAATTTTTTGTTAGGAAAAATATTTTTTGACAATTTTTCGACAACCAAAAATTTGGGGAAAAGCAATTGCCCGCCTTTCTTTTCACCTTCGGCTATGAAGCCACTGTCAAGTAGTACAACAAGCTATGCAAGAAATCAAAGTTAGTAAAGTGTGGACTACTCGACAGATGATCATTGCGTCAATTGCATTTCGACGAATTAACACCGGCGACGTGAAAGTTTGAAACTGGCGAAAATAGGATTTAACGCAAAATAGCCACTCAATTATTGCCATTCATTTCAAGTACAAAAATTTTGTTTTTACTGAAAAGCCGAAACAAATGAAAAGCCTTCGTGTCCGTGTCAATGACATCCGATCCTCAATCATAAGAAAGGACCAAGGCAATGCAAGGCAAAGAAAAAAAGCCAACGAAAAAATTTACATGTTTTTTGACCTATCCAAGAAATTGCTGACCTCCGCGTAACGTCCTACAACAGTTTGGGCTCAACTCGATTGCAACCAGAGCGGATTGTATTTTGCTAAAAGCGTAGGGCTACGTGAGTACAAACAAGTAATTTGACCAAAGCTCACGAGACGCGCGAAAGCCTATAGCAGTTCCTGTTCGCAGGTAATCTTAGTCTATCTCCATCCATTTCGTCGTAATTCACTTTTTTGCAGCCAAAAAATCGCCAAAAAATCACGTTAAATCAATATTTTTAGGGTTCAAACTTCAAGGTCATTCAAGGATATCGATGTTGACATTCGTAAGAAGCTCCTCATCAGTGCTTGTTTTGATAAGCAGCATGGCTGTGCCTATCTGCAACCATTTACACGCTAGACAAGCCAACAGAGTATAAATAACCACTTATTACAGAAGTATCTCTCGTTGACACCCACGTGCGCAGGCCTGCTTGAATCTAGAGGGTCCGGACAAAAATTCATTAAAACCCCTTTTGGGAAGGTTCAAGGTCATTCAAGGTCGTTAATGTTGATAAATTTTAAAAGCCTGTCACCAGTGCTTGTTACGATAAGCAGCATGTCTGTGCCTATCTGCAACCGTGTTCACGCTACACGAGATAATTGTCTGTCCAATGGAATGCATAGCATTGGACAGAGTATAAA